>Ga0214919_10004831_pt1 | contig 19413 bp, 16 predicted proteins | sample LL1503_MetaG_FD_177994 | JGI IMG/M metagenome (GOLD analysis project Ga0214919, IMG submission 177994) | Freshwater microbial communities from Lake Lanier, Atlanta, Georgia, United States - LL-1503 | ecosystem: Environmental > Aquatic > Freshwater > Lake | place: USA: Georgia | collected...
TTTGCAATCGGCCATGATACAAAGTCAGCAGGTATGGTTGCCCGTTTTAGGTACCCCTGTAAAATTTAAAGAAGCCATTCAAAATCAAAAACAAGCGCAGAAATTAATAGCGCACTGTGAAGCTGGCGATAAAATAAATATTAAAGAAATAGAGGCCGGCGCTGATTTACAATTATTTATTGGCCCTGAAGGCGATTTTTCTTCTTCAGAAATTGAATTAGCCCTTGCAAATAATTACCAGCCCATTCACTTAGGACCTACTAGGCTTAGAACAGAAACAGCTGCCCTATTTGCTTTAAGTGTCTTAAAAAAATTCTAATTTCAATACATGAATATGGCTGCAAGCATTATTGAAATAAATACCCCCTTATTAGAAAAAGAATTTCTAGAAATTAATGCTTCTTTAAATAAAAGCAATCCAAATTATATACGCCCTTTGGATAATGAAGTGAATCAAGTATTTGATCGAAGCCATAATAAATTATTTAAAGGGGGTGACGCTAAAAGATGGATAGCCCAAAACGAAGAAGGTATTTGCATTGGACGCATTGCCGCTTTTTATTACGAGAGCTATAAAAATAAAGGCACAGAATATCCTGTAGGTTGTGTAGGTTTTTTTGATTGCATTAATGACCAAGCCATAGCGAATTTACTTTTTTCGACTGCTCAAAAATGGCTCAGTGAAAATGGGATGGAGGCCATGGATGGCCCAATTAATTTTGGAGATAGAGATAAATGGTGGGGCCTCATGGTGAAAGGATTTGATAAAGAACCTATGTATGGTATGTCTTTTAATCCAAGTTATTACGAAACACTTATCACGAATTATGGTTTTCAGAATTATTATAATCAATATTATTACCAAAAGGATTTACGCGAGCCTCTTCCTGCTCGTTTTGAAGAGCGTTATAATAAATTCAAAGCCAAGCCCGATTATTCAGCCCTGCATTTAGATAAAAATAATTTAGAAAAATTTGCAAAAGATTTTGTGCATATATACAATAGTGCCTGGGCGCAACATGGAGAAGAAAAAGCCATTACCCTTGAACAAATATTAAAACTATTTAAAACTTTGAAAGCGGTGATGGATGAAAGAGTAATTTGGTTTGCTTATTACAAAGAAGAACCGATTGCCATGTTCATTAATATTCCAGATGTGAATCAGTACTTTAAATATTTTAATGGAAGGTTGGGGCTGCTTCAAAAACTACATTTGCTTTGGATGAAATTTAGGGGAAGCAATGATAAATTAACAGGTTTGGCTTTTGGAGTGGTACCTAAATACCAAGCCTTGGGCATTGATAGTTATTTAATTAATTGCTGCTATATTATGCTGCATAAAATAAAATTGTATAGCGGTTACGAAATGGGCTGGGCTGCGGACTGGAATCCCAAAATGGTCAATATTTATAAAAGCCTAGATGCTCAACCTAGCAGACAAATGGTCACTTTTAGACATATTTTTAATCCCAGCGTCCACCCTTTTGAAAGACATCCACCTATGGATTATACTACAAAATAAGGGCGCGTATAAAGGACCTAAAAGGGGCTTTAACAATTAGGGGATAAGATTTATTTCCCTGGTGAATACTTTTGATTTTGAATGTGTATATTGCGCGTCAACTATGGATAATTTCGTCGTTTCAGCAAGAAAATATAGGCCCCAAAACTTTAATACAGTGGTGGGACAAGCACCTATTACTACTACTTTAAAAAATGCCATTTTAAACAATCATTTGGCGCATGCCTTTTTGTTTTGTGGTCCAAGAGGAGTGGGTAAAACTACTTGCGCACGTATTTTAGCCAAAACCATTAACTGTACTAGTATCACCAAGGAAGGAGAAGCCTGTAATACTTGTGAGTCATGTGTTTCTTTCGAGAAAGGAGCTAGTTTAAATATTCATGAATTAGATGCAGCTTCTAATAATTCAGTGGATGATATTAGAACCTTAGTAGAGCAAGTGCGTTTCGCACCTCAAGCGGGTAAATACAAAGTATATATAGTAGATGAGGTACATATGTTAAGTACCAGTGCCTTCAATGCCTTTTTGAAAACATTGGAAGAGCCACCACCCTATGCTATATTTATTTTAGCCACTACTGAAAAACACAAAATTCTTCCGACCATTTTAAGTCGTTGTCAAATTTTTGATTTTAGACGCATTACTTCTAATGATACCGTAGCACATTTAGAAGAAATTATTGGTAAAGAAAATATCAAGGCAGAAAAAAATGCATTGCAATTAATTGCGCAAAAGAGTGAAGGTTGTATGCGCGATGCACTTAGTATTTTAGATAAAATAGTAAGTTTTTCTAATGGGGCTTTAACTTATGAAAATACTTTAGAGCATTTAAATATTTTAGATGAAGCTTACTTTTTTAAATTACTAGACTACCTTACTAAACAGGACCTTACCCAGGCCATGTTATTGTATGATGAGATTAATCAAAAAGGTTTTGAGGGAGATATGGTTTTATACGGACTTGCCAGCTTTATTAGAAACCTATTAGTATGCAAGGACCCTGCAAGTGCTAAATTATTAGAATCTATTGAAGGATGGAGAGAACAATATATAAGTGTATCTAAAGAAATAAGCACTCCTTATTTAGTAAGTGCCCTAAACTTATTAAACGAAGCCGAGATTCAATTTAAAATGGCGCGCAATAAAAGATTGCATGTAGAAATGGCCATTATTAAACTCAATTTTTTACAACAAGCTATTGAACTAAGCATGGAGGATAGCCAAGTTGTAAAAAAAAAACTAGTTGATAGCCATTACCCTATTCGATTAAAGAAAATTATTCCTTTAAGTAATTCAGTAGTCACTAAGGAGGCAAAATTAATTATAGAACTGCCATTAGTAGCAAAAACTAATACAAGTTCAACCGCCTCGTCTATCACTACTTCTTCTACCACTACTTCTTCTAGTGTTAGTGTTTCTAGTGCTAGCGCTTCTGCTTCTGCAACATCTACTAATGCTGCAACTAGCAATATACCTAATGCAGACCCTACACAGAAAGGCAGCAATAAAAATTTACTCGCTGTACTTCAAAATAAATACGGAGAGAAGTACAAGATTGAAGAAGTCATCGATTCTATTCCACTTACCATGGACGATTTAAGAAAATGTTGGGATGATTTCACTATTACTTTAGAGACTGCTTTAAAACATTCTGCCGCAAGTACTTTTAAATTAGCGCAATTAGATATCGAAAACGAAACTCATTTTACAATAACTGTTCCTGCTTTAACGGCACAAAAATTTGTGGAGCAAGAAAGAATGAATGTACTTGAGAGAGTCTGGGAACATTTTCACAACCGCGCTATTCAATTTAACATACTGGTGGCGGCTAGCGAAAAAGAAGATGTGCCTTTACATTTAAGTTTGAATAGCAAACAAAAATACGAACGCATTGCAGCGCAGTATCCCTTGGTGCAAGAATTAAAAACAAGATTGAATTTAGAGATTTACTATTAGAGCTTCGCCTTTTGGTATCCCTTCTGCTTTAGATATTGAAATATTTTTTGACGGTGATCACCTTGGATAATAATTTCTCCATCCTTCACCGAGCCTCCTGTTCCACAATGGTTTTTTAAGGCCTTGCCTAAATCATTCATGGCATCTAATGAGCCTTCAAAGCCATACACAATAGTCACTGTTTTTCCAGCCCTATGCTTGGTCTCTAAAATAATTCTAAGTAATTGATCCGCTGGTGCTAAAGTAATTACTAATTCTTCTTCCTTTGGCAACATGTAATCTGGATTAGTGCTATACACTAAAGGGGAACTATTTTGACTAGATGGATTTGATTTGCCTTTTTTGCTCATTTTTCAGTTATTATAACAGTATAAAGTTTGTAGTCTGCCTAGTATTTTGAAACTTTGTGGTACAAATTAATAAAAACAAAGTTAAGGCTAAAATAAAGGAAGAATTATGTCAAAAAAACTAATGTTGGTGATAATGGATGGATGGGGATTAGGACTCGTGCCTAGTTCAGATGCTATACAACAAGCAAAAGTACCCTTCGTAACAAGTTTATATAAAAACTATCCTAATTCCACCTTAGTGACTTGTGGTGAAGCCGTTGGTTTGCCAGAGGGACAAATGGGCAATAGTGAAGTGGGTCATTTAAATTTAGGCGCTGGCCGTATTGTATACCAAGAATTACAAAGAATTAATGTTGCCATTAAAACTGGTGAGCTTGCAAGCAACCCTACTTTACTAGCCTCAATTGACTATGCAAAACAAAATAATAAACCTTTACACTTATTAGGTTTAGTAAGTGATGGTGGTGTGCATTCTCATACAAGTCATTTAAAAGCTATTTGTGATTTATGCAAAGCCAAAGGTTTAAGCCAATTGTATATTCATGCTTTTACCGATGGAAGAGATACCGATCCTAAAAGTGGATTAGGCTATATAGAAGACCTTGAAAACCATTTAAAAAATTCAGCTGGAAAAATAGCAACAGTAAGTGGAAGATACTACGCCATGGATAGAGATAAAAGATGGGAAAGAGTTCAACTAGCCTACGACTGTTTAGTGAAAGGGGAAGGGCCGGTAGCAGCTTCTGCTATTGATTCTATTAAAGCCAACTATGCTGGTAATATTACAGATGAATTTATAAAACCAACAGTTCTAACTGAAAATGGAAAACCCATTGCTACTATAAAAGAAGGAGATGCAGTGCTATGCTTTAATTTCAGAACCGACCGTTGTAGAGAAATTACTGAAGTACTAAGTCAAAAAGATTTTCCAGACTTTGGCATGAAAAAATTGGACTTACATTATACCACTATTACAAAATATGACGAGACCTTTAAAAAAGTAAATATCATTTTCGAAAATGATAATTTAGAAAATACCTTGGGAGAGGTTTTAGCAAAACACAATAAGAAACAAATTAGAATTGCGGAGACAGAGAAATATCCACATGTTACTTTTTTCTTTAGTGGTGGCAGAGAATTACCCTTTGAAGGTGAAACAAGAATAATGGCCCCTTCTCCTAAAGTGGCTACCTATGATTTACAACCTGAAATGAGCGCAGCAGAATTAACTGATAAATTATTGCCTGAAATTAAAGCAGGTAATCCCGATTTTGTTTGCTTGAATTTTGCCAATGCCGATATGGTGGGTCATACAGGTGTATTTACTGCAGTAATGAAAGCGGTGGAAACAGTAGATGCCTGCGTTGAAAAAATTGTTACTACTGGTTTAGAGAATGGTTATACTATCTTTTTAACAGCAGATCATGGCAATGCCGACTTTATGATTAATGAAGACGGCAGCCCTAATACAGCGCATACACTTAACTTGGTGCCTTTTTTCATTATAGACAAGGACTGGAAAGGCAGCATCCAGCCAGGTAAATTAGGCGACTTGGCCCCTACTATCTTAAAAGTGATGGGCCTAGAAATACCTAAAGAAATGACTGGCAATGTTTTGATTTAAGAAAATTTTTACTAGTTTTTTCTTTAATCAATAGCGAAGTCATAGTATAGTAATAGAAGAATCGCTATATTGTTAATCTTAGTAAAGAAAAAATAGCCAAAGACTTCGTATCAATTTATAACCAACTTAAAAATAATATTATGATCAAGAAAATTCTTATTGGACTACTTGTTATTTTAGTAGCCATTCAATTTATTCGCCCTGCGAAAAACAATTCAGCAGATATCACTAAAGATATAACTACTTTATATCCAATGCCTGATAGTGTTAAAGTAATTGTTGACAAAGCTTGTGCAGACTGCCATACCAACAATACAAAGTACCCTTTTTATGCAGCCATTCAGCCAATTAGCTTTTGGTTAGCCGACCATGTAAATGATGGCAAGCGTCACTTCAATTTTAATGAATTTGCTGGATACAGAATTGCAAAGCAAAATCATAAATTAGAAGAAGTAATTGAACAAATCAAAGAAGGTGAAATGCCACTACCTTCTTATACAATAATTCATACTGAAGCAAAATTAACTGAGGCAGAAAAAAATACTTTAACTAAATGGTGTCAAAATATCATGGACACCTTGAAAGCTAATTATCCTGCCGATAGCCTTATATTAAAAAAACCAACTCAAACTCAAGCCGCTTCTAAATAGGTTTACTCCCGTATGAAAATTGTTAAAGCAACCTATTTAATTTCTAGCCCTAGTTTTGATCAATGCCCTGCATTGAAACTGCCAGAATATGCCTTTATTGGAAGAAGTAATGTAGGCAAATCCTCCATTATTAATGCCTTATGCCTGCAGAAGAACTTAGCTAAAACATCGGGTACGCCTGGTAAAACACAGCTAATCAACCACTTTGAAATTGTAAGTAATAGTGTAGCCAAAGGCAAACAAGACAAATGGTATATTGTAGATTTACCCGGTTATGGATTTGCCAAAGTATCCCAAAGTAGTAGAAGAAGATGGGAGCAAATGATAGAAAACTATTTAAGAAAAAGAGAAAACTTAAACCGTGTATTTGTTTTAATAGATAGTAGACATGCTCCTCAAAAAATTGATTTAGAATTTGTAGAACAATTATTCAAATGGGAAATTCCCTTCACGCTTATATTTACTAAATCAGATAAAGAGAAACCAGGTGTGGTAGCAAGAAATGTAAAATCCTTCTTTGATGCACTGAATGAGGTACTTCCTTTTTTACCACAAGGTTTTGTAACCAGTGCAGAAAAAAGAACAGGTGTGGATGAGGTATTAGCTTGCATTGACCAATACAATAAACTAGACGCTGAAGGTCTTTAACAGTCTTTGTAATTTCAATTTTTAATTCACTGCTTTGTCTGCACAGCAGCTGCTTGCAAAGGCTTCTGGCTTAGCCTTGAAAGCAAATCCCATTCCCAATATATAGCCCATGGCTTCTTTTAAAGCGTCATTGCTTTTAAATTGCGGATTCGTATTAATATCGGCATGTACTTCCATTTCAATATTGTGTTCAATAAAAAGATCACAAAGCTCATAAGCAATTTCAATACTTTTGGCCACTTCCATAAGCATCCTTTCTTTCAAATGGTATTTTTGGGTAGATTTATCGTTATGGATATACATAAAACCTCCATTATGTTCTCTTAAAAAAACGATCACTGTAGCAAACTCAGTCACATTAGCTTTTACTTGACTATCTGTGCCGATACAAACTTTTAATTTTGTCTTTTTTTCAGACTCGGCTAGGATGGCCTCTTTAACAGCCTCTTTAATAGGTAGTACTATTTTTTCTCCATTAAATTTTCTCCATAACATAATATCAATATTATAAGGTGAAAACGAATTGTCTACTCTAATCTACCATAATAGATTTGAAAGCCACAATACCTAGCCGCTTCAGTTTTCAACAGCTGGTGGATAATCTCCTTTTTGGCCTAAAAGCCACCTAGATTTATTACCTTTGGCCACTTAATAGACAGCCCCTTATGAAGATATTATTCCAATACATTAAACCCTTTAGAAGCTTAGTTTTTCTGGCTTTTATATTAGCAGGTATTAACCAAACTTTTTCTTTATTCGACCCCATGATTTTTGGTAAACTAATTGACGAATTTGCCAAAAACCCTATCGTGGATGCAGCAGGTCATCACAGAACACAGTCCGATTTTTTATGGGGCGTAAGTAATATGTTATTATTATTAGTGGGCACTGCCATGGTAAGTAGAATTGCTAAGGCCTTCCAAGACTATACAGTGAATGTCATTATTCAAAAATTTGGTGCAGCTTTATTTACTGATGGATTAAAACATTCCATGCAGCTTCCTTATCAAGCTTTTGAAGACCAAAGAAGTGGAGAGACCTTATCAATATTAACCAAGGCAAGAGCCGATTGCGAAAAATTTATTAGCTATGTAGTGAATGTATTATTTGGCATTATTGTAAGTGTCATTTTTGTTTCTATTTATGCTACAAGATTACACTGGTCTATTATTCCTATTTATATTGGAGGGGCAAGCCTTATTGCCTATGTTACCAATTTATTAAGCAAGCAAATTAAGGTTATTCAAAAAACAATTGTAAAAGAAACCACTTCTTTAGCAGGTACAACCACTGAAAGTTTACGCAATATTGAATTAATTAAAAGCTTGGGCTTAACCACACAAGAAATTCAAAGACTGAATAATAATACATATAAAATATTAGCCCTTGAATTAAAAAAAGTAAAAAATGTGCGTTCCTTAAGTTTCATCCAAGGCACTATGGTGAATTTTTTAAGACAGGTCATTACTTTTACTTTAATGTGGCTCATCTTCAAAGAAATTTTAACAGTGGGGCAATTAATCTCCTTACAGTTTTATAGCTTTTTTATTTTTGGACCACTACAGGAAATTGGAAGTATTATTTTAAGCTACAGAGAAACTGAAGCCTCTTTAAATAATTTCGATGCCTTAATGAAAAAGCCCATCGACCAAACACCTAGCAATCCTATAGCTGTTGGAGATATTCAACACTTAGCCTTCCATCAAGTGGGTTTTCAACATCAAACCGCCAACTTCAAAGCCATTGATAATATTAGCTTTGAAGCAAAGAAGGGCGAAACCGTTGCCTTTGTAGGTCCTTCAGGGGCAGGCAAAAGTACCTTGGTAAAATTATTAGTGGGATTGTATCAGCCACAGGAAGGAGAAATTTTAGTCAATGATGTGAATTCAAATAATATTGACATGACGGGACTTCGCAATCAAATTAGTTTTGTTACCCAAGACACTCAATTATTTGCAGGTACAATTAGAGAAAATTTAGCCTTTGTTGCTCCGAATGCAACAGAAGAAGATATGCTTGTAGCCCTTACCAAGGCAAGCTGTTCTAATATCTTAGACAAAGGAGGCAATGGCTTGGCCACTTTAATTGGAGAAGGTGGATTAAAATTAAGTGGTGGAGAAAAACAAAGATTATCTATTGCCAGGGCCTTATTAAGACATCCTCATTTATTGATATTTGATGAAGCAACTTCATCTTTAGATAGTATTACGGAAGAATCGATTACCGATACCATTAGACAGTTATCTGCCGAAAGAGAACAGATAACTATTATGATTGCACATAGATTGTCTACCATTATTCATGCAACTAGAATTTATGTTTTAGAGAAAGGACAAGTCATCGAAAAAGGCACCCATGATTCATTGTTAGCTGAGAAGGGCTTGTACTATGCTATGTGGAGACAACAAATTGGAGAAAGAAGAATGTCTAATTAGTTAGAAGTAAACTTTACACATTTACTCTCTATCAAATTTCTTTCTTAAATATTCCATCACTGTGGGGTCTTCTAGTCCTTCCATGTCACTCAATTCCAACTCAATAGCCTTCGTGCTTAATCGAATTTCAATGAGTGATAAAAATATAGAAATAGAAAATGTGATTAAGCTAAGGGCAAAAATAAATTGAGCCACTTTTTGGTATTCTATAAAAATAAAGAACATAGACAAAATAGAAAGTAACAAAGTGGCTACTCCATAGGTTTGCATACGTTGAATTAAAATAATCCTGTATTTTAAGTTTTTAATCTGGCCAAAGATAATATGCCGCTGCTCCTGCTGATGGTATTTATCGTGCAAGACCCTTACCCTATTGGATAAGGCTAAAAAGCGATTGGTGTAAGCCAACATAATTAAACTAATGGCTGGAAAAAGAAGGGCAGGTATATTAACAGATAATTCCATGACACAAAAATATAAAGTATTTTTGTGACCACAGCGGCTAATATGGAAAAAGAGCAGTTTAAGGAAATTCAGTCAAGCATACCCCAAGAACCGGGCATCTATCAATATTTTGATGGAAAGGGCGCTTTATTATATGTAGGCAAGGCTAAAAACCTAAGAAAAAGGGTAAGCTCCTATTTCTTCTCCCACCAAGAAAATCAAAAAACAATTGAACTAGTAGAGAAAATAAAGGATATCCAATTTACCATTGTGAACTCTGAACACGATGCCTTTATTCTCGAGAATGAACTCATTAAAAATTATCAGCCCAAGTATAATATTAATTTAAAGGACGATAAAACCTATCCATATATCATTATTAAAAATGAGTCCTTCCCAAGGGTTTACATTACAAGAAGAAAAATAAAAGATGGCTCTACTTATATTGGCCCCTTCACACATGCACTGGCCGTAAGAGAATTAATGAATCATATTAAACAAACCATTCCTTTAAGAACTTGTACCCTCCCACTCACTAAAAAAAATATTGAATTAGGTAAGTTTAAAGTTTGTTTAGAATACCATTTAGGCAACTGCTTAGGGCCATGTCAAAATTTTCAGTCAGAAACTGATTATAATGAATCTATAGAGCAGGTACAAAATTTATTGAAAGGGAATATCAAACCTGTTGTTCAAGAACTGCAAACAAAAATGCAAGCAGAAGCGGCTGCGATGCAATTTGAAAAAGCAGATTTAACTAAAAGAAAAATTGAAGAACTAGAAACCTACCAAACTAAATCTGTAGTGTACACAAAGCATCAACATCCTATGGATGTTTTTAGTATTGCACATAATGAAGACCAAGCCTACGTGAGTTATTTAATGGTGCAAGAAGGTAGAATTATACAAACGCATATATTACCCTTAACCGTTCCACTTGAGGAAAACAAAGAAACCATATTGTCCTTCGCCATACATTACTTTAGAAATAACCTTGCTTCTTCTGCTAAGGAAATGATTGTTCCTTTTGATTTTGAAGATAAATTACCAGGCGTAAAATATACCATTCCCCTGCAAGGCGATAAAGAACAACTTTTAGCCCTATCTCAAAAAAATGCCGACTATGCTTTAAAGGATTGGGAGTACAAACAAAAACTAGTACAAGTGAATCCTGTCAAGGAGGATGGGGTATTGCAGGAACTTATGGATGAATTACATTTAGGTGAACTGCCTGTGCATATAGAATGTTTTGATAACTCTAATATACAAGGAGCCTTTCCAGTATCGGCCATGGTTTGTTTTAAAAATGGACAGCCCAGTAAATCTGACTACCGTAAGTTTAATATCAAAACAGTAGTGGGCATTAATGATTTTGCCAGCATGAAGGAATCGGTGTATAGAAGGTATAAGTCGGTGCTTGAAAAAAAGCAAACACTTCCTCAGCTAGTCATCATAGATGGCGGAAAGGGCCAATTAAATGCGGCTATTGAAGCATTAACAGAGCTAGGTATTCAACAGCATTTAACCACAGTAGGACTTGCTAAAAATTTAGAAGAAATTTTCTTTGTAGGTGATAAGGACTCCATGAAATTGAATTGGCAGTCCGATGCACACCGACTTATTAGAAATATAAGAGACGAAGTACACCGTTTTGGCATTCAATTTCATAGAAGCAAGAGGTCTAAAGGGGCACTTGAAAATAGCTTGGACCAAATTGAAGGTATAGGCCCTAAAACCAAGGACTTACTATTGATTTATTTTAAATCGGTACAGAAAATTAAGGAAGCCAAGCTTGAACTGCTTTCGGAAATTATTGGACCTAGTAAGGCAAAAATATTAAAAGCCGCTTTTGAAAAAACCGAGGAGTCAAGCGATTAGTCAACTAGGATTAATACACCCATCTGTCCTGCTCGTAATCGAAAATTCTTTGTCTAATTTTTTCTCCTTCTAACAACCTTTTAGTGGGATCCTTAAACAAAGCATTCAACATCTTATCATTGTAATTATCAAGAGTAGATTTTACAACATAGCCATTAAAATACCTACTTTCAAAAAGTTCTTCCCAAGTAATTCTATTAGAAATATTTTTGGGATTGTATACTTGATTGTTGGCCAGCGTAGCTCTTAGTTCAGGATAGTAAATCCAAAATAAAGTACGCTTGATAGGTTTATTATTAATGACAATAGTTGCCACTGGTGCAATACCTATAATTCTGCAATACATTCTGCTTGTTCTAGTATCAAAAATGAACTGCTCTTTTAATCTGAATGTATAAATTGAATCTGGATTCGGAGCTAGTTTGGTATTGTAAATAATACTGGTATCAAATATATTAGGATTATTGATATTCTGAACTAATAGCGTGTCTAGACTTCCTTTTAACATAGCATTTACTTCTTCCACACCCAATGGTTTGGTAAAACGATCATCCCCCCCTTCAGCAGAAAAAGGCACTACCCCATCTTTTTCAATAGCTCTTAATAAAAGAGCGAAAAAACGTTGGTCTCCATCATCATATGCTTGATATATAAAGGGGCGATTAATTTTTTCTCTGCCATCAATTTCTTCCCAAACAAACTCACTAAATAAGGCGTCTTCTTCTCTTAAATTTTCATAAGCCATCGGCGTTCTTTGCTGAACAGCTTTTCTTTTATTATTCTCAGAAAAGAAACCATAATTCGGTCTTAAGCTTCTTCTATTATTCGCATTGAACCCACCCACTAGGGTAGTATCAATGGTTTTTGTTGATTTAATACTAGTATCAATGGCCACCGTTGAAACTACTGGCGCTGTTGGTATTTCCACAGGCTTTGTGGTGATAATATCTTTTGTAGCAGGAGCAGCTTTTTTCTTATAGTTAAACTGCGCTTGAGCACCATTTACAATGGTTAGTGCAAGCACTAAAAACAAAGTATTGTATATAAATTTTTTCATTTCTTATTATTTTTTAACTTTTTTACAACTTAGCTTTGCCATTTTTTTTGAAAAGAATTTTTTCAAAACAGGATAAAGCTTATTGTAATATAAAAGTAATAGTTTGATCTAATTTTCTAGTGCCCCCTCCAGGCTCTGTTACTTTAATTTCACCAATTGTAACTGTGGTCCCCGCCTGACATCTTCTAATTAAAGATTGTGCACCCCCTGCAAAAGCCGCTCCATTCACTTCAGCTACTTCTGGCTCATCAAAACCTTTTCCAGTGGCAATGACAATAAATGATACTACATTAAATCGAATGCCCTCAAATACAAAGTCTCTTAAATCCGCAATCACCCCTTGTTGGACTCTAAATTTATTTGCAGTCATATTACCTCCTGCGCTTCCACCTACAATGGCAATAGGATCTGGAACACGCTTAACGGGTATATTAATTTTTTGGGATAATTTACCATCATTCACATTCACAATTACATTACCAAGTTGGGTACACTTTACAATGTATTGCCCAGCACCTGCCTTACTTACTGTCGCACCCGTTCCTTCCACGGTTACATTTATTTTTTCAGCACCTCCAACACCTGTTACACTTAATGGATTATCTAAACCTTTATAAAATACTCTTGTTTTATCTGTTGATACCACCAAACCTACTGGCGTACCTACAGTATATCTGACATCCTTCTCTACAATGGCGGTTTCTCCATTAGGCTTTAAAAAAGAAATTCTTACTCTTTTTGAATTTATGCCTGGCGCACCTGCTGTTGACTTATAGATAGCAGAACCATCTGCAGTGATAGGTAAGTTTACACCATCAATAGATATAGAAGGCTTGGCTGCACTACTAAAAGCACCAACACCTACTGTAATCACTAATTCTTCTCCTTGCATTAAGTATTGAGAATTAGAAGAAGCAAAGGCATTGAATTGATCATATATTAATTCTACTTCTCCAATTTCTTTATGGCAATACTCAGCTACCTGTGCTTCACTATTACGAATATCGTTTTGAAACTTAGTTAAAATAGTAATAGCAGCTACACTAGGTGTCATATGGAAATAAGCATAGGCCCAGTCATCTTTACCTGCAATACTTGAAGTAGCTGGAATAGATAAGTCTAATGGTAAATTAGGAATCACTTCTTTGGCAATTGCAGGATCTATGGCAGATAAATTGGCTTTAAACTGAACTAACTTATTATATAAGTCTTTTCCTTTTGACTCTCCCGATTTGCTGTTTAAAAATAATCTTGTAGTAGCATCTAAATCATCTTCTTTATATTCTTCTTTACCGTCCTTCGTTTTTAAACCCGATTCAACTTTTAATTCATGTTTCAATGATTCTATATAAGTATACATTGCGTCAGCAAAGGCATGGGCTTTTTCTGCTTTAGGCGCCCAAATAGAAGCTTTCTCTGCCGATTTTGGGTCGGACATTTTTGCCTTCAAAGATTTATAGATATCAGCATTCTTTCTTTCTATAATAGTACTAGCACTGTTTAAACTTTGTTCAATTGTTTTAAATGCATTCAGAATTTCACTAGATACATTTAATGCCAACAATGCAGTTAACACTATATACATAATGTTAATCATCTTCTGCCTTGGCTCCTTAGGTAATGACATGTATACTAGATTTTAAAAAATGAAAATTTGAATAATTAAATTAACGTCCTTGCATTGCAATAATCATATTGCCATACACTTTGTTTAATTGAGTAAGATTATCGGCTAGTAATGCAATTTGTTCTTTTGCTCTAATGGCATCTTGCGCAGAACTTGACATCGCATTAGACGCTTCTGTTAACTTAGCATAATAAGTATTCATGGCTTCCATGCTTTTACTCATCATGGCAAATTGTTCATTTAAGTTTTTAACACCCTCTGTTGCTAATGCAAAACTTCCTAAATTGGTGGAAACCGTTCCTGCTGCATCCTTTATAGAACCTAATACAATAGCTGCATCCTTTGTATTATGTGTAAAATCTTTACTTGCTTTTGACATATCTGCTAAGTCACCCAAGTACATAGCAGTGTCATTTAAGCGTTGGAAACTATTACTTAATTTTTCAAAAGCAGCACCATCTAATTTAGCCGCCTCTAAATGCGACATCACCGAATCCACTGCACCTGCTTGTGGCGCATGCGTTGCATCTCCCATTTCTGGAGGTGGTAAGAATGCATAAATGGTAAAAATCACAGCTTCTGTGATGAAACCAACTATTAATGCATAATCGGCCCAAGATAGATGCAAAATTTTTGCCAATGTGGCTATAATAACTACCGCAGCTCCTAATGAGAATACTACGTTAATGATCTTATTGGTTTTGGGCGAAATGGAATTTGACATTTGAAAAATTTATAAATTTTATATGATACTATTTAATTCGTAAGGATTTATTTTATTCGAATAATGATTAATTAATTCTTGGTGCCATAGAAAGTACACATCTGAAACCAATATAAGATTTGGCCGTATCTTGATATTCATAATTTCTAGTACTTACTTGAATATTGTAAGCAATATCTTTCCAAGAACCTCCTCTTATTACTTTTCTTTTCATAGAAGCGGGATCTTCCTCTTTTGCATTGTATTGTAAATCCGGGCTAAAATCTCCCATAAAATTATAGCCACCCTCATAATATACAGAGCTTGTCCATTCAGCTACATTGCCTGCCATATCATATAATTTATATCCGTTTTCTTGAAAAGACTGCACCTTACTTGTGTAAATATTATCGCTCTTTGCGTCTGTTCCAAAATAATCTCCTCTGCCTGGTTTGAAATTCGCAAGCAATCTTCCCTCCTTGGTTCTTGTATAAGGAGAACCCCATGGATACATATTATTGGTTTTGGAATTTCCTCTTGCAGCATATTCCCACTCAGCCTCTGTTGGGAGTCTATAAATACCATCAATTTTTTCATCTTTCTTCGCACCTTTGTCTAAATAAAAATTACTATTATTTGTTCTCCAATGACAGAAAGCCACAGCTTGCTTCCAGGTAACACCTACCACTGGATAATCATTATAAGAGGGGTGTGAAAAGTATAAACGCGTAAAAGGCTCGTTATAAGAATAAGAAAAGTCTCTCATCCATACTAACGAATCGGGATAAACTGCTTCTGTTTGAGTTACCAAAAAATTACTCAACGGTTGTTCTAAACCTTTAGACGATTTAGCGGCTGCTCTTAAATCAACATAAGAATATCTGTAAATTAATTTAGTGGGGTCTATTTCTATTTTACCCTGGATACGATTATCGGGACTTAACAATAATTCATTTAATTTTTCTACCACAGCCTTACTATTGGTATTAATACGCAAAGCGCTATTCCAGTCTACTTTTACAGTATCTTCTGCTTGATTCACTCCACCTGCATATAACGCTAAATATTTAAGCGAATCAGAAACATATTTTACAAATTTGCGATATTGCTGATTGGTTATTTCCGTACGGTCCATCCAAAAACCAGAGATAGACACTAACTTTTTTCTATTCACCATGGACATATCCACCTGCTCATCGCTAGGTCCCATATAAAAGGATCCCGCTGGTATCTGAACCATGTATGGATCGTAATGGAATTTATTAGGTTTGAAAGATAAAATACTAATTGAACCTAGTATAATAACAGCTATTACCAAGGGTAATTTAAAGGGCAGTTTCTTCAATCTTGTAATCATATTTTATTTTTACCGGTTCTTGTCTCCTATAGAACGATTTTTTTTCAATTAAATTTCATTTTAAATAAAAAAATAGGTCTTTTTTTGAGCAGAAAGTATTGATTCTCACTGCTTAAATAGGAAATGCAAATTAAAACATTAGTTGTTAGACTTTTGCTAAAAATTCGCTAATACTAGTAACTGGTGGATAGCAGGTTTTATCCTTACATATAAAGAACTGATTATCATTTCCTTGTATTGATAAACTCATGGGTATCTCAGAGAAATTTCTAGGTATGAAAACAAGCATTTTCTGAGGTAAAAACCTTGAAACTAAGCTTTCAATATTGGTTCTGACCGTCGGACCTACCGCGACCAAAGACAGGTACCCTTCTGTCATGACGGAAAAACTTTGGGCCCAATAGCTATAGGCAGATGGATATTGCAATATAAGTTTACGCATTGACCTAATCATTTGCTCTGCCTGATTGGTCCACAGATCTATTTCAAATAAGGTTCCTAAATAATACAAACTGGAGCAAATCATTGCATTGCCACTTGGCTGGGCCCCATCATAAGTTTCTTTTTTTCTAACAATAATATCTATTTGATAGTCTGGAGTGTAATAATAAAAAAGACCATCTTCTGAAAGAAAATGAGCTTGCACATAATCCATCCATTTTCTTGCTTTTTCTACATAAGCAACTTCACCAGTGACTTCTTGCAATTGAATATACGCTTGAATTAAACTTGCATAGTCATCTAAAAATGCAAAAGATTTATTCACCCCCTTAGTATGTGTATGATAAAAATAATTCTCTTTTTCATTTAACATATTTTGTTCTATCCAACTCATCGTATCTATGGCCTTTTGCTTATATGCATTATTACCTAATGCCTCATAGGCTTTACAAAGTCCTTGAATCATTAAATTATTCCAAGCTAAAATTATTTTATAATCAAGCGCTGGTCTTATTTTTTTTGCTCTTGCTTGCAAAAGTATTTGTCTTGCTTTTTCAAAACCATCTTGCATGCCCAGCTCCATTGGTTCCAAAGTCCATAAAATATTGGCGTGTTCCCAATTACCTGTTTCTGTAATTTGATAATATTTGCAAAATTTTTCAAAAATAGAATCGTCCAATAAAGTTTTTATTTCTTCATAACACCAGGTATAAAATTTACCTTCTACTCCTTCGCTATCGGCATCCAGTGCTGCATAGTAGGCCCCTTGCTCGTTAATTAATTCTGTATGCAGAAAATGAATAGTTTGATCAATGACTTTTTTATATGACTGCTTCTGCGTGATTTGATATACTTCAGAAATTACAGTAATGAGTAAAGCATTATCGTATAACATTTTTTCAAAGTGAGGCGCCTGCCACTGCGCATCGGTACTATATCTTGCAAAGCCTCCTGCTAAATGATCATAAATACCTCCTTGTATCATTTTATCAATAGAGCGAATAGCATGCACTAAAGAAGCTTCATGTTTATTAAAATAATAATTTCTAAAAAGCATTTGTAGTACAAAGGTTTGCGGAAACTTAGGCGCATTGCCAAATCCACCCCACTGGGTATCGGCTTGTTGTAAAATACGTCCAGCGATGATTTCCATTTCTTCTTTAGTAGCAAGTGGTTCTTCATTATTCTCTAAACCGTTTGTAGCATTTTCGCCTGTACCAATATTACTAGACGAGTTCACAGGTACAACAACATTTCTTACAATATGATGGGTAAGTTCATTGGCTTGTTCTACCAACTTATCATAATTATTTTCAAATGCATTTTTAACCCCTTGTAAAACATCCATCCAAGAAGCTCTTTGGGGCATGGCTACAGGTGGAAAATAAGTGCCTCCATAAAAAGGTTTTCCATCAGGTAATAAAAAAATATTCAAGGGCCAACCTCCTGATCCTGTCATGGCTTGCAAAGCATCCATATAAATATGATCAATATCGGGCCTTTCTTCTCTATCTACTTTAATACAAATAAAATGCGAATTCATGAACTCGGCCACAGTCTCAGACTCAAAACTTTCTCTTTCCATCACATGGCACCAATGACAGGCTGCATAGCCAATACTTAATAAAATAGGTTGATTCTTTTCCTTGGCTAAAGACAAAGCTTGTTCAGACCAAGGTTCCCATTGAACTGGATTATGCGCGTGCTGTAATAAATAAGGGCTGGTCTCGTGTATAAGACTATTGGTGTGCTTTGGACTTGCATTCATTTGAATGCAATTTATTTATTTCTTTTTACTATTAGAGGAAAGAAATTGTTCCAAGCCAGCAATCATACTAGGTGTCTGAGGACTAGGTACTTTGATATGTAATTGAAGCCCTGCCTCTTCTACTGCTTTGCAGGTACTAGAACCAAAGGCGCCAATGGCGGTTCCATTTTGTTTAAAGTTCGGCATGTTTTGGTATAAACTTTTCAAACCACTTGGAGTGAATAAACATATAACATCAAAACTATGTTCTGAAAGTACTTTTTTAATATCGCTAAACTCAGTTCTGTACATGTATCCTAAATCAAATTTACATTCATGGTCTTTTAACCAATTCACAATTTCATTGTCTTGTTGGTTTTCACTACACACGTATAAGAATTTTTCATTACTCTTATGTTTGTTTAACACATCGAATAATTTTTTATTGGTTCCATCTGCACCAAAAAATACCTTGCGTTTGCGGTACATGATAAACTTCTGTAAATAAAGGGCTACCGATTCAGTGATACAGAAATATTTTGTATCCTGATTGATACTTACTTTTAATTCATCACAGGTTCTAAAAAAATGGTCAATAGCATGCTTGCTGGTGAAAACAACTGCAGTAAAAACAGCAATGTCTATTTTGTTTTTTCTGAAGTCTTTTGCAGCAATAGGGACCAATTGAATCAAGGGATGAAAATGAAGTGCTACTTTATGCTTTTTTTCCAAATCAAAATAAGGCGATTTTTCACTTTCTGGACGCGCTTGCGAAATAAGAATTTTTTTAATGGCCATTTTTATCATTCAGCTTTTAATACGTTCCGCCAAAATACTGCACCACCAGTTTATACAAGATCATAATTGGCAGTATTTCGAATGCACAAAGGTAAAGAAAAAAATGAAAGGAAGATATATGTAATTTGTTTCTTACAGAGGTAAGTGAAAACAAATATCGATAAAGGAAAAGCAG
>Ga0214919_10004832_pt1 | contig 19412 bp, 18 predicted proteins | sample LL1503_MetaG_FD_177994 | JGI IMG/M metagenome (GOLD analysis project Ga0214919, IMG submission 177994) | Freshwater microbial communities from Lake Lanier, Atlanta, Georgia, United States - LL-1503 | ecosystem: Environmental > Aquatic > Freshwater > Lake | place: USA: Georgia | collected...
TACATCTTTACCTCTAAAATTCAATGTAATATTTATTTGCTTATTTAATGGTATATTTTGCAAATCATGGTCAAAAAATTCAACATATTTTTCTAATGTTGTTTTAGGATTAGAACCATCACCAGACTTTGAATTATCTGCCCATTTTCCACTAGGCATATCAGTAATATAACAACTATTATTTTGCATATCACATTTTTGTATAAATGCATCAGAATATGAACCATATGACGTATTAGCTAAACTAGTAGTTGTAACTGCAATTCGTAAATTATTTGTAAATGGTGCTAACCATACACCAATTGTTTGTATTGGAAAATCTACTATTAAATTTTCCCATGATTGATAATTTAATTGTTGACCTGCACTTATTTCACTGCCTTTATGAAATATATGTCTCCAACTTCCATAATTCTTATAAAAATCATATATAGTTATATTAAAAGAATAACAAAAATAACCTAACATATAAGGATTTTGCAATTTTTGACCATCAATAGTTTTATTTATTTTTGTATAACCAACCAATACAGATTTGGCAAAATTTTTATTCTCGTGTAAAGCATTAAATTTATCACCTGCTGGTTTTACCCAAGCACTATAGTTATTTTGTTCATCTCGTCTTAATTTACCATTTTTAGTTCCCAAACACGCTTGTGTATCTATATTATATGTTATACCATCGCAAGTTATATCGTTTTTACAAATATTAATACAATCACTTACTGTTTTAGTATTCTCTTGAAATATTGGTTCATAATTTGAAATATCAGAACCATAATAACTACTATTTTCTAATATTATTGAATCACTAGATGTTTCTATATAATTATATATTGCATATCCAATAAAAATTAATGCTATAATTATCATAAACATTATTAAATAAATATTTGAAAATATATTGGTAGATTTATGATTAGATGTAGATGCATAGCTATAAAATCCACTTTTACTTGTAAGATTTATGGATTCAGCCATTTTTATAATGTATTTATTATATTTAATAAATATATTTATTTATAAAAATAAAAAATATAAATAGAAATACATATATATTTATTATTATATATGTATTTCTATTTCTATTTTTTATGTGTTTGTTGGGTTTGTGTTTCTTTTTAGTTTTTGGTTATTTACAAATATAAAACTTTTATAATAAAAAATAAAAAAAATTAAAAAATAAATTAAAATAATTATTTAATTACTTAATTAATTAGTAATACTATTACTTCTACCTACATCATCTCCGCTACCACGGCTACTATCTTGACGGCGACTTCCATCTCCGCGACCTTGACCGTTGCCTCCACCACGACCTCCGCGACCACGATTACCTCCATCACGTTGACCACCTCCTCCGCGACCACGACTAGAATCGCCACCCTCGCGTTTATTGCGTACAAAGTTTGGATTTTCACAATGTAGCATACAACCATTGAATCCTGAAATATTTACACCGTGATAGGGATGCTTTTCGTTATCGGATTTAGTAATTTCAAATTGCACACATTCGCCAGTATACAATGTACGAAAACATTCTTTCTTTGTCTTAATATTCGATTGATGACAAAAAATATCCTTATTGTGATGTTCTCCATCAGTTAAAACAGTAATAAAACCATAATTAAGGTCATTTCTAAACCATTTAACACAACCTGTTAAAACAGGAGTTTGGGATTGGGCTTGTTCAGTAGATGATGACATTTATAATATTATAGATTATAGATTATAGAATATAGAATTTTAGAATTTTTAGTATTTAGTATTATATTATTTATAGTATAAAATATTATGTTTAAATTAGTTTTTTTTATATTTATTTTATATTTATTTTATATAATCTGAAAAAAATTATAATTAATATATTTTTTAAATAAATATATTTTATAATAAACACATTTGTAAAATAAATGAGTTCCTCTATTATAAATTATATATTATCATTTATAATAATTTTAATAATATTATTTAGTTATTGTCATATTTCTAGGTTTAAAACATTAAATAATGAATTAAAAATATTACAAACTGTTGACCCTGATGCTAATATGATTTATGAACTTTTAGATAATCATCAACCACTTATTTTACAAAGGGAAATATTTTATTGGAAAGAATTTAATAATTTTATAGGAAAATCTTTATCTGACATAAAAAATACTATCCATACTAATAAAAAAATTAATTATACAGAATATATTAAAAATAATATTGATATATATAATTTACCATTATCTTATGATTGGAATATTGATATAAAAAATGTATTATTAGATGAAACATCTGCAATATTTTTTAATAAACAAAATAATTATTTACAATTATTTGGATGTATTTCTGGTGAAATGAGAATCATTATTGTGCCTCCAGACCAATGCAAATATTTAGAACCATTTGTCAATATGGTATCTAATTCAGATGCAACTTTGTTATTAGATAAAGACCCTATGGAATTAAATTATATTGAAATTATTATTCGCAAAGGTAATATGATATATATTCCATGGGGTTGGTGTTATTTTATTTATAAACTTGCAAATACTAATGAATGTGTAATTATTGATTGTATTAATAAATCATTTTTATCTTTAATATAATTACACAGAATATAAAATAAAATAAATTAATTAATATTTTTTTATATGTGTTAAATTTTCAATAAATATTTTCAAATATAAAAACATATCAGAAAATATAATTTATCATATAATTTATCATACATACTTTTAATATGTCTATTATCAATATACCATTAACTATTAATGAATTGGAGTTTTATTCAAAATCAAACCCAAATACTTTAATTGTATTATATTTTAAGGCAATATGGTGCGGTCCTTGTAAAGAAATTAAACCATTTATTTTATATCTTAATGAAAACTATCCTAATGTAAAATTTTATGAAATTGATATTCAAGATGAAAGTAGAGAAACAATAGTAAATAATTTTAATATTATGAAAGTTCCAACATTTGTATTTTATAAAAATAGTTTAATATGCAATACTATGATTGGCACTAATAAGGAAAAACTTGAAGAATTTATTAATGAATATTTATAATTATTTATAATTATTTATAATTATTTATAATTATTTATAATTATTTATAATTATTTATAATTATTTATAATTATTTATAATTATTTATAATTATTTATAATTATTTTTTTATTTATATTTTACTTTTTTATTTTTATTTATGTTAAATATTAAAATCAAATATCAAATTATATATTAGATAAGCCTATTAGAAATATACATTAAATATATACATTGCAAAATGAATAAAAAAACACAATACCAAATTCAACTAATACAATCTAGATTAAATCAATATAATGATATAATTGGAAAACTTAAAGATTCTAGAGTAAATATTCAAGCTACAATAAGTTTAACAAATCAAACTAATAATGAACCTATTCAAAATTTACTAAAATTAAAACAATTATATACAGAAACAGAAAATAATCAAAAGCAAGTTAAATATAATATATCTAAATGTAAAAATGATTTACAAATAACTACTCATGAATTTAAACAATTAGATGATAAATATAATAAAGAAAATATTAATGAAGAGCAAATTTATAAAGACGAACTACTACGTATAGACGAACAAACAATTGAAATACAAAACAAATTTAGTAAAATATTAGAACTTGCATATCTAGATAAAATAGAATTATACAATACTATAGAATTTTTAAAAACTGAAATATATTTACAAAATGATATTATTTCCCAGATACAAATAATTTCTCATGCATCTAGAAAAACTGCACTTGATGAATTGCATAAAAAAAAAGAATCAAAAATAATTAAACATCAACAAATAAATAAATATCAACAAAATGATAATGATTACAATATTCAATTAATTAATTTAGATAATCATATTAGAAATTTAATAGAATTTAAAAAATTACTAATTGATTCTGAATATAATCTAGATTATGACACATTATTATTAAATAAGTATTATGCAGAATACAATGGTAATGACAATGGCAATGGCAATGGCAATGTTAATGGCAATGGTCTAGATTCAAATTTATCTTTCTCTGAAAAAATAATAAAAATAGATAGTATTATTAATACTAAACAAAAACAACTAGATTTGCTTAATAAAAAATATATAAATTTTAAATGTTCAAATACATTAAAATTAACAGAAATTATTGATAATTATAATAAAAGAAATAGAAATAAAGTTATAGGTTATAAAGACCAATATAAGCTGGAAAAACAAAAACGCGAAGACTTAGAAAATATATTAAATGAAATGCTTGAAAAATACGATACATATGAAGATAATATAATTGGAGATATTAATAAAAATTTAGATAATGAAATTTTTAGTTTATCATATGATAAAATACGTGCAAAAGAAAGATATGATATTATGACTTTGCGTATATTAGAAAATTTAGAAAAAGATAAATCAAGATTAGATAATATTATTAATAATAATAAGTTATATTTAAGTAATTTAGGCAAAGACTATAATGATTTATCAATACAATTAAATAATATAAAATTAGAAATTGAAAAAGAAAATATTGCCGATATTGAAATAAATAAGATTAATTCAGATATTAATAAATATGAATTATTAATTGAACAAACAAATAAAGATATGGCTAATATGGCTAATATAGCCAATATAGCCAATATAGCCAATAATAAAATATAATTTATCTTGGAGGACGATCTCCCCAGAAATTATCTGGCATAGTATTAGTCTCTGGATATGCACTAGTACGTAAAATAGCTTCTTGAGTACGTGCATCCTTTACTGGTTCTACATAAAATGATGGAGATATACGAGGTTTTTTTGTTGGTGGTGCAGGATATGTAAGCATACGAAATGGTATACCATCATCTATTTGAACACTGAAATATATATCTGATTTACCATCTTCGCAAATCTTAAAATTTACATGTGGGGGAATATAGAGTGACCCTAAACCAGTATAATAAGCATTAGGATATTTCATATTTATAGTAAAATTACCATTCTGTGTATTTACTACACCTTTATTTGGTGTTCTATCATAAGCTACTTCTGGACTAGAATATGGCATTCCAGAACCAGAAAAACTAGTTCCAAATGTTGGTGGTGCTGCCGCCCAGAAATATAATTTTGATACTGGAGACATTGTTTTCAATGTACCATTTAATACTAAATCTCCTTTACCACCATATGTTATAGAACCTTCGCATACATCTTTGTTAAATAAAACTTTACGCCAATTATTCATTTTTATTTACTTATTATTAATATGTAATAGTTATTATTAGTTATTAGTATTTATTATTTATTATATAGTAGTTATATATTAGTTATTATATACATATAAATTTTATTTTAATTATTTATTTTAATTATTTATTTTAATTATTTATTTTAATTATTTATTTTAATTATTTATTTAGTTTATTTAGTTTATTTAGTTTATTTGTAATTATTTACAAAATAAAAATAAAAGATAAAATTAAATTATACTACACTGTAATTATAATACAATATGTTTAATATTAATATAAATAAATTACGTAGTGAGGTAGAAGAAAGAGAACAACGTAAAATAAAAATATATGAAAAAGTATTAAATCTATGTTATCAAAAAATTCTAAATACAAATAAGCAGTATGATGATTATACTTGTACATATATTGTTCCTAATGTAGTATTTGGATTACCTCTTTATAATTTTGATGAATGTGTACAATTTATTATGAATAAATTAATTGAAAAGGGTTTTGAAATTATATATGCAATACCAAATATAATACATATATCTTGGAAACCTGTTGAAAAAAATATAAATAAACAATTATATATACCACAAAATAAATATATTGAATATAAATCAAATAATAAATCAAACGCAAATCATAACTCAAACGCAAACGCAAACGCAAATCATAATGCAAATAACAAATCACATATGCAAAATTTTAAATCAGTTGATGATTATTCTGAATCAAAGTCATTAATTTATGATACCGATGATATAAATTTATTTCAAAGTAAATTAGATAGTATATTTAATTAAATTGTTATTATTTTTTATAATTATTTTTTACACATTGAGTATATAATAAATGCAACTAATATTCCAATAAGAATATATAGAATAATATCATACATATTTCTGGTTTGACTATTATGTAATTCGCGTTCTAATTTATCTAATTTGGTAATCAGTTGTTGTAATATTAATATTATTTGTGTTTCTCCAGAAGATATACTATTTGTATTTTCATTTGAATTATCATTTGAATTATCATTTGAATTATCATTTGAATTGTTTTTATTAGAACTATTATATTTATTAAGTTTTTTGATATTTGTAAAATTATTTTGATTTTGTTTATTTGTAAATTTATTATTAATAATATTTTGTTCTTCATATGTATCTTCATCTAGTAGATTATTCATATCAGATTCTTGAACCATACCATTTTTCATAAAATTATTAACAGTACTAGAAACCTCAAAAGCATTTTCAATATCAGTAAACTTGTCATTAGACATAACTGGAACAGGTTCTGCATTATCATATATTTCCATATAAGGTGGTCTTGGAGTTATACCATTATAATTATTATAAGCTGGCATTGATGATGAAATATTAATATTTGCATTATTAGAATTACGATTTATTTTTGGAACTCGTGGTGTTCTTGAATATTTAGAATTTATATCACGTGTAAATTCTCTTGTATTTTTATCATTATTAGTTTTCATATTAAATTCATTATTATGTGTCATAATATCATCTGGCAATGACATATATGATTTATGTATATCAGATTGCGATACTACTGGTTTACCTCCAAATGTTTGACCCGCCCATGCTTCTTCAATAGAACACATTTATAGTTTTGTATTATATATTACTAATATATTTATGAAAATATATTACACCAAATGAAAAAAATGAAACAAAATTATTATAATAATATTAGATTTAAATTATATTTATTATTATTATTATATGATAAAAAAAGTTTAGTATAAAAAAACAAATTACTTTACAATAATTTTATTTTTATCTAACTATTTCTTAATAAGTTAAAACACAAAAAAAAATGAAAAATATTATTTTATGGTATCATTGTATTATAATTATTATATTTGTTTATATATTTAGCCAATTTTTAACAATGAAAAGAAGTAATAGCATTTATAAATTTTATACTGATTATATTATGAATAAATATTGTATTATATTATATTTATTTTTTGTAATATTACTTACTAAATATGATAAATTTACAGCAATATTATTAATAATTTTAATTATACCGCCTTTTAAATGTGCTATCAAAGAATTTTTTGTTGATGAAAAATCATCTATTCCTACATATGCATATGGTTCAGATGAAAGATTTAAAATGGATGATGTTGCAAAAAATACAATATTAAAACAGATAAAATCACAGGTTGATTTTGACCCATATAAAACACCACTTGATAAATCTGTAATATATGAAATTTATAATAAATATTTTGATAATGATATATTTACAAAATTAAAAAATATTAATGATGATAGTAAACAATACATTGCAGAGGGTAATTTTAAATATGTTCCAAGTAATGATAAAGTTGATTATGATTTAGTATCATATCAAAACTTATCCAATAATTCACAAATTGGTATTAATCCAATTTCTGATGGTATAAGCAAAAATGCATTTAATCGTCAATAATGAATTACTTATAAGCTTTTTAGTTTTTTCATTTTATTTTTTAATAAAAAATAACAAAATATACCTACAATTATAAATCCTATTGCAGGTATTGTTATTATACATATTACTATAAATAATGCAATAGAATATAAAATTTGATATATTAAATCTGCATTATTTGTAAATGAACGTGCTGCAGTTGCACCAGCATTATAATAAGTTGATGGACTAATTGCTGCTTTTGCACCTGATTTTAAACTTTCTTTGGTAGAATCTTTAAATTCGCCAACTTTTGCCATTTTTGTATCATAACTTGCAGCAGATTTCTGAACAAATTTAGATTTAGATATTTTTTCACCTAAACTACTACCACCAACTAAAGCATTTTCAATATTTTCAATATTTTTAACATTTACAATATTATTAAATTTATAAGGATTACAATAATATCCAACTATTAGTAATATAATTAAAATTATTATAGATATAATTTTTTTATATTTTAATATATATTTATTAAATTTTATTTCATTAGTATCATCTTTGTATATAATTATTTTTTTATCAATAAAATAATTTATAATATCCTCCATAGTTAAATGTTGAGTTTTATAGATTTTTACAATACTAATTTATACATATAAATAAATTATTAAAACAATAATAATTTACCAACTAAATATTTTATAATACAATATGTTATTATTAAAAATATAAATATAGGTAAAGATATTATACCTATTATAATTAATATTAATGCAACTAATGTAAATATACCTTCTAATGCTCCAAATATACCGCCTAAATTATTAAATACTGGTCCCATCATACCATGTTTTCCAGCACTAGTTTTAACTCTACCTTTTAATTTATCAAAAAAATCAAGTTTTCTTTTCACATCTTTAGTTTCACTATCACCTGTATCTGTATCAGGTGTTGCTGGTGTTGGTGCTGGTGCTGGTGCTGATGCTGGTGCTGGTGCTGATGCTGGTGCTGGTGCTGATGCTGGTGCTGGTGCTGGTGCTGGTGGTGGTGCACCAGAACCACCATATTGAATATTATTATTTTTACAATAAATATTAAAAGATGAACCAATTTTCATAATATCAGTAATTTGCAATGTCATTATAGCAATAATTGACCATATTATATAGTTTTTATTTTCTTTTACAAAAGTTTTAAATTTTTTCCAATCTTCTTTTAATAATTCATATAATTCATCTATAAAATCTTTAATATTATTAAAAAATGATAATTCAACCATTTATAAATTATTACTAATTACAAATATTACTAATTACTAATATTACTACAGATTATTTTATAAATATCAAACTTAGTAAAAATATATAGTAAATATATATTTTTAAAATATATTTTAAAAAATATATTTTTATTTTCTAATTATTCTCTAATAATAATAATAATATATAGTAATATACAAAACTAAAAATAAATCTAAATATGTCTTATTGCAATATTAACAATTTTTTATTAGCTATAATTGTAATTTTAATAATTACATATACAGATAATATTTTCAATAATGCACCTGCTTTAAAAAAATTATTTACAGATTCATTTAATAATATGCTATTGGTATTTCTAGTATTATTAATTATATTAATTGATATGCCTAGAGGTATTATATTGGCATTTATGGTTCTATATTTATCAGTATATGTTAATTATACTAAAAAAAAGGTAAGGTTTGCCGATGTAAGTACTATTTATAATAATAATTCAATTCTTAGTGAATCTGAATTTATTTATAATAATACTAAATCTTTTCCTAATGGAAATCTTATGCCTTTTCAACCTCCAGTAATAGATACAAATATTAATACTTCTAGTATTAATACTAATACAATTGCTGATACTAATGGTTCTGATTTTATCACTAAAGTTAATACTCCAAGCCGTGATGGTTTTGATATTAATGGTTGTAGATATGATTTTAAAAATAGTCCACAAAATTTAACTAATTATGGCTCACCTTTGGCACAATGTGAAACATATTCTGGAGAACAAGCAAAATTTTGCGGAACAGTATTTTATCCTCTTAATGCATAAATTTATAGATATTATTTATTTTATTTTATTTTTATTTTATTTATAAATTATTTTTTATTTATAAATTATTTTTTATTTGGAAATTATTTTTTATTTATAAATTATTTTTTATTTATAAATTATCTCATTCAATATTAAATTATATAATAATAGAGATAAAATAAAAATGGCAAATCTTTTAACTCCAAATATACAATCATCACCATTACCTGCAGGTAATGCATCTGTATTAGCATTAGCTACTATTGGTTTAAGTGGTAATAAATATATGTTAGGTTTGATGATATTATTAATTAATTTAGGAGCACGTTATATTGGTAATGAAGTAGGAGAATTTATGCATAAAGTGTTAAATCATAAGTTTGCCAGACGTTTTCTTATATTTCTAGTATTATGGATGGGTACAAGAGATTTAGTTGTAGCTGGTGTTATTACAATTGGCTTTATTATTTTAGTTAATACCATATTTAATGAAAATAGTCAATTTTGTATTTTACCAGTTCAAAATAATTCTCCTATTACTAAAGAAGAATATTTATTAGCAAAAGAATTGGTTTCTAAATATGAGGTTTTGAATCCACTTATTCCTAGTAGTATGAATGCACCTCAAAGAGTTACCAATAATTTACCAATAAATAATAATGTTGTTAGCCAATAAAAATAATATAAAAACTAATGTAAAAACTAATATAATGTAAAAACTAATAAAATATAAATTTAAGTTAGACTATCAACCATTACTATCAACCATTAATACTATCAATTAAGGCATCAATATCATCACTAGAATTTATATTTGTAGCACCTCGTGGTGGCGCATCTCGTGGATTAGAAAAAGGGGGTCCAGCCATTGGATTATATTTTGGAGGTCCACCACCTCCCATAGCTCCCATAAAATTTGTAAATCCGGGGGCTTGTTGACTCATTGAGCCCATTGCCGCCGATTTGAATTGATTCATTAAGTCAGGATTTTGTTTAAACAACTTATTCATATCCATATTTGGCATTACAGATTTAGCCATATTATTAGATATATGATACCAAAAGGCACTACTTGCTACCATAAATACTAATTTCAATTCTGGAGCCATATTTGCACTTTCCTTATATTTGTCATATAAATCTTCAAATATTTCGTCATAAGAATTAATTTCTTCATTCATATGTTCGCTCCATCCATCCAAATTTACATCAAACGGATTTCCTGTTTTATTATTAACAAATTCTGCCATAGACGCAAAAGATACAAGCATTCTGCGTTGCATTTTTACACTATTTTCCATTTTGCGATGATATACCAATCTATCATATTCTTGATTCATTTCCTCATAACTACTAGACATTGAAAAGGTCTTTGGCAATTTTACACCTTTGTCGCGCAATCTTTCAAACTTGCAAAGTAAATCAAACTTGCGTTTTTGAATTTCTTCAAATGATAAATTTTCAGTACTTGAAATACCACCAGTATTAATAGAACCACCAGAATAACTACCAAATCCACTATTTGTATTTGTATTTGTATTATTGTTTGATGGAATATTAAAATTATTGTTTCCTAGATTATTAGAACTCTGAAAATTAGGTAAACTGGGTCCATTCATACTGGGTTTTGGTGGTGAAATATCATTTAAGTCTAGACTATTTAATTCTTTATCAAGGTCAATATTTGTAAAATTATCATCAAATAAAGAATTTTGCAATAATTCAGTATCATTCAAATTCATCTGTTGTGGCATAGAATTATCATTTATTATACTACTAAAAGTATTTTTATTAAATGTTGGGCTTGGATTATTTGAATTTAATTTATTTATTTCTGCATCGGGTCTCTGTTTTTTCTTATTAACTAATAAATTTAATCCAAAGTCAACCTCTTTATCACTTGAAATACTATTAAATGATGGCATAGGGTCATTATTATTAGTTGAAATAGTTAAATTTGGTTTATTAGCAATATTTGGTGTAAATGCACTATTACTGGAACTAGAACTAGAACTAGAACTATTAGTAAAAGATACATTTTTAAAATTATTTGGCGATGATGTATTATTATATGAAGAATTAATATCTACACTTTTTAAATCAAGATCTTCTAAATCAATATCATATAAATCCATTTTCTATATAAAATTCTATATAAATTATTATTTTATTAATATATACTATTTATATTTTTATCTTTATACTAATTAAAAACAGTTAAAGAAATATGTAATTATTTACGCAATTTATAAGTTTTTTTAATTTTATTTTTATACTTATATATTTACAAAAATATATATTTACAAAAATATATATTTACAAAAATATATATATTTTATATTTATTTTATAAAAAATATATTTATATATTTTAATATACAATCAATAAATCAATATATATAAAAACTTGTAAAAATTTAAAATGAGTCTAGTTAACGATATGATTAAAAGCGTAACTGCTTTTGGAGCTAGTAGTATTATGAATATTGTTCCTTCACAAATATCTCGTTTTACTGATATTAGTGATGAATTAAAATTTAGTTTATTTATTACTACTATAATTGTATTAACAATTTATATTCTTTTATTGATGGCTACATATAAATTAACAGGAAGTTCATTGCAAACTGTAATGTGCTTTATGTTTGGCTCCTTATACTTAATGTTTGCATTTATATACTATGCATTCTCTGGATATAAATTTGTTAAAAGTAAGTAAATAAGTAAGTAAATAAGTAAATTAAGTTTCTGTCTCTATATCTACATCTGCATCTGCCTCTGCATCTGCCTCTCTGGATTTAGCTTTAGCTTTTGATTTTTTAGCTTTTGATTTTTCATCTTTTGATTTTTCATTTTTTAATTTTAATAAATTATGTTTTTCAAAATAATGCAATGACATTAATAGTGAATCTGCCAAGTCATCTTTTTTGGGATGTCCCTTAAAAAACTCTAGCCATTTTTTATTATTTGCTAATAATACTTCAACCATCATAATTGACATTTTTTTATTTTTTTGATATGCATTATTAACTGTATCAATAAATGTTGTAATCCTTGTTTGTTCAGATTCTGGTAAAAATTTAATCATATCTAATTTTTTACTAGCACAATAACATTGCAATTTCTTATTAGCTAAATTATTTTCATTCATAATTTGCATTAAATAATAAGAATAAAGAAACATTTGCATAGATTTCATTGTTGGATTTTTCAATACTGGTTGATTCTCTAGCAATATAATATTTGGTTTTACTATTTGTTCTTTAATTTTGTTTAATTCTTGAAATAATGCAATACCTAATTGGTTAATATCAATTTTTGCAGTAGTTTTAGCATGATTGATTTTGAAAAAATCTGATTCATTATGTGTTCCAGACTTAATCATTTCATTTATATGTTTTTTACAATGACCTTTGAATATATGCGATTTAATAACTTGAATTGGTTTAGAATTGCAATCTTTAGTCCAACATTTATTTACAGTTAGTTCTGGCAACCTACTAATACCAAGTTTTTTAAAGTGAGTTTTACATAATCCTTGATATGTTCCATCTTCCAGAATTTCTTCTTTTACACAAAAAGCAGTTTTATTGCATATAGTTGCTATATTATCATCACTAGACGGTTTATTTTTTAATTTCTTTATAATATTACTAGCACAACATTTTATGTTATTATTAATATGGCTTACCTCACCAGATATTTGTAAATTTGTCTCAATTTGTGATACTAGACTTATATCTGCCCAATTATTTATATTATATTTATGATTATTAAAAATAAATGTATCTGGAAATGTATCTGGAAATGTATCTGGAATATTTGATTCTAGACTACAATATGCTAAATTTTTAATACCAATATCCCAGCCAATACATTTTGTCATTATGTATATGGTAAGTCTTTGGTAATAGTAATAGTAATATAATTAAATAATTTATAATAATTTTATATCTAGATACAATATTTATAATATTTATAATAAATATAAAATAAATATTTATATTGATTAAATTACTAAATTTAATATTTATAAAAAAATAGAATATATGTATAAAAAATAGAATATATATCTAGATATAAAATAGTAAAATAAAGTTAATATGGAAAATAAAATTAATAAAATATCACATAGTTTCAGCTTTTCAAATAATATAAAGGCAAAAGAAGACAAAATATTAAAATATTATAAAAGAATTAATAACATTGAACAAAAAAAAATATTTGCTATTCCAAAAAGAAAAAAAATTACAAAAAAAAATAGTGATGTAAAAAAAGGGAATGGCACAGATAAAACAGATGCAGGGAATGGAAATGATAAAATAGATGCAGATAATGCAAAATTAGATGCTAATGCTAAAATAGAAAAACAAAAATTAACAAAAAAAAATATTGTAATTATGGATGATTAAAAAAATTGAATTTATTTATTTATATTTTTATATTAAACTTTATTTTGGCAAATAATTATTTATAATCTATTTTGTGAAAATGAATCCTTTTGCAAATCAATTTAAAAAATCATCGCAAGAATTTTTATCTTGTATCAAAAAAATGATTACTGATGGATCGCAATTTTGTTGCACTAATAAAAATATTTGTATTGAAGAACCAGATACTAGTCCAGATGCAGAACCAAATGATAAAATTACAGTTTATTCTGAAAAAGATAATCTAAATAAATGGTTTCATAACCTATTTTTAGAGGAATTGAAATCTAAACCATTAAATCCTATGGCTCTAGAACAAATGCGAATTAAAGGTATTGAACCCAAAAAACAACCACGAGAAATTCTACTAATAATAATTGTGGCATCTGCTAAGAGAATTCATATAGGTATTTCTATTCCAGATAATTTTACAATTACTACATCTGAGGGTATTACTACTCCTTTAATTATTACTGATTTTATTCATGATGCATTAAATAGTATAAATTCTTATGATACTTTTATATCATCTGAAAATCTGGCATTTGTAGAATATCCAATAGATTCCGAAATTAAAGAAATTGATAATGTTCTTACTTTATTCTTTAATCAATTGAAGAAAAATGGTATATATAAAAATAATGATACAGATGATGAATTTGTTAATTATTTAGATGCAATGGAATAAATTTTTATTATGCATCATTTTTTTTTGTTTTTAATTTTAATTTTGACTTAGTAATTAATTTAGTTTTTGATTTATATAATTTTTTTTTATTTAATATTCTACCTCCCGATTTAGATAAAGTTTTAGGTTCCTTATGCCAAATTTTCCAAGATTCATTTTTATTTTTATTTTCAGTATTCCATTTATTTTTCAAAAGTTTTGCAATTCTTTCGTTTCTTGCATTTATTTCTTTATTAAGTCTAGATATTCTATCTGTTATTTTTTGTGAGTTTAATGTTTTATTTCCTGAATTTAATAATTTAGTGCTTTTATTTAATTCTTCAACTAAATTAGATATATACATTTGTTCATAAATATCTACATTTGTATCTTCAATAAATTTGTCAGATGTTTTTTTAAATATTTCTAAATTATTATAGTTGTCTCTAATAAAATTTGGTTCACCCCAATATTTATCATAATCTTTTTCATCTATTTTTAATGTATCATGATTAAATGAACCAATTAACTTATCATATCTAAGGTTTTCACATATTCCTCCAACTTTTAACATATTAAATGAAAGTTTTGCAGATGGATATATTCTTTTATCATCCGTACTAATTACAGATATAGAATTATTAAATAGATAGTTTAATGTTTTTTCATCTATATTTTTATCTCCAGTTAAAATACATAAAACTATATTAAGTGTTGGATTGGCTATTAAATACTCAATATTATTTGTTTCCATTTCAAGACAACAAAAAACATTAAAATTATTAGGTGATTGAGAAAAACATTCTATATTTGTTTTTTTATTTATATTATTATATTTAGGTTTTTTATAACCACCATATCCATCACCAGATGCATAAATCATTTTTTTTTGTTCAAATGATATAAAATTATCTGGTAATTTACATAGGTCTATTGCATCTTTACATTCACTAAAAACAATAATTCTTTCATCTTTAATTTGTTTTTCCATTTATAAGAAAATAGAATTCATTACTATTATTTTATAGTTATATAATTATAATTATTATATAATAATTTTGTATAAAAAAATGTAAAAATGTAAAAATATAGAAATATAGAAATATAGAAATATAGATATTTAACTATTATGAATATTAAATCTTGGAGTAATCATCATACCTTCCAATTCTTGCATTAATAATTTACAAGCATATGGAACACGCAATTCCATAAATTGCGAATAATTTGAACAACCTCCACAAGAACGATTTCCATTTTCATCATTAGGATTTACAATGCTAAATAATCCACATTCTTTACAAATATGAACTGTAAATATATCGCTAACATCCATCATTCTTTCTTTTAAAAATCCCATAGCTCCGTGTGAAATCATACAATTATGAGATACAACACCATTTGCCAAAAATGATTCTTCTTTATCAACTTGGATATCATATACTTTATGTATCCCAGCAGGGCGTATATCAATTACTTTGAGATTCATTGTTGGTAGAACTTCATCAGCTTTTATGACACCATAATTATTTATATTTATAATCTGTGTTGTAGATATAGGTTCTTGGTCTGGCGCTTGGTCTGGCACTTGGTCTGGCACTGCAATATCAGTTTTACCTTTAGGAATATTAAACCATTCTATTGCATCAATACTTTTTAAGAAATCAGTTGAACTTATAAACTTAGAACTTGCAAATTTGCCACCTTCGCGACCAATTACTAAATATTCTAAAATATCATGATTACTAGGTATTGAACAAGGATGTAAAATTGGTTCAGTTGCCTTTAATTCTTCAATTGCTTGTTTAGATGCTTTATCAGTTTTAACAATTTTATCTGGATTTTCCGTTTTATTTTGTTTATAATTAGTAAGTTCATTTATTCTATTAATAATCCAAGTCTTCTGACGAGTTACATTAGTTCTTAGTCTCATATATGATACCGCTGCCTCTAATCTTTGATTCTTATGACAACAATATCGGAAACCAATTTTTTCATAGAAAGGTATTAATTCGCTAATATCTAGATGTAAGACAATTTCATAATTTTTATCTGATTCATTTTCTCTTATTTTAGAACTTGTATTTACTTTTTGATTTTGTATTGTTATTTTATTAATACCAAATTTAGCAAGTAATTTTTTAATATTAGACATCATTGTTTTTAATGAATCAATATGAATTAGAATTTTACTCTTAGAAAATGATATAGATGTGAATGTATTTTTATTAATATAACAAGTATGACCATCTCCTCCAAACATTCCTGCTAAAAATTCTCTAACTATTGGTAAGGGACAATCATCTTTTAATATAAATTCAGGTAGTTCAGAAGGTTTTTGAACTTTATTACCTCGTACTATACCTTTTAATTTTATTATATTTTTAATAAATTCTAAAGGAACTTTAACAGAATATAAATTTCTATATATAAAATTAGTTTGTGTAATTGGAGTAAATAATTTAATATCTGCAATCAATCTTTGAACATCTAATTGATGACCTAAATATATTACTGCTGAATTATTGTTATTATCAATATGACCATCAGTTATTAAATATCCTAAAATTCTAGCAAAAGCCATTGATTTAAAATATTCTTCTTGTGTATTAGTTTTAAGAGTAAGATTACTACTAACTACTAATGACCAATTATTACATTTTTCTATTTCATTTTTAATATCAATTGTCGGATATTTAACACTGCATTTTAAGCGTGTATCATTTACTTTTAATTCATTTGCTTTTGTCCAAACATTATTAGATGTTAATAATTTATGCTCAGGAGTACAAGTAATTTTATTTCCATTTTCAAAATAAATATCTACACACTCACGTTCTCCTTTGTATAGAAAATTTGTTTGTTTTGATGTAGTTAAACCATTTTGTTCTTGATTCCATCCTAATACTTCAAAATTTTGAGTTTCAAAATCTTTAATTTTAACGGATAAACCATTTGCACTAGAAATTCCAGTTTCTCCACTAAAACAGTCTCTCTCCATCTCACCAAAGCGTAATCCACCATCCCTTGACCTACCCTCGGCAGGTTGGCGAGTTAATTGAACTACTGGACCACTCGAGCGACTATTACCAGTCCAAACTGGTTTGCCATCACGTCGAACATAAAATACCTCATTAGGAACTGATATACAATATACAGAACCTTCATAATCATATAGACGTTCAACTTGAATATCTTGTTCACATGTATGACCATGATTAATAGATGGTTCGCATTTATTTTTAATAATACCTAACCGCCAACAAATAGCATTGCTAGTAATAACTTCTCCATCTTTTTTAGTAGTAGTATTTCCAGCAGGATGATGTAATATTTTATTACAACACCATCCACAATGTAAAGCAAGACGCATAACATCATCAGCTAACTTATTAGAATTTGTATAATAAATAATTCGATTTGGATTTTTTTTGTTATAACATCCATCACCAAGAACCATTGATTCTAATAGTGTAATACATTGAGATTTACTTAATTTCCATACCCATTCTGGTAGAGATTTATTAATTGCTCCAACTGAAAGCACTCCCATATATTTATTTAATTGAAGATCCATAATTTTTAATACATCATTACTAATAGTATATGTATATCCTAATTTTTCTAATGCTGGATATATAGCATCTTTTACTCTTTGTTTATGAATACAAACTAAAGTTCCATATCTTTTAATATTTTCATTTGATGCACATCCTTCAGCCATCCAAATACCAAAGAAAGTAAGCCATGAATTCATATCTACTAATTTCATACTTATAATATTATTATTTTTATCAGTTATAGAAGGTAATATAAATTGATAATCAGATTGAACTAATTCACCATTTTTCTTAAATTTACAAAATTTACCAAACATATCTTTAGCTTCAACTAATTGATAAGGTTGCCATATTTGCTTTCTTCCATATGTTTTTGAAATATACATACGATGATTCGCAGTTACATTTAAACTTATATTAGCATTCTTAATTTCATACATTTGACCTTTATAATCAGGATAATGATGAACAACCGTAGGTTTATGATATTCAATTTGACCTAATGAATTTAATGTAGCAATTTTATCTTGTAATGTAATTTTATTTATAGGCTTCCAACCTTTTACGGTCAAAACGTCGTGATCTATGGTTGTGCAGTGAATTTTGTCTAAAACCATATGTTTCAGTCTTTGATAATATGTCGGACCGAAAAACAATTTTACATCCATTTGTTGCCCTGTAATACCGCTATAAAGTATTTCATCGCCAGAATAGTTAAAACCATTTGCCTCTAAAATATCACAAATTTTATCATAAGGAATATTATTAAAAGGAGTACAATCACTATATCCTCCTAAAATAGCACACGATTTACCCAATATACATTCCATAAGTTGCCCTATAGTCATTCTACTAGGTATAGCATGTGGATTCATTATTAAATCTGGAGAAATACCATCTGCATTAAAAGGCATTTGTTCTTGTGGATAAATCATTCCAACAGTTCCTTTTTGTGCACATCGTGATGCTAATTTATCACCAATAATTGGC
>Ga0214919_10004833_pt1 | contig 19412 bp, 22 predicted proteins | sample LL1503_MetaG_FD_177994 | JGI IMG/M metagenome (GOLD analysis project Ga0214919, IMG submission 177994) | Freshwater microbial communities from Lake Lanier, Atlanta, Georgia, United States - LL-1503 | ecosystem: Environmental > Aquatic > Freshwater > Lake | place: USA: Georgia | collected...
ATGGGGGTTGTAGGGGGGCATGCCCCCTACCCGGTGAAGCTGGAAGCTTCAAAAAAGTGGTATTTTATTCTACTTTTTTTTTATTTTTTGTTTTTATTTTTGTTTTTATTTTTGTTTTTATTTTTTTTTGTTTTTTGTTTTTTTTTTTTTTGTTTTTTGTTTTTTTTGGTTTTTTGGTTTTTTGGTTTTTTGTTTTTTTGTTTTTTTGACTTTGTTTACCATAAGCAATACCAAAGTCTCTAAATTTTTCATCAACCTTTTTAATTATTGTTTTTATACGAGGACCAATGGGTGTTTTTTTGGTTATCTCATAAGAAGACCCTTTATTTAAAAATGTATTACATGATGTATCATAAATATGTATGGGTGTATATATCTCACCATATTCAACAAGTATACTTGTAATAAGATTTAATATGTTTACTAAACTTGCATTCATAATGCGGATACCAGCATTCTCTCCCCTTCCTACTGAGCGCGAATAATTACTTATATCATCATCGCAATTTGGAAAATCGCCAACGAGTATAGCTAATTCATCTAGTAATTCGGGTCCTAATATTATATATTTTTTTTTATATACCCCCGTTTGCGTTGATACAGTTAAAATTATAACAATTTTCCCAAAATCAAAATCGGAAATAACCCCATCTTTTGAATGTGTTTCATCACTTCTTGTTTGGTAAATTTTATCGGCCAATATATTAACCTTTTCGCCCGCATATCTCGTAAGATTTAAATTTTCAGGGTCTAAATCTTCTACATCTTCCCTATCATAATTTTCAGTAAAATCCACCCGATTGAAATTTCCATAATCTTTACATATGTTTAATTCATTATTTGTTGAACAAACAACTCTTGTTAATTCGGCATCCATTGCATCATTAACAAGTGCTTGTTTTTTTGTCATGAAATTTTCATCTCTTATCATAGGCACCATTGCACAACTTCCTGAATTTGAAAAAAAAACATCTAGGTCGGATACATCGATGGTAGTGTAATCAACCCTAACAGATTTCCCATCCTGGTCATACTCGCTTTCCAATTCATGTGTGCGTGATGTAAACCACGTATGGGTGTCAGTTTCTTTTACTCTGAGTTGGGTTTCTTCAAAATTATCTTCCAACTCTATTCCAACTGGGAACTCAACGCCTAAAGCAGAAGACGTTTCTGCATATTCGTCATTAAATGTTGCATTTATTGAACCGTGACACACTATAATAATAGAAACATTTGTAATTTTTATTTCACCTGGTTCCGATGATATTTTAGTTTCCCTTTTCCTTTTTCTATGTTGGACTTTTAAATTTTCAGAAATTTTTTCAAGTTCTTCTGGGTCTCTTGTCCAATTATGCATATATTCCGGAAACATGGGAATCTTATCTTCAAACTCATCCATATATAATTTGAATATTTAAATTACAAATCCTAAATTCATGCGAATATGTTGCGTGTGCCTGTTAAAGATGTCTGCCAATTCTTCGTAGTTTTGTACATCACGTGAATCATTTATTATTTTTTCCATAATTGGCGAACCTTTTTCACAAGAAAAAAAGTCAATATTATGGACAACCATTTCCATCTCTTTTATGAAGATGCATGGATGAGTTTTAATTTTTCCATTTAAACGAATGCCGCCGTTTTCGTATAAATACGTGTATGCGTCAAATAATTCTTTGTTTATAGTTGTATAGTCGGGATATTTTGCATAATCTATGGAAGAAATAATGGTTTTGGGTATCCTATCTCCGTGACTTTTTAAATCAATAAAGGTAAAAATATTGTTTAGTTTTATAGGGGGTTTTTGTGTTTTTTGTATTCTCTTCTGTAAACGTTGAATAGCTATTTTTGAATATTGAAACTTTTTCATGTTAATATGTTTTATAAATCCTAACATAGATTGCTTTTGCACCTTCCTTTTTACAAAAACTCTTGGATTTGTAAGTCTCATTCTCCTGAATTCAACCATACTTTACTAAATATTAAATTTTAAAGCTTCACGAATAATAAGTTCTTCGTTTGTTAATTTTTGAAAAATATGACAGTCATCCATTTTAATATTAATAAATTTATTCGGAAACGCCTTTCCTTTAATTATAACACCATCATTTATAAAAATATCGCAAATAACCATTCCCTTTTTTAATTTAAATTCGCCGTCATTTTTATTTATCCATCTTATGTATGCACCATATCGCAGCTTATCAATTTCTGTGATATGATTATAATGCGAGAGTAGGAGCGAATATTCTTCCATTTTATACTCTTAATTAATAACTTTTAAATTAAAAAAAATTGGACCCTACCCCAAATCCTTCGTTTGCGGCAGCCGGAACAAATTCATTTTCTGGATTGACCGGTTGATTTTGGTACATTTGGTTATAATTTGGTAAAGTTTGTACTTGAGTTGTGTTTTGAGTTTGAGAATGTGAACTTGTAGAGACATGTGGTGTTTGTGTTAAAGAATATGCTTGTGCATTCGCGTTTGAATTTGTTCCTGTTGCGCCCGTATTTTTACCCTTGATTTTATTTGTTATTTTTTCCTTTACTATAAAAAGTTTTTCACTGAATTTTGTTTGAAAGCTTAACACAATAATTAATATGCCTATAAATACTGGGTATAATGTAAACTCTGGATATGGAGACCCACTATACGGTTTAAAGAAAAGGGCAAATTTTGTGATAATAACTATTCCTACAATTAAGATAACAAGATGCAATATAATTTCAAAAATTGTTTCCAAAAATCCTTTTTTCTCGTTTGCTTCTGGTAATACATTTAAAATATTTACCAAAAGAAGGAGAGGTATTAAAATGATAAAAGAAAATTGCATTAAATTCAACATTGTTGTTTTTGTCTCCTCATTGAAAATGAATTTAAAAAAGTCGTTGCTCATAAATTTATAAAATATAAAAATACTTGCGTAATTAAATTAAAAAAAATATGTTTTTGAATTATATGAGCACATATCGTTCTGCAAATACAAGACAATCCCAAACTCAAAATTTTGCAACAATGCAAAAACGCCAACCTTTATTTGCTAAACCCCAGGCTTTGAGACAACCATTGAGAAGAAGTCAATCCGTCGCTTCCTCTTCTGTTTACGACCCAGAGGAGTCTCCTCCAAACATACGGTTGTCTTTAAAACAAGCCATTACTTTAATTACTCTCAGACTCGGGAAATTAGAAGTTTTTATGAATGACACAAAAATCGGAGGCGTTTTTAAACAAGATGGAGAGGCTAAAAATATAGACAATGAATTTTTATCCAGCATTGTTTCTAGACTGGATAACTTGGAAAAAACACAGCATAATTTAAGAGTTGAGATAGAAAATATTCGCAAAGGTTTTAACGAACAACCGGTTATTTTAGATATTATAGAAAAATTATCATTATTAGATGAAGTAACCACACAAATCCAAAATGACATGGATAATCTTGAAGTCCAAGTCCCGACTCAAGTCCCTCAACTCCCTCAATCCCCCCAAGCTCCACAAGTCCCAACACAAGACCCAGAAACCGAAACAATTGAACCGGAATCCAGTGATTCAGATACAAAATTTCCTATATATGACCCCAATGTTATAGAACCTTATCAAGAACCCCTTCAACTTTCCAAGCCAGATTCCTTGCAACTTTCCGAACCAGAACCTCAAGAAAAAGAAGTTGCCCCAAAGACACCAAGGAAAAAGACAGGTAAAAAGGTAAGTATTTAAGATAAAATAAGTGTTTTATTTAATTAAACTATACTATGAGTAATTTTTATTTAGGAATTTTTTTCTTTTTTTTACATTCATGTCTTTTCTATGGAACGTCCCTTGTTTATTTCATGACAGAAAAATTGAATGCTCTACTACTTCTTTTTATAAATGTGGTTATTATTTATGGTTGTAATGTCCTATTTAAAGATTGTCCCATTAATACAATAGAAAAATACCATTTAAAGAGAAACTCCTTTATTAACTTGATTGCACTTGTTCTTCCTATTCAATACAATAAAGAAAAAGAAAACGAATCTATTTTGCAATTTATTTTTACCATATTGACTATTATTTATGGAAAAATATTATATATCCTCATTAAACGAAGTATTATTGCTTTTTACAAATGGGTGAAAAAATAAGTTAAAGAATGGTTTTAAATTCCCAAACGTATATTATGTTCAAAAAAATACGTGCTTTAAAAGAAAAATGTAAAAACCTACCTCAGTTATTTGGTTTAGATACATTCTTTTTTATTCCCTTCAAGTATATTTATATATACCTGTTTTGTGTAACTTATTTTTGTATTTTTATGGTGAATGATTATTATTACCTTTATTTGATATTTATAGATTGTTTGATTGTTATGGCATTTAATCATTTTTACAACGATTATGATACAAAATTAGACATTTATGAAACAAAATATGTTCACGAAATTATAGACAATCAATGGCTATGGATGTTGATATTATGTTGTCACGTAAAATTCTGTTTTATGACCATTAAAGAAGAGGTTATTGAATTAAAATATATAGCCTAGAATTATGGATTATCATAAAAAAGATGGGTTATTGAAACACCTTGAATTATACATTTGTAAAAATTATCCGCTTGTTATTATAGGCTACACCGTTGTCTACTTTTTTGACAGATTAACCGAAACAATTCCTTTTATGACATTATTGACTCTATTTTTTATGATGGGATGGACTTATTACTCTCATATGTTTGCTCACATTGGAATTCCCGGAATGGGTATTCATGCTTATCATCATGACAAAGAATTATCGGGTAAATGGAATTATCGTCTTCTTGAATTTTTTATTGATTTGTTTCTTTTTGGTGGATTAATATTAATTCCATTGGGAATGGGAATTGAAAAAGTAGTGGGGCGAATGTTTAATTACTATGGAATTGTTTTTTGGGCCCTATTGTATGCAACTTACCATTTAAATTGGCATTTTTTACCATCCCCAAGCCCACACCACTATCACCATGAACATCTTTATTGTAATTATGGCCCGGATTTTATAGATATTTTGTTTGGAACCAAAATGGAGGAAGACATGATTGAGGATATGAATAGCGCTATATTTAATATTCTAGGTATTTTTTTACTATTTATAATTGGAAATCAGTTTAAAAAACGGTTTAACTTCCACCAACATGTAAATCTTTAAATAAGGGATTTGATAGTGTATCTTTGATTAATTCATTCACACATATACATCTGCATGTAATATTTTCAGCCATATAAATAAAAGGTACAATTTCTGTTATTATATTTTCAAAAATACCATGTTTATCAACATTATATTTTTCCCAACAACCTCTCAAATAATTACGAGGTATAGATAATTCTTCCACCGCTTTAACATCTGAAAGTCTATAACTACTGCATTTAAAATTTTCACAAGTATATCGTGTATTTAAAGTATTTGTCGCAACAGTTTTTGATGCAATTGGAGTTGAATGAAAAAACATGTGGTTGTTTAACCCAAATGTTTCATTTATTCTCAATCTAATAAGACTTGGTTCTACATCAACAACATACGAAGCAACTATTTCAGGACCAATTGTGGAATTTTCATAGGATAATGTTAAATAATCAGTATTTCCGTTATTATCCATATGAAATCCAAGTACACCAACCTTTCTATTTTTATAATAATCAAATGTTAATAATGTTTGTTCGTTTTGTTGTAATAACCCATGTAAATTTCCTTTGCTTATTAAATTGTTTATATATTCTGTAATTATTAATATAAAATCTTCATTTAAAAAAAAAGAGGGGTCAACAACTCTTGGAATATTTGTATAACCAGGAAAATTTAATATTTGTGGAGCTCTAAAACGCAATTCATAAGTGTTGCCTGTCCAAGTTATTAATATTTCAATTATTTTAATAGCAGATTCAAGCGATTTTCTAAAAAGAATTGATTCATCTGTGTCTTTATTATCATTGTCTCTTGTCACGGAACTTCTTTTGGAACCGCCAAATAATGAGTCATCCGAATCTTCCGAGTCAGAACTAATTGACTCTGGTCCTCTAATTTCCTTTTTATATCGCAATCGTATACTCTTTTGCATAGAACGCCTTTGTTTTGAATTTGGAAGAAGATTCTTTTTTAATTGTCTTGCAGTTTGTCTTGGTTTCAATCTTAAACGCGATAAGTTTGCCTTTTTGTTTGGCTTTTGATTTGGAATAAAACGTTTTCTTTTTCGGGACTCTTTTATTTCTTTTTCAGATTTCCTTTCAGATTTCCTTTCAGATTTCCTTTCAGATTTCCTTGTAGTTTCTCTTTCAAATTCTCTTTCAGATTCCATTTCAGATTCCTTATCAGCTATTTTTTCATAAATATGTTCATAAATATTTTTAATTTTTATATTCAACCTACCAAAAATATCATTTATCAAAAATAATATAGGAACATTATTATCGGCTTGATACAATCGTAATTCAGATTTATCCATTATTATATTTTTATAAAATAATTAGTTTAAAAGTAGAATTTAATAACTAAAACATATATTATGTTACTAGTATATGTTTTGGAAAAATGTTCTTATTGCAATAAAATTATTAGTTCGCCACAAACTGAAACATAAAATAATTTTAGTGAAAGATACAGAAGATTCTAAAAATTATTACAAGGCGCAAAATAAAATGGATACGTTCCCTCAAATTTTTATACGAAATACACGCGAAAATAAAGAATATTTGATAAAAATTGGCGGCTATGATAATTTAACAAATCTTTTGAATATATGTTTTGAAATAAAAGATTCAGATTCATTGAATGCTGTAAATTACATGTGTAAACTATTGCCTACACAACCCCAACCTATTAAAGAGAGGTCAGATTGCAAAATTGTGTGAATTTGATTCCCCAAAAGTATTTCAAAAATGTAAATGCAGTTTTTGAAATTAAATAAAAATAATTAGTTTATAAATGTTATACCATTTTTCGTCGTTTTGATTTTCGTCGTTTTGATTTTCGTTGTTTTGATTTTTGATATTTTGATTTTCGTTGTTTTGATTTACCGCCCCTTGATTTAATTTCTATTTCATTAGATTTAAAACATATAGAATCGTTATTTGTTATTGCATTTAAAAAATGCGAATATTCTTCAATAGAAAAATTTATTTCAGGAACAATTATTGGGGAACTATTTAATGGAAAGGCTAATGTTTCTATTATAATTTCATCGCCTATTCCTCCATAAATTGAATTTATATCAAAAATTTCCGAATTGCGTTGAAAAATAAGTAATGAAGAAGCCCCTCTATTTTCTAAATCAAATTTAGTTGTTAATTTTCTTTGTTTGCATATTAATGCGTTCGAATCATCTATTGTAGCAGGTTCTCCGGTTGAAAACCCGTCTTCAGAAACAAAGCCTTTTGAAATTTTTATTTTTAATAAATTTAATGAGATTTGTTCGCGATATGTTGGAGTTGCATGTCTTAACACCATATCACTTATCATCAATGAATCACCTTTATTATAAAACCCTCTCAGAACTTTTTTAGGAGTTGTACCTTTTTTATACATATTGTTGATTTTATTCTGTATTTCTACAATCCTTCCATTAGAAGGATGAAAATCACCATCGCTATTCATATGTGGATGATAAATAGCTTCTTTTTGGTCCAAAAATAATATTTCACTTCCAAGTACATATTCTTTGTCTTTTCCAAAATACGTGACTATATTATAAATTCCTAAATCTGTATGATATTCAGGAGCTTCAAAATTTTTACTAAATGCAGCGCATGCAAAAAATATTCGAGATGCAGTTTCATTGCTTAGAATCCTTAATTCGTTTAAAACACCACTATTTACCAATTTATATATCAAGAATTTTTGAAATAATTTTCTTTTTGGATGATTTGTATATTCAGTAACATTCATTCTTTCCATTTCATTTTCGTAAAATATAGGCTGAACTAGGGGGACACTTTCAAAAATAATTTCAAAAATGAGAAAATTAAATTCTTCCATAATCTCAAGAAACTCCCAACTAGTAAAATCATCGATACCGTCATTTAACCCACTGAATTTTTTAATTAATGGATATCCTTCAATAGAAATTGAAAAATCTTGCTGAATATCTTCAACTAATAATTCCATACTATTTGATATTATAAATTTAAAATGAAAACATTTGATTCCCCAAAAAAAAGTATTTCAAAAATGTAAATGCAGTCGCCGAGATTAACCATGAAACAATATGATTATGTCAAGAAAGACGGAATCATAAAAAATATGATGAAATTCAATCGCAAAAATTTATTGCTCGGAATTATAGGATATACTTTTATTTTTATATTAAACAGGTACACTGAAAGAGACATTTTGTGGACATTATGCACTCTTTTTTTCATGATGGGTTGGTCTTATTTTTCGCACATGGTTTCGCATCAACCTATCGGCAAAAAGATATTCATGAATTATCACCTAAAACACCACGACCATTCTATCTCCAACTTAAAATGGAGACTTGTTGAATATCTATATATGGATTTCGTTATTTTTGGTGGGGCCATATTAATACCATTAAATATGGCCATCCAGAAAATGGGTGGGGCGCGATTCTTTAATTATTATGTCGTTTTATATTGGGCAATTTTGTACACAAGTCACCATGCATTCAATTGGCATGGTTCAGAAAAACTGAATCCGCATTATCATCATCACGAAACCATGCAAACAAATTATGGTCCTGATTTCATGGATATTCTTTTTGAAACAAAGATGGAAGAAGATATTATTGAGGATATGAATTCCCTCGTTTTGAATAATTGCGTTGTCATGTTATTATTTTGTTTGTGAACGACCTACTTTTTTATTTTTTGACTTTTGTTTTTTGACTTTTATTTTTTGACTTTTGTTTGTTCTTTTGGTTTTTCTTTTGTTTTGACTTTTGTTTTGACCCTTGCCTTAATCTTGATTTTGATTTTAAACGACGTTTTCCTAATCCCAAATCAGTTTCATCCATAATGCGTGCAAATGCTTGATCAAATTCTTCCCCGTCATTAAAAGTCCCGACAAAATCTCCATTCTTTCCATCCGTTAGAATGACATCTCTAATCCAATTAATTAAAGAGACCTTAATAAATTCATATTTCTCTAGCTTTAGTATATCATCAAAAGACCTCCACGGCGTAATATGAAAATACCTATCACGTTGTGCAAGAACTACAGGATGATTATAAACAACAGATTTAGATAAGTGTATATAATGACAACGCAATAATGTTCTTCTTCCTCGCTGTAGACGCTGATCTATTACACGAAGTAAATCTGCATTTTGTAACATTCTTCCAGGTCTACGAATAAGTCTCAAGTTAACATCCGCTGCTGTTTGATTAGCCATTTTTAATGGAGTTTCTGGCTGTCGCGATTCTTGACCATGTAATACCACGGGATTCTGTAGCAAAACGTTTCGTGGTGTAGCGTGCACCAGCATTTCGTCACGCAATATAAGTGTTCCGCCATGGAGCATACCCAATGTCAATACATCATTGTCTTTGGCGATTGGTTTATAATCAGGTATTACATGTGTTCCAATAGTTATTTCTTGACGTTTATCAAATGGGGAAAGAAATGTTAAAGTTAAATATTCAAGGATATCTTGATATTCTGCTCTTCCTTCTCCTTCCGACGAATCTTTATGAAATAAACCACTTCTCGTTTGCTCACGATTAATGATAAAATCTACATGCACTTTCAATGGGTCTGTTTCTTCACTCTCTTCATTAAACAAATCAATTTCTGCAAATATACAATCCATTAATAATTTTAAAATAATACAAACAAGTATATTTTCGGGTATTTGCCTATAATCTAATAATGAAAGATGATTTTCTTTTATCTCAGGACTTGTTTCAAATATATAAATTAACATATGCTCTATAAGGGCAAGTGGGCCATATGGGGAACGAAAAGTTTCGTTAATATTATGAAATCCTTGTCCAACCGCATTATTCCGTGAAACTGTTGGTAATTGAAAAAGAAACGTCAACCTATATGTCATGTTATATACACGTTCTGCATCAACACCAACATTTTGCGCCAAAAATGTTGGCAAAAATACATCATTAAACGCAGCCTCGCTATTTACCCAATCTGAAATCATATTTGCAATAAAATCGGAAAGTTGGTATCTTCCTACCATAATATATGATTGCTCACCATTAACCCCGGCATATAATTTTACGGACCTAGCTAATTGTGTGTTTACATATTGATTCGCCGCCTCTTCTACCATATATATATATATAAATTATATATATATATAAATTTTTTAAAAATTCGTTTATAATTAACAAATTCTTTTTGAAACATATTGAGGTAAATTCATTTGTCTTGAATTACATAACGCTAATGCTTTATAAAACTATGGAATAAAAATTTTAATTCTTAACTTATTTTTAAACCGTTTTATATTTTTCTTTTTACAAAACATAACAAAATTGTTGACACCTTTGCGTATACTCTTTGATTTACTCATACCCCTTCTTTTACTCATACTCTTTGATTTACTCTTTTTTCTCTTTGTATTTTTGCCTATTCCTTGGTCTGAATTTTCCATGATATCTTTATTTTTCTCATTCATTTCGGATGGACTATTTACTGTTACAACATTTTCGCCGGTATGACGATTCGCACTCCAATCAAAAAGGAGTTGTAAATCTGGGTCAGTTGCCGTATTCGCCACCGCAGACGCTGCAGTACAAGTAAATACATCAACCATACTTTTGATATTTTCTGCAACATATTTATATTGATCAACAGCAACCCTACTATTAACCATATTTACATGATGACATCGTATAAAGGTTCTAGCAGAATTTCTATAAAGTCTTTCTCGTAATCTTTGCAAATGTAATGGTTGCGATGCTATCTTCGGAGGTACTGTACTGACTATAGTTGGATTGTCGTCAGTTCCAAAAGTTTCATTCACACTATCTCTATCAAATACTAAATGAGGATAAAATGTTTCGGGTCTGCTTCTATCCATATCTCTATTTATTTCTGCATATGTATCTATTTCCCTAGGATTTTCTTGTACATCCGTGGGAGGAGTTGAATGAAAACACGAAGTATCATCCATAGATAAATTTCCTCCGTGTAACATACCTAAGCATATCTCATTTACTGTATGACTTTCGCTTGTTACAGCCATACAAGACTCTTCATATTTATGTGCTGGAACAACACTTGTTCCTTTAAACAAACGGTCTCTTTCACCAGGCCCAGCTAAAAAAGCCAATGTTAAATAATCTACATTATCGACATATATTGTCCTGCTTCTTTCATTTTTACTAGAATCTTCATGATACTTATCTCTAGAACCTTGGTGGCGGTCAATATATAAATCTATACATGTTTTAATTTTAGGTCTTTCACCATGACGATTTTGTGTAAAAAAATCAGTTTCAGTTGCTGTGTGATCTATCAACATTTTAATAAGTAATAATTTTTTTATTCTATCGGGCACAAGAGTGTCGTCTATAAATACATGACCAGTTTCTCTTTGATTAATAGGAACCTCGTAAAATGTTAAAATAAGGTTGTCAAAAAAATGTTGAAAACTAGGGTCATCCAAAATAGTTGCACAGTGACTAAGTGCAGGAAGATGTTGAATACCCGGTAAATGCAAACTACAAACCAATCTATATATATTTGAAGGGACATCAAAGGCCCCAAATCTTTCTACCGCAAGTTTACGCTCTTCGGGGGTACCAATGTTGTGTTGAGTATATAATCCTTCTTGTCTATAAAATTCATCTCTAAACATTTGACGAGTCCCTTGGTCATGTAACCAGTCCGATAGTTCATCTGCAAATACTCTAGGTATTGTATGCTTTGCTAATATAACTTTATCTTCGGTATGCAAAGAATTTACACAACCTCTCATAGTAACTGGCGTCGCATACATAGCATTTAAGTCTTCATCTAACCGGGCGTCTCGTCCTTTCTTCAATGTTTTATCTACTTTTTTCATACTATATATTTTTATTTATAAATAAATCATAATGAAACAATTCGTTCATAACATCATTCATACATGTTATATAATTATCATTAAACAAGTGAATAGATAGCCCATGTGTCATTGCAAAAGCAACCTGTAGCTTAGCATAATCATCATTTATTTTACCTTTTTTCTTCTGGATACAATTATTCAAAAACAATATGATTTCGCTCACCGACTCATAAAAAGACTTTTTGTTATCACGAAATTCCTCAATGAGCGTCCCCCCCATTGCGCACATTTCGTCCACCTCTTTTTCATCCAATGCTTGAAAATTTTCATCATGTTCTACCAAATTCACAAATATTTTTTTTGCTAAATATTCCCCCGATTTTGAAAAAATATCTGGGAAAATATTAGCAATATTTGTTTTGATTTCTTCCTTGATTCTCGTCATGAGTCCAAAATCTATAATACCAATTTGTTTATCCAAAAATAAAATGTTACCACTATGGAGGTCTCCATGAACAATGCCGTGAACAAAAGAGGCAAACGCATATTTGATAATCATCTTTCCATACATTTCATAATCTTCCTTTGGAACTTTGGAAATACTCGTTCCGTTCAAATATTCCATTACAATAACATCATAATGTTTCGTTATTTCTTCTGCGACAGCGGGAATTCGCACATAATCCATTGGTGCGCATACCTTTTTGGTTTCCATCATATTTTGTATTTCGCTATGAAAGTCAAGTTGGTCATTGAGTGAAGCAGTCAATTTTTCAATAATTGTCGGAATATGCAAAAGATTTAGCACGGGAATGAATGAACATAACCATCCAAAAAAACGGACCTTTTCTATTCCATAACTTAGGCGAGTGACGATATTTCTACGTTTTATTTTTACAATCACTTCAGAACTAGGTAACCCCAGTTTTTCGGGATGTTCTTTATATTGGTCGTTAAGCGATAATTTATAAACGAGTGAAATCATTCCCGCGTTAATAGGTGTGGGTAAATTATTTAAATCAATATCCAAATATTCTTTCAATTGTGAGAAAAGTTCATAATCAATGTCTTCTACGGCATAAGGTACAGAATCCGTATATTTTACAATTTCTTCATTTATCGTTGTATCCACCAAATAATGGTTCAGAGCGACAGATTGAAATATTTTGGTATACAAAATATTTTTGCGGGTTAAATTGTAGACAATCCTTTTAACTGACTCCGCATAACTGAGGTGTAGTAGGTATTTCGCTCCTTCTGATAAAAACAACCACCCTATCTCAAAAAAAAACAAGATATTATTAAATCCATTGAATACACTTTCAATAAAGTTAAAATAATTTCCAAAATCCAAGCACTCCAAACTCATGTTTATTATATTTACAAGTTTTCTATAAATTGTTTTGTTTTTAACATTATTTTAGAAGATAAAATAATGGCCATTTTTTCAACAAATTCCATCTGGGTAATAAAATATTGTAAATGTACGTTTGCTTCAATTAAAATGGAAGAAGGTGTATTTATATAAACAATTCCTTTTGAATCATTTACTGGAATCTGCAAGTAACCATCCTTAATGTAACTTTTTACAAATTCAAGGCAATGTTCATTTGTTTGTGTGACAATTATTTTAGAAGGATCACTTTTATCCATTCTCACATATATATAAAAAAAAAGTTTGGGTACCCCAAAATCCTTGAAAAAATGATGCAATAAAACAAATACTTTGGCCGTATTTTCATCTTCTTTAAATACTTTGTATTTTTCAATAAAATCGGGATGTAACGCCATTAATATTTGCAACCATTCAAATGTAAACATTTCGTTTAATAAAAGTCTTGGGTTTTCTACTTTGCAATTGACTACATAATGACAATCATTTACTTTATGTATGAGCAATCCATCTTTATTAAATAGTTCCATACATATCAAAAAGTATTTAGATTAATGATTTTAACACAAAATATTAAACATTTGAGTGATTGTATATAAAAATGAAACTTGTGATTGAACCTAAAAAAAAGATGCTCTTTATATCTCTTTTTCAACAATTAAAGTTGTTTACTAAAACTCTGTGCATCTTTTTCCACGAAGACCATATTTATATACAAGGTATGGACTCATCCCATATCTGTCTCTACGAGTCAAAATTTACGGCCTCCTGGTTTCACCATTATGAAAAGAATGATTCCGACTATGGAATGATATGTTTAGACCCAAATATTGTTTCCAGTATTTTGACCATGGCCGAAGATGGCTATTTTATTGAACTCTTTTACGAAAATGAACCTGGTTCTCTTGACATTCATATATGCAAAGAAAATGGGGAAAATGGGGAAAATGGGGAAAATGGAAAGGCTGAAAAAGGATGGAATTACGACAAACATTTTAGTATCCCCCTTATTGAATATGAATGCGAATTAATGAGCATACCCGAGAACGATTATGACATACAATTTATTCTTCCTTCTAAAAAAATATGTGAGTTGACATCACAGCTTTCTATTTTTGGAGATGAATTGAAAATCCATTGCTCCGAAACCAGTGGCGAGATTGTTTTGGGAACTGTAGGAGATTCCGGAGAAATGAAGGTAAATATTCATATGGATGTTTCGGAATTCACAATCAGTGAAGGAGAAGTTTTTGATGCATCATTTAGTTTAAACTATGTACATAAATATTGTCTTACTTCAAAATTAACACCCGACATCCAATTCTCCTTGATGAATAATTTTCCAATGAGAATCCGTTACCAATTGGATGAGAATTTTATCATGTTTTTTATTGCACCTAAAGTGGAAGATTAAATATAGAGCTAATATATATGTATAAAAAACAAGTAATTGAAACTCTTACACGCATTAACGCTTCCTCGCGAACCCCTCTTTTGGGATACTTTACAAGGGCAAAAGCGCAAACTAGAAGTAGGGGCAATTTTACCGCAAGTATATTTGCAAATCATAAAATGTGGGGTCGCCATATATCATCCTTTTTAGGAAGTAAACGTAATATTTGTTACAATATTGAAGATTTTATTAATCGCGCTGTTTTTGAAATTATAAATGTTCATGATAAGACAGAACGCGAATATACATTGAATGAAATTGTATTTGAGGAAGAACAACCGAATTACGAACCCGATGTTGACTTTGAAGAAGGAGAATTTGTGGTTGCCGACCCAATTATTGCTCTTAAATTTAATGGATTGAATTTGGCATTAAAAATACGTGAAAATGGAGACATTATTAAATACGGGCTGTTTACACATTTAGGTGAAGATGAAAATGGCATTGATTTTCGTAATAGCGATATTTTATGGGAACAAAATATTACTTGGATTGTTCATTATCCAGCTGCAAGGGGCAAAATCCGTTCTAAAAAGAGAAAATAAATCTTTCATTATGGTAATGTTATTTAATTTGTTTATATTTTTTGTGATTGCTCTTATTTTTCTTCATGTGCGCAAACACCGCAAAACATCTAATGACATGGAAGTCCTTGTATTTGAAGGCAATAAAGAAAAACTAGATATTATGATTCAATTCAAACAGCCCATTTTGCTCCAATTGAATGAGAAAATCGTGGAACATTGCAATTACGATGCTATTGAAAAAATTGGTTCTACGGGGGAGCTCGGGTTGACGTTTATTAAAGAGAATGGGTTGTTGTCTTTTTTTGAATCCGTCTTTTTTCGCCCGGTGAGCAATTATTCTGATTATTCTATTTTATTGGGGGGGACGTCCGATTATACATATGATATTTATTCTCAGTATTTTATGGTAACTCAAGGGTCAGTGGTGGCGACATTGGTTCCTCCCATACATTTAAAAGGGGCTTCAAAAAATTACTATGATATGAAATTTGTTCACGGAGAATTGGAAGCCGAAAAAACCTTGCCGGTCACGTTGAAAGCGGGGGACTGTTTGTTTATTCCTGCTTTATGGGGGTACAAATTGGAATTTCAGGAGAAGACATCTGTTGCCCGGTTTATTTATAAATCTTGGATGAGTATCTTTTCTTACGCCGATTATTACGCGTTGCATTTTTTACAAAAGATGAATACGACCTATAGATTTTAGGTTTTCGTTGTTTTTTGAGCGAACCGCCAAATGGACTCCATGTACCTAAATTTCTTTTTGTCATATTTGAAAATGCGCGACTTTTTCTTTTTAAATAATTTCTAAATTGGTCAGGCATTTCTTCTGGGATTGGTCCTAGTGTTAGTTGTTTATTATTCAAGTCAATTAATAATCATATATTTTACTTAATTTTTGAATATCTTCATCATTAAATTTATGCCATTCTAATAGTCTATCTAACTTATCTCTACATGACAAATATAAATAATGACGATATGTAAGTACATTGTCTTTACCAGAGTTGTCAATAATGTCTAAAGACGGAATATTTGAATTTACACTCCTTCCATACATATATCCATTTACAATAGATGTATCTTGTTTGCGTTCAGAATCTAAAAATTTATAAATTTGTATATCATTTATATCAAATGTAAATGCCCCCGATGAAGATGTAGTCAATTTAACAACCTCAATATTATGAGAAATATTACTTGTAATTATAAATGGTTCTATTGTTGGTAGAACTATGGGTGTATTAAATTCCATGGCTCTATCTTGTATATTTTTTAAAAAATTTCCTATTAAATGTCTGTATGAATACCTTTCACACTGAGCCTTGTTTTTATTACAATTATCATAACAATTTCTACGCAAATACATTATTTTTTCAATTAAATGCAATTTGTCTGAATTGTTAGGAAATTCGTTATCCATTATAATATAAAAACATTTTTACAATAATATAAAAACATGATTGGAATTATCACCTTGCAAAAGTCATATGGTCGCCACAAGGACAAATTATTGTACAAGTTTACTCCATATGAAGGCGAACCATTTCTTGTTCCTTATTCTATTAAATCTTCGTTTTCTAAATTAAACGAAGATTTATATGCTGTTTGCACGCTTATTGACAAAATTGGCGTGGTTGACCAATGTTTGGGCTCTGTTAACAGCCTAGAAGCTTATTACGAATACGAACTATATCGTAAAGGACTTGTTCAGACTCTGAAACCATTTCATGCTCGCGTAAAAAACATTGACTTTGCCTGCGAGGCTCCTTGTGGCGGGCCATTCATCTTTACAATTGATTCCGCTTCTACCACCGACTTTGACGACGCCATCAGCGTCCACTATGAAGACCTTGTTCCGGTAATTTCCGTATATATTTCAAATGTCCCATATATTATGGAAAAATATGGACTATGGGATGCCTTTGTAGATAAAGTCGCGACCATCTATCTCCCCGATAAAAAACGTAATATGCTACCGCAGCCACTTGAATCTGCGTGCAGCTTGCGCGAAGGAGAGGCGCGTCATGTCTATGTCATGGAAATCGTCGGAAAAGATGTCCGATTCTCCCAAAAATGCGTGACAATTTCTAAGAACTACATTTACGAAGAACCTGACCTATTATCGTCTAGACATTATCAGTTACTCTTGAAACTCGTGCGCGAATTGGCGTCCGAGGTCTCGTTCCATATGGAACCGGTGGATAGCTACGGATTGATTGTCTATTTGATGATTTATATGAATCACCAATGCGCGCTGAAATTGGAACGCGGTGTGCTACGGGTTGTTCATGAATTGGCACCACGTCCCGAAATGTTTGTGGAATGGATGAACTGGTTTGGAGAATATGTTGCGATTGACGGAGAGAAACCAAACCACGAAATGCTGGGAGTGGTCTATACACACGTGACATCACCAATACGTAGATTGGTAGATATTATTAATTTGGCGATTTTGCAGGGAATTGGTAGCGAATTTTGCGACACATGGTTGAAGAGAATAGATTTTATCAATGAAAAGACAAAATCTATTAAAAAGGCACAGAATAATTGCGAATTGATGAGGAGATGTTTGGAAGGCGGAGAGCATGATGCAATTGTTTCAGGTGGAAATATTTATATACCTGCTTTGAAATTGCTGAAGAAGACAGATATGGAAGACGGAGAAGTTCGGGTGAAGTTGGTCATTGTGGCCAATAAAGAGGCATTTAAAAAAGTCAAACTCGTTTAGTGCGTCTCGCGCGCCTTGGTTTTTTTCGGGTTCCGCCGTATTTTGAACGAAGAACTACTCTTCTAAACATGTTTTTATTTAATCGCCATCTTGTTCCTTCTATACGTGTACGAAATAACCTAGATGGTTTAATTCCGGTGTTTTCTACAATTAATGGATAATTTTCTAATTGTTTAACCCCTTTTTCTAAAAAGGGCAAATTATCATGAGTTATTTTACATTCTTTGGTTTCAGGTAATTTGGTACTACAATTTTCTTGGAAACGTATTGTTGTATATACATCTACACCGGGGCGCTGTTTCAAATATAAATCATATTCTTCTGTAAAAAATTTAAAAACTTGAAAAATACTTAAATTGCGAGATTTTCTCTCAACAACCTCATCAAACTCTATATTTACCCTTTTATTTACATTATATGCGTCTTTGATTCTTCTCACAATAATACTTTCTATATTGTCACAAAAAATTTTAAATGATTTAGAATTATCATTACCATTTTTATCTCTGCTATAATAATTTGGAAAACAAATATCATTAACTTTAACTTCATATGGCTGGTTTCTGATATTTTCATAAGTTTTTGATGAATTTTCACGAATACTACCCTGATTTAAAACTGGAACTTTTAAATAACTATATTTTTTAAGAAATTCTGCAATATTTTCATCATTAAATAAATTAACATGAACGTTTTTACCTAATAAAAAATTAAAAGCCTCTACAAATGGAATTGTTCGGGTTGGATATTTAAAATACCAAATATCACCATTATCATGAATTAAGTTTAAATGTATAAATAATCTATAAAGAATAATAAAAACTGATTCCAGATCACTTTCGTAACCAATGTATTGGCCTGGCAAAATATCTTTACTCCTTGTTAGTAATTTAATTTGGTTTACAATATTTATAAAACTATCACAAACAATTCGACCACGATCTTCTTCACTTGTATCTCTTTGTATATGGTTTTTTAAACTGTATATTACATTTAAAATGTCGCCATGAGTAGGAAATGTAAAACCCCTCCACAATTTTGCCGCAAATGTTTTTCTATTATATTCTATAATTTCAGTTTTTTGGCCAGGAGACAACGACACCCGTTCTTTAGAATATATACTATATTTTTTAGATGCAGGAATTGTTTTAGAAGTAGGAATTTCACCTAATTCAATAAATACAGGCCAATATTCTTTTAAAACGGGGGGATAATTTTCAGAAGTAGAATTTGTATCCGCAAATTCAGATTCAAAATCATAATTTTCAGAAGTAGAATTTGTATCCGCAAATTCAGATTCAAAATCATAATTTTCAGAAGTAGAATTT
>Ga0214919_10004834_pt1 | contig 19409 bp, 20 predicted proteins | sample LL1503_MetaG_FD_177994 | JGI IMG/M metagenome (GOLD analysis project Ga0214919, IMG submission 177994) | Freshwater microbial communities from Lake Lanier, Atlanta, Georgia, United States - LL-1503 | ecosystem: Environmental > Aquatic > Freshwater > Lake | place: USA: Georgia | collected...
AATTCTCTTTGTCTCTTTCCTCCCAATTTTCTGTCACATATTTTCGGGTTACTATTCTTTGAGACATTTCTTCTCCCTTAAAAATTAGCTCGTTTGTTTCAATGTCTCTAGATGCATAAATTCCATATCCCGATATCGAATTTCCTTTTATTTGATATTTTTTTTGTTTTATCTGGTGCCTTGCTATTCCTTCTGTTATAATGTGACGAAGGAAATTGGCTTGGCCAAATCCATCATTTTTTAAAATATAATCTGCACTTCCTTCGTATCCATTTTTATAAAAAACAGAACATGTAAAATTTATTTCTAAAAAAAACAATTCTCCTGCAGCATTCATTCTAAAGTCCAAACGAGCATAACCGACACCATTAAAACTTTGAAAAATTTGTTCTGCAGCAGCGCTTAATTTTTTTTCAATAGCTTCATCTGTAACAGAGATATTGGCATTGGGGTGCAATTCAGATGTTTTTAAGGCATAGGTTTTAAATTGAGCGGCATCCGGAAAAATATATTCAATAGGTTTAAAACTAGTTATCCCTTTTGCTTCGCCCGCATTAGAAGTTACCATTACCGTAAACTCTCTTCCGTCAATATATTCTTCTATTAATAGGGTACCATATTCATCTATGATGGAATGTATTTTTACTTTTAGTTCATCTAAATTTTTTACTAAACTTTTGTCGTCAATACCCAGACTGTCACCCGCTTTTGCAGGTTTAACAAACAATGGAAAGGAAAGGTGTTGTATTTGTTTTTCTAAATTTTCTTCTTCCTCAATCAATGCATATGCTGGTGATTTTACTCCTTCTACATATGCTACGTATTTCATTAATTCTTTTGGAGGATCATACAGTAAGCTGGAGGGCCCTGTGAAAGGGAGGTTTAGTAGCTCAAGGGAGTAAATTACATCTATAGAAGGAACCTCCCATTCAAGATACCCTTCGCATAAATTAACAAATATGTCATAGTTTTTCTTTTTTAATTCTTTTAACTGTTTGTACGTAGTCAATTTATTTAGCATTACATGATCTACGATCGCTTCAGGAATCAATTCTGATAAATCTCTTGGAGGATCGTACTGCTGATAATTAATATTAGAGGTTGAATAGTCAGGCTGTAATACACATACTTTAATCGGGAGACTTTTGTTTCCCAATAGTCTTTCTAATTTTATAAATGGAGTATTTAAATTATATTTTGTTTCGTTCATTGCCGTGAATATTTCAACTTTCATTTTAAAATAATCGGTCCAGAGATTCAGCTTTTTATTTATAATTTTTTTGAATCAATGGTAAGGTATTTTCTTTCTAAGTGAAGATGAGCTTAATAATGCAGCATCGATAATTTTTTTTACTAACCCCGTAAATGTCTGGTTGCTTAATCTTAAAATTGCACCAATAGAAGTATAATCCTCATCTTCACTTAGTCCACATTGAGCATTCACTTCAAGCACATAAAATTTACCTGTTTCGGAATCTTGTCTTATATCTACCCTAGTATAACCCTTTCCTTTAACGGCGACATAAGCATCCCAACTAATTTTTTTTAATTCCTCTATAAGATCAGGATCAGGGGCTTGATATTCATAGAAATTCCCGTCATTGGGCATCGGGCTTTCTTCTTCATATACTTCCCACAATCGATCGAAACTTAAAATACGCTCTTGTTCAGGAAGGGATGGGTGAAAAACGCGTTGTACTGGATTATAGATCGTTGCATTGGCCGGCTGATCATGTGATCCAACAATTAATGTAGTGTATTCGTTGCCGTTAATAAATGATTCTATTACTATTCCATCTGTGGTTAAATCCCATCCGCGATATCCCGCAAACATCAAATCTATTTGAGCTTTCAAATCCACCCCATTGCTTACTACATTTTTAATTCCTAACCCCATGCTGCCTCCAGATACTGCTGGTTTTACAATTAATGGTGTTCCAATCTTTTCAAAAATGTTATTTAAGTTATGACTTTGCGTGTGAACCGCCTCCCATTTTGCAGTAGGGATATTGGCTAGATCAAAGGCAATCTTCATTGGAATCTTAGAAGTAGTAATGTCATAAAAATATTCATCCGCACCAGTATAAACAAGGCCTTTTTCTTCTAATAGTTTAACAACAGAAATCCCGGGTGTACCATTTATTTCATCTCCATCACAAATATTAAACACGATAGGAAATACTTCTCCCATTTCTTTTTCTATAATAATACTGTCTATGATGGTAGTGAAATTAGCAGTCGTTACAGGTTGCCAAATCCAGTCTACAGCAAGCTCCTCAAAAGCTTTTGTGTATTCAGCAATGCTTTGACTGAAGTCATAATAGTAGTCAATATTTTCATCGCTATTTTGCAGATAAGGCGCCAACACCCAAACCTTCATTCTTTTTGCAGATATTTGATGATTGGTTGGATGAGTTTGTGGCATAAAAGATCAGATGAATGCAAGTAAATTAATTGATTCGGGCGTTGGTTTTATTTTAGCCAAAATTAATTTTAAATTTCATTGGTTATTTGAAAACAAAGGATTTAAAAACGTATTTCCCAAAAATAATAAAATCAATTTATTTTAAGGTAAATGTATTGAAGCGAAGATTAATAAAAAACTTATTAGCTAATTTTAACTTTATTATTTAAGTAAGATAGGCAATAAGGAGCTTGTTCTAAAAAGCCCTAGACCCGATTTTAATTAATTATTTTTTAAAGGTTAAAAAACAGTTCTCAATTCTGATTAATTTAAAAAAATTGCATGTACGATGTTCCTGAAATCCCTGACCCCAATTTATTATTAGAATTGGTAAAAATGGAAATGCCTTTTGGAAAATACAAGGGAACCATATTATGTGATTTACCTGTATCCTATCTTGAATGGTTTCAGCGAAAGGGTTTTCCAAAAGGCAGGCTGGGCGTGTTGTTGTCTACTATTTATGAAATTAAGATGAATGGATTAGATAATTTGTTAAGACCTTTGAAGGGGCTTAATCGAAAACCACTTTGACAAGAGGTAAAAAAAATTAATTTTCTTCTTATCGAAAAAACAATTGGACTAACTTTATAAGGGTTATAAATACTATAACTGTTCATTTATGTACAAACGATACAATAATTTTATTCAATGAACAATAGCCTAATAGTAACGGTAACTTTAAATCCAGCCATTGACAAAAGTACCGTCACGGATTTGATACAGCCAGAGGCAAAGCAAAGATGTTCTGATTTATTCAATGAACCTGGTGGTGGGGGCATTAATGTAAGCAAGGCGTTAAAAAAATTAAAGGCAGAATCAATCGCGCTTTTTCCTGCAGGGGGACACAACGGTGAAAAATTAAAGAGTTTATTGGCAGCAGAAGAAATACCGTTTCATTCGATTGATTCTTCAGTAGAAACAAGGGAAAACTGGGTCGTACTAGAGTCGGAGACCAACCATCAGTTTAGATTTACATTTCCAGGAAAATCTATCGAGGAGTGGGTAATAAAAAAATTAGTTGATGACATACTTTCATTTAGTCCTACCTATGTTGTTGCGAGCGGAAGCTTGCCTCCGGGATTACCAGATTATTTTTATGGATTAATTGTCAACACAGCAAACTCGGTTGGTGCTAAATGTATAGTAGATACTTCTGGACCAGCATTGCAAGCTTTGAAGGGAAAAAATGCCTTTTTAATAAAACCCAATATTAGCGAGTTGTGCAAAATGCTGAATGTAGACTCCCTTCAAAACAATGAAGTGGCCGATGCGGCTCAGCAGGCGGTAAGGGATGGCTTTGCAGAACTAATTGCTGTATCGATGGGGCCAGATGGCGCTTGGCTGGTAACTACAGATGAAAAACACTTTGCTTCTGCACCTGTGGTAAAAAAGAAAAGTACCGTCGGTGCGGGCGATAGCATGTTAGCGGGGATCACTTATATGTTGCAACAGCATCAACCCCTTCAACAGGTTATAAATTTTGGAGTAGCTTGTGGTTCCGCGGCTACCATGAATGAAGGCACCCAATTATTTAAAATAGAGGATGTGCACAAACTATACGAACAAATAAACTCAAATAAACAAGGATTACCCTAATTGCTGACTCAGTCAAAAGGGGGGTAAATCTTCTTCATATTTAGCTTCTAGCATACAAAAAGCGGTGTATTTTTAAAGGAACAATCGTTAAAATTTCAATCTTTTTGCTTTTTTACTGCTAACTTGCAACACTAAAATATATGGATCATATGGATTATAACAGATTAGTTTCAGTAACCGGCTTAAGCGGTTTGTATGAATTGCTTTCTTCAAAAGCAGATGGCGGCATAGTAAAATCTTTAGAAGATAAGAGTACTAAGTTTGTAAGTACTCGTTTGCATAGTTTTTCTCACCTTGAAAGCATTGAAGTTTTTACAGCTAAAGAAAATGTAAATCTAGTAGAAGTTTTTGAAGCAATGAAAAAGAGCGCTGTAAAGCTTCCAGATTCAAAAGCAGATGCAAAACAAATAAAAGCATATTTTCAAGAGGTATACCCCGATATGGATTTTGAAAGAGTATATGGAAGTGATATGAAAAAGATGGTGAAATGGTTTTCCCTTTTGGTTGACAATGCGGTAGAAATTAAATTATCGGATAGTCATGATGGTGATACTGCTTCAGCACATGAAGTGGTTACCCCAAAAGCTAAAAGCACAGAGCCAAAGCAAGCAGCTGTAAAAGCGGCACCACCCAAAAAAATTAATTCACCTAGAAAGATGGCATAAATTAGTTACAGTTGATGGAAGCTACATTCTAAATGTTTGCTTTTTAACAATTTACTTAGACGGCTCATTATTACCTTTGTTTTACTACCGTAGTTGTTTTCAGCTACGGTAGTCTTGTTACTACTCAAAAATATTTTTTATGTACACGGCAGATATACAAAAAACTCCCCGTCATTTTGTTCCCAAAGATTTTGTGGTTACTGACTGGCAAAACTTAGAGCCTTTTTTTAAAGATTTATTGGAGAGGAACATTGATTCAAAAGAACTTTTGGAAAAATGGCTTCATGACCTAAGCGAATTGGAGGCAGTCGTGAGTGAGGATGCTTGCTGGCGTCAAATAAAAATGACTTGCGACACAGAAGACAAAACATTAGAGGCGGCATTCAATTTTTACTGTATCGAACTGCAACCCAATATTCAACCCTACGCAGATGCATTGAATAAAAAGTTAGTGAATCACCCGCTAACCAAAGAGTTGGATACGAAACAATATTTTACTTATTTGAGATCAGTAAGAAAAAATATAGAGTTGTTTAGAGAAGAAAATATTCCTTTACAATCGGAGCTAGCTGTAATGCAGCAACAGTTTGGAGTGATTTCTGCTAAGATGACGGTTACGATAAACGGAGAGGAATACACGCTACAACAGGCGGCTAAATTTTTTCATCATTCCGACAGAAATTTAAGAGAGGAGGCGTATCGTAAAATTCAGGAAAGACGACTAGAAGATACAGAACCGTTAAATAATCTCTATAGCAAATTATTGGAAAAGCGCAATCAAGAAGCACGAAATGCAGGCTTTGATAATTATAGAGATTATAGATTTAAAGAGTTGGGAAGGTTTGATTATACCAAACAAGATTGCTTCGATTTTCATGAAGCGGTGAAGCAACATGTAATGCCGCTGGTAAATATGATTTATCAAAAGAAAAAAGAGAAGTTAGGGTTGGATATTCTTCGTCCATGGGATCTTGAAGCAGAACCGGCTGGTACAACGGCGCTTCAACCATTTACAACAGGAAAGGAATTAATTGATTTATCGATAGAATGTTTTTCAAAGCTGCGTCCTTTTTTTGGCGATTGTCTTAAAAAGATGAATTCAATCAAGCACCTAGACCTTGAAAGCCGAATGGGAAAAGCTCCTGGCGGATACAATTGTCCATTGGCAGAGAGTGGCGCACCATTTATTTTTATGAATGCCGCCGGACAAATGCAAGATTTAATTACCATGGTACATGAAGGCGGTCATGCTGTTCACTCTTTTTTGGCGCACCCATTGCCATTAACAGGTTTTAAAGAATATCCAATGGAAATAGCGGAAGTTGCCAGTATGTCAATGGAGCTTTTTAGTATGGAAAATTGGGAGGTATTTTTTAGCGATGCCGAACAATTAGAAAGGGCGAGAGAGTATCAGCTAGAAAGGGTAATTACCATTTTTCCGTGGATAGCGATCGTAGATAAATTTCAACATTGGATATATGAACATCCGATTCATAGCAATGAAGAAAGAACTGCTGAATGGAATAAAATACTTACTGAGTTTAGTGATACGGTTGTTGATTATAATGGCTTGGAAAATTTCCGTAGCAATCTATGGCAAAAACAATTGCATTTATTCGAAGTGCCATTTTATTACATTGAATATGGAATTGCACAATTAGGAGCAATTGGAATGTGGAAACAGTTTAAATTAAACAAAGAAGAAGCATTGAACAACTATTGCAATGCGTTGAGTCTTGGTGGAACTAAAACCTTGCCGCAACTTTTTGAAACTGCGGGGTTAAAATTTGATTTTAGTCCGGATACAATCAAAGAGCTGATGGATTTTGTGAAGCAGGAGATGTAATGGATTATCTTCAATGCAATTGAATTTTTCATCAGCTGAAAAGGAATAAAAAAATCTTTAAGATTTAGATGGACTCAAAAATGAAGCTTAAATTAGCTAGTCTTAATTCCATATCTCGAAACTGAAAGGAACCAATCGAGAATTATTCTTCTTAAATTTGTAACTATGGATGAGGTAATCAATAATAAGGTAAGCGAGAGCGCACTGGTTACATTAAACTTAGAGCAATTTTTTCCTTCGGAGGAAATAGCCTTGTTTGATATGAAGGATTACTTATTTATGGGATTGATTTTGAAAGAAAAAGAATTTAGAGAATCACTTAAAACAATTGACCTCAGTCAATACATAAAAAAATCGGTAGCAGTAACCTGCAGTGCAGATGCGGTTATACCAATTTGGGCATACATGCTGGTCGCGAGTTATTTGCAGCCCATCGCTTCGGAAATCGCTTTTGGAACGAAAGAAGAAGTAACCAATCAATTGTTAATTAAAAATATAGGTCAAATTAATTTGATTGATTATACTGACAAAAGAGTAGTAATTAAAGGTTGTGGCGAATTGCCGGTGGGTGAATCTGCTTACCTCGAAGCCACTAAATTATTGCGCCCAGTTGCTAAAAGCATCATGTACGGGGAGCCCTGTAGCACGGTTCCAATTTTTAAAAAGAAATAACCCCTGTAATTTTTAATGATTTTTCAAACCTTGGGACAAATCAAATTTTAATAAAAAAATGATGGAGGCTGTTTTAAAGGGTTTGGCTATTAGCTTGTTATTAGTGTTTTCGGTTGGCCCCATTGTCTTTACTATTATTAAGCAAAGTATTGTCAATGGACGCATGGGCGGCTTTAGTTTTGTAGCAGGTATTTGGTTAAGCGATTTATTGATTGTAATACTTAGTAATGTATTTTCTGAAGCGGTAACCAGTTTGTTACATTTTAAAAAGGCGATAGGCTTAACGGGCAGCTTATTCTTATTGGGTATGGGAATATTTTATCTCTTTTTTAAAAAATTAAAGCTTCGTGGTGCGGAAGACTCTGCCGTTCGAATTTCTGGAGGCACTCATGCTAGATTAGTAATCGCAGGTTTTTTTATAAATATTCTTAATCCAGCGGTTATTGCTTTTTGGCTTACTACCGCTACCACTCTAGCTATTGGCAATTCGGTGAGGGACAGAATCGTTATTTTTTCTACCTGTATTTTAGTGAATTTTGGAGCAGATGTAGGAAAAGTTCTTCTAGCAGGTAAGTTAAGCAAAAAGCTAACCCATAGAAATATTGAGCTAATCAACAAAATCTCAGGATTGCTTTTATTGATATTTGGAATTGCCCTTTTCTTTGGAGTTTTATATTCTGTAACAAATTAAAAATAAACCATTGGTTTGTTTTACCTTTCCTTTCAATATTTAACTACATGAGCCGGATATTAATTATTTTATTTTTGTTAATGGGCTATGAAAGTTTTGGACAATCTTCGGATGTCATTTTGTTAAAAAAAAGAAAGAAAACAATTAGTCGATATTATGTGGGTAAGGATATAAACATGGTAACCACTAATGGCGTTTCACTAAATGCTTATATCACCCACATCAATAACGACACCTTATTTCTGAAACAATTTGTTGTGCGTCAGACCCCAACCATGATGGGTGTATTTGTATTGGATACATTAACCACTTATAATTATCAATATCATTACAACCAAATCAAGTCTATAGCCAAACCCATTAAAGGGTTTGATTTATCAGCTAGTGCTGGAACTTTAATGGGCGGAGGCGCAATTTTGACGATTGCTGGAGGGGTGGTATTTTTGGTTGATCGAGAAAAATTTAGTCCTGCATTGATGGGCGCTTCTGTTTCCTTGATGGCCATCGGATATGTTTTATCAAAGTCGACTAGCAACAACATTGTGATTGGTAAAAAGTATTCTATAGAATATTTAAAGATTGCCGATAATAAAAAACAGTAATTAATTTTGTTTCAAATCCAATTGTCATTAGCATGCAAAAAGCTGGACGAATTATTAAAAAAGCATTTCTTTACCTTTTCTTTTTTCAACTTTTTTATATTTTATTTTGTAAGTGGATCAATCCGCCCATCACCATTACACAGGTCGTAAGTCTTGTACAGGGCTATGGATTAAAAAGAGATTATGTAGGATTTGATCAAATGAGTTCAAATATAAAGCTGGCTGTAATGGCCAGCGAAGATCAATTGTTTCCGGAGCACAATGGTTTTGATTTGAAGGCGATTGAGAAGGCTGTTCAATACAATAAAAAGCATCCTAACAGAAGAAGAGGCGCAAGTACTATTAGTCAGCAGGTAGCAAAAAATGTTTTTTTATGGCAGGGGGGAGGGTTTTTTAGAAAAGGCCTGGAAGTGTATTTTACCTTTATGATAGAAACTTTATGGAGCAAGGAACGCATTTTGGAAACCTATCTAAATGTTGCAGAAATGGGAGAGGGTATTTTTGGAATTGAGGCTGCTTCCAATGCGTATTTTAATAAGTCAGCTAAAAACATTTCTAGAACTGATGCCGCTAAAATTGCAGCGTCTTTGCCGAATCCGAAATTGTATACTGTAAAACCAATGAGCAAAAAAGTTTTGAATCGCTACGATGATATTATGATTCAAATGAATAATTTGGAAGGAGATGCGGATATTCAAAAGTTAATAAAATAGTCGACAAGAAGAGGTGTTTTCTAAGCAGTGGTTATTTTAAAAACTAACAGTCCTCTAGCTAGTTAGTGACTCAATTGAATAAGCAGTAGATTTTTGTCCAATTAGAAATATCAACAAACTATTGGTTAGGCTGTCAAAATGAAATTGCTCTGAGATGGAGTTTTTTCTTATCGTTTGAACAATGGCAAGCTCATTAATTCTGATACCTTTTCAGCGAGCTTTTCGCCCTCTTTACTAAATGACCAGAAAAATAAGGCCTTTATTGAATGATCTATCTTGATATTTTCTATTGCTCTAACGCCCAATGTTTGGGCAATTCCTTTTCCGCGAAATTCTTCCAACAATAAAGCCGAACAAAGGTAGATGGCTTCATATTTGGTGTTGAGCGGCGTTAATTCATAAAGTTCTCTTTCTGATATTTTTTTATTGATAAACTGATTCATTAAATCTAGCGTTGTGGGAATACATAAAATCCAACAAATAGGACCATTCCCATCATCATATTCAGATATGGTATCGGGGTGAATGAGCTGTAAATGATCCATCACATTTTCGTTCACATTAAGTTGATCGGGATCGGTGCGACTTGAAAAAACCTCCTCCGACAATTGTATCATTCTTTCGTAGTTACTAAGTGCCATGATTCAAAACTAGTAATTATAATTTGCAGTAGCGTTAATAATTAGCAAAAGAAACTATAGGCATCCTCTTATAAAGACATATTTATGGTCATGCTGATTCATAATCTATTTAAAATTTAAAATTCTTGGTTGTTGATAGTAAACTTGAATCGAATAACTAAACTATCTTCAATTGATAAAAGTGAGAAAAAATGAAACAAATTATTGCTATTGTATTTATTGCTATTTATTTAGTGTCCTGTTCATCTTTTAAATCGCTTAATTCTACAACATATATTAAAGCAAATGATGAATTTATTTTAGGGAATAATGTGCATGGAAAGTTTAATGTAAATGTTACCAATACTTCAAATTTTGAAATAGCAATTTGGCAATATCCAATTAGTGGTGGTAGGCATTCTTTAACAAGTCTAAAACCTTTTGCGAGTATAAAACTAGACATAGATAAAAACACTTCATTAAGGATTGAAAATCATTCCAATGAGCAAGTTGCTGTAAAACTCAAAGTGAAAGGAGATACAGGGTTATCAATGGGCTATAAAAACTAGTTATGCAAACTTTAAATCATGACAGAGATTTTATTGCAATTCAACTATAATTTCATTTTTTCGATTAAAAACTTCCCAAGGTGCGTTATAGCCAAAAAAATAAAATCGATTTGAATATTTTATACCTTCAGCATCTAAAGCCAGTTTCAAAAGCTGTTTATACTTTTCTATTTTAGTATCATTGGCCCAACCGTTAAAACTTATTGCAGCAACTGTTTTTGCAGGTTCTTCCTTAAATTCTATACCTGATTGATTAGGTTTAGGAAGCAAGTCCTTATTAAATTTCTTAGGTACCATAAACATCATAGTCATGGAATCGCCCAATGACATTGAGACAGGAGATGTCATAGATATTTTTTCATTCCTTTCATTATTTCCAAAAATATATCCAGCTAGCATAGAGAACCCTTTACTTGAAGAATTTTTAAATCCTTTAGTGGAGAGTTTGACAGAGGTAAATAAAGTAGTTTCATAAGTTCTTATTTCAAATCGCTTATATTTTATTTTGACGACGTAAGGGTATCTTTCAATATTTCTTTGTCCATTTATTAAATAAAGCTGGACAAACGTAAAAGCTATTAGAATTACAACAAGCAAGATTATTAATATTTTCATTTTAGTGTTTAGTTATTTTTATTAATGATGAACGTCATCTAGCTTAAATGCGCTAAAAACAATCGTCTATTCCCCCGATTTTGAATGAATGCGTTAATATTTATTCCTCTTAAATATAGGTATATTTCTATAAATTATCAAAAGGGTTTCAAATACTCGAAACCCTTTTATGTAGGCGCTTCATCATCAGGACTTGAACTTAGTAAAATTAAAAAAAGCCTCCCGCAGAAATAACAAAGGACCCAGGTTTAAGGTAAGTCCTTGACTTTCATTTAGTGAGCATTTTACTACATTCTAACCAAATGTGGAGGGATTTAAATGAAGGCATTGATTTGTATTAGCTTATGTTTTGCCAAAACCGAAATCAACCGATTTGATCCGATTTTAGGGGGTGTTTTCCTCACAAAGGATAAATATGTTTCTAAAGCTAGTGTTAGATTTAATTTGACTTGATGATAGTCGATTACCTTAAATCTTTAAAGTACATTTACGGCTATATTTGATATTTTTAAAACTCAAATTAATAAAAAAGCAAAATGAATATAACTATTATAGGGGCCTCTGGTGGTGTAGGACTAGAAACAGTAAAAAGAGGATTAAATAGAAAGCATTCCATAACGACCCTTTCTCGATCTGGAATAGAAATAGATGATAAAAAGTCATTAAAAATAATACTTGGTGATGCAACTAATAAAGCTGACTTATTAAATTCAATCCAAAATGCTGAAGCGATAATTGTAACATTGGGGACTGTTAAGAATACGAAATCTACTACCCTGTTTTCAGATTTTGCAAAATTAATTGTTGAAATAAATAGGGACAACAAAATAGATATTCCATTTATTTTCGTTACAGGATTTGGAGCTGGGGAAAGTAAAAATTATGTTTCTTGGTTTATAAAATTGTTTTTAAAATACTTGTTAAAAGATGTTTATGCTGACAAAACTAAAATGGAAGAAATTATCACTCATTCAGATCTGAATTGGACAGTTGTGAGGCCAGGAAGGCTATTAGATAAGGAGTTGACAGAAAAATACCGTGTTGAAAACAAATTATTCAAAGGAATTAATATAGGTGGAATTAACAGAGCAGATGTAGCAGACTTTTTAATAAAGCAAGCAGAAAACCAAACAGAATTAAAAAAGTACATTGGCATATCTGAAAAATAAGATAAAAAAACCTCCCGCAAAAACAATAAAGGACCCAGGTTTAAGGTAAGTCCTTGACTTTCATTTAGCAAGACCGTGATTTGAATCCTAATCTGCCGAAGCAGAATACAAAGAATTTTTGAAAAAATGAAGGCATTGATTTGTATTAGCTTATGTTTTGCCAAAACCGAAATAAACCTAATTGACTCTATTTCAGGGGGTATTTCATGACACAGAGAATTTTCAATTTTAAGGCTTCGTTGCAATCATTCTTATTATGTCTGCAGGTCCTTCATGATACTTTCCTTCGCTCAAGTGAATATGTTCATATTCCAAATAATCGATTTTTAGATCTTTAAAATCTTCAGAAAGTATTTCCTTTGTATTGAGCATATTGATGTCCTTAGGACCTCCAGAGTTGTTATTTAATTGTTCAGGACAAAAGGTCTCTAAAATAACTTTCCCGCCGGGCTTTAACCAATGTATAATATTTTGATATAATTTCTTTCGAACTTCTATAGGCAAATGAGTATAAATAATTGCAACCGCATCTGCACTTTCTGCTGGATAAAAAGCAATAGCTGCATCTTGTATTTGAAAATCAATTTTTACATCATACTTTAAAGCCAAACCATCAGCCTTTAATTTTCCGGCTTCACTTAAATCAAATGCTTGCACATTCCATCCTTGTCTTGCGGCGTGAACAGCATTGCGTCCTTCTCCATCGCAAGGTAAAATAATAGTACATGGCTTTAATTTGCTTAATGTTGCTGCAAAATATACATTGGGGACCTCGCCATAGACAAATTCGGTTTCACTGTATCTTTCATTCCAAAATGAATTTATCATTTTTTTATTCTGTTATAGTTTTAAAATATCTTCATTTTGTTGTAATAATCTACCCTATTGTTTTTCTATTTCTTAGTTGGCGCCAATACCAACACCTGAAATGATGCTGGAATCATTTTAGCCCTTGTACCTTTTGGTGCATCCGCTGGCAAAGGTTCGTAATCAGCAGTAGGTAAATAAACCATATGCGTTTTACTATCTAAAGAAATGGTGCGTGCTCCTTTTTTAGTGGTTATTGTTTCTACTAATTTAAACACATTCGCAGACACTTCTTTCACTACAGATACTGTTCCTGATCCATTAGATGTAAAAATTAATTTTGAAGCTGGATCAAAAGCGGCTCCATCGCAACCTTCTCCAATTGGCAAAGTAGCCACAATTTTTCCATTGGTTGCATCCATTACCACCAAGGTTTTATCACAGGTAGAAAACAATCGCTTTGTTTTAATGTCAATTGCTAAACCAGTTGGAGATTCTGAAGGAGCTAAATCCCAAATATTTGTAACGGCCGCTTTGACGATATCTACTTCAGCAATTTGATTTTTATCTTCTAAGTTCACAAATAATTTACCAGCTTCATCACTAACAACTGTTTCTAATTTAGTACCACCCACAGCAATTGTTGCAACCACTTGATTGGTATTTACATCTATAAGTGAAAGATCTCCTCCACTATGATTGCTGGTTATAATTTTTTTTGAGAATGAATCGTACATGATCCAGTCGGGGTTTTTACCCACCGCAATTTGTGTAAGTGTTGCACCTGTTTTTAAATCGAACACAGTGACATTATTGGTTTTACCATTGCTGGTATATCCCATTCCCAATGATGGTACGAATGCTACCCCATGCACTCCATTTGTATTGTTAATTATACCGATTGAATCGCCAGTGATTTTATCTAAAATATTTACTTGCCCCCCATGAGACAAATACAATTTATTAGAATTGGCATCTACCGCGGGATAATCCCATCCGCCCATACTAGTAATATGAAAAGTTTTTACAACTTGGTAATTTGATTGTGCTGAAACACGGGTTGCAAATGCTACTAACAGCAGGCAAATGGGAAGAATATTTTTTTTCATTTAATAAAATTTATGATGATTGTGATTGGTTAATACAATTTAAAAAATACAGACATATTTACCACCCTTCCATCCAATGGCGCCCATATCTCTGGGAAGCTTGGATTATTAAGTGGAGGAAATACAACTTGATTATTTTTATTTTGTCTGTAGTTAAATAAATTTTCGCAATTCAAAACAATGGATGTTCTAGCAATATTGTAGCGCATCATTAATGCGGCAAAAACATAAGGAGTTGTGTTTTGGCCATTTTCTAAATACTGCTTACCCGTATAAGCTGCTTCTACCCCTGCTCTGAATTTTTTGCTGAACTCATAAGCAATTACTGTAGCTAATTTGTTGCGAGCAATCAAAGGCAAATTTGGCTGAGTAGGGTTGTATTTTCTTTTAGCATTGGTATACACATAGCCCAAATACAATTCTAAAGCATCTTTATGGGCAGCAATATAAGTTTCAAATCCAGCTGTTTCTAAAGGTTGTGTTTGATTCATAAACATATAAACTGGAGTTGGCCCGAAGGCTGGTAAAGTTTCTAGTAGGATTGGTTTATCAATTCGATTATAGAAAAATGTCTGATTGAAAGTAAGATTCCAACTATTTAGATTTGTTTTATAGTTCACGTCAAAGTTTGCTCCATAGGATTTCTCTGCCGTTGTGCCCACTTTATAACCTGCAATATATCGGTATTGTCTTTCATCTATTTCAGCATTAAACAATGTTGGAGTTTTGTAGCCAAGCCCACCACCAATTCGCATAGTCACTTTTTGATTGGCTTTGTACATAAGCGATAATCGGGGTAAAAAATAAGTTCCATAATTGTTATTGATATCTATTCGTAAGCCTGGTTGCAAAGTAAATTTGGGATGAAACTTCCAATCGTCTTGTGCAAAAAAACCAACCGTATTGTTTTTCGCGTTTTCTAATAAAGTACTATCTGGTAATTTTTTAGTGAATTCATCTCCATTAAAATTAATTCCCATTACATAATTATGATATTCGGTTTTATTAGAATAAGCCAATTCGGTATACCAAATCAGTTGCTTTCCACTCATTCCAAAACTATTGGTCAACACATCTCTGCTAAAAAAACTGGTACTGGCTTTTGTGGTGAGCTGAGCATTGCCTTTTAATTTTTTCTCCCATACAATGTCTGCCGTATTTCGCCAACTTTTATTTTGAATAAAAAACGATTTAGAAGCATTGATCGATTTATTCAATGCTTGCATATCACCGCCATTTCTGTCTTCATAATTCAAGGTATAACCCAACACGACTGTGGAAGTTTCCGAACCATACAAAAAGAATCTTGGATGTATAAATACTGATTTTACAGAAGGCACATCTGAGAAACCATCTTTATTTACATCTACCGGATTTTGCAATGTTCCACCGGCAAAAAATGTATAGCCTGTTTTTTTATTTCTTCCTGAAAAAAATAAGTTGGCATTATTTTCTAATAATGTAGATCGGTTCAAGGTAAGGTTTGCTTCTGGTTTGCCTATTTTGGGTTTCTTAGAAATTAAATTCAACATACCAGCAATAGCGCCGCCACCATACAATGTAGAAGCTGCACCTTTTACCAATTCTATTTGTTGCAAGTCTAGAGGAGGTATTTGGAGAATGCTAAAACTGCCAGAATAGCCGCCAAATAAAGGCATTCCATCCCTAAGAATTTGCGTGTATTTTCCTTGCAATCCCTGAATGCGCATATCGGCATTTCCTGTAGCTGCATTGGTTTGCTGAATTTGAATACCTGCAATATCTCCTAGTAAACTCGCAATATTACCCGGTTTGATACCATTTTCTTCATGCACTTCTTCCGAACCCAATACTTCTACTTTGGTAGGCAAATCTTCAATTCGTGAATTGGTTCTGGAAGATGATACAATTACTACTTCATCTAAATCTCCTGCTGCTGCTATTAATCCAATCTGAAAATTACTATTTGCAAAGGCCAAGATCGTTGTATCTAGATTGATATATCCCGTTGCAGAAAATACGAGTCGTAATTTATCTGACCCATTCATTATAAATTTTCCTGAAGAATCAGCCTGTACCCCTTTTTTAGTTCCAACATTTACAATAGAAGCCCCGCCAATTCCTTTACCAGTAGCTGCATCGATAATAGTCCCTTTGATGGTTTGCGCATTCGCAACAAAAAAGGTGAAGAGGAGTATATTCGAAAATAAAAATTTCATATATTTTTTTATAAAGGATTATCAAATTGAGTTTTATCTACTCGATTTTTCATAATAATACCACCAATTATACAGCCTGGCCAAATCAAAATTAATTAGTGCAATGGTAGCTGTATAATCGGTGGATTAAAATTGATTTATATTATTTTTCCTGTTGGATCGAGTTTGGCCTCTTTGGTTTTACCCTTTAAACTAAATTCAATTTCGAAATAGTTCTTGCCTTCTTTAGACTCAATTTTATATACCTCTTTGATGGTTGCTCCTACATAGGTTTTATTGAAACCATCCATGACTGCTTTTGGTGTATTAGCTTTTGGAATGGCCATTTCAGTCTCTATCCATTCGCCTTTTCCTGAAAAATTAGCAGAGCCTTTTTTACCGTCCATTACAAAACTGGCTTCATAGTCATCTTTGGATTCCATTTCCCATTTTATTTCTTTAGCAGTGGGAAATTTAGTTTGAAAGGCTTTGAGTGCCTCAGTTGTTACTTTGGTTTTTTGAGCATGTGAAAAGATTTGACTGAACATTAAAATGCTAATAATGAAATATTTTTTCATAATATTATTTTGAGCATTCACTTTTGTAAGTGCGGATGCAATGATTAAATTAGTGATAAATGATAAAGATAAATGACAAAATTAAGCAGTAGGTGGTCTGAAAATTCCAAGACAGTAGTCCTCTTTGCTGATTTTTGCATAGTAATCAGGTCCTAACTTGATAGGAATAATGTAAGTGGTAAATTCAATTATAGTTTCTTGTTTGTGAAATATTACACCACTTTGAATTTGAATAACCTCGTTATGAGTAGGTGGTATTTTATTGGATTTTGTAGGAGCGTCTTCCTCCTCGTCAAATTCTATTCCAGATGCAATTAATTTTTCACCTACAAATTCAGCAAAACTCATATCCTCATCAAGGCATAAACTATTTTTATATAGACTTATCACAGCCTTAGCATCCTCATAATTTGAATAAGGCATGATCAAGGATGTAAACATAAAAACGACTAAAATAAATAGCGTTAGTACTTTTTTCACAGTACAATGTTAAACCATTCTAGATATTTATATTGTTAAATAATTTCAATGGAATTGGCTCACCCTCATTTACACCTCTATCCTCAGGTAAAACCCTACGCAGAAAAACACTCAGGGCCTAAGATTAAACGTAAGTCCTTGATTTTCGAGCAGTGAGACCGTGATTTGAATCCGAATCTGCCGAAGGCGAGTAGGAACCCTGCACGTTGAAGGAAGGTATGAATTATGAGGCGTCAATTTTAATTTAAACCATTCTTCCTAAATTGCAGTATGAATTTTAGAAACTTTAAAATGATTGGTTACGTTGTTTATGGACGTGGCGCATTCAATCAATTAGATGAAATATTACAACCCCAAAGAAAAGGGACTTCCCCCATGGTATTTTTGGTGGATCAGTTTTTTAAAGGAAAAGAGTTGGCCAATAGAGTTCCAGCAAGAGGAAGAGATCAAGTTATTTACGTAGATGTAACCTATGAACCCAAAACTAGTTATGTAGATAGCATCGCCCAACAATTGAAGGACCAATTCGGAACGGTGAGTGGTATAGTAGGAATAGGAGGAGGCTCTGCCTTGGACCTCGCAAAGGCGGTATCGTTGATGATAAATAATCCTGGAAGTAGCGCAGATTATCAGGGATGGGATCTTGTAAAAAACCCTGGAGTATATAAAGTAGGAATACCAACCTTAAGCGGAACGGGCGCAGAGGTAAGTAGAACAACGGTACTTACCGGCCCAACAAAAAAGCTGGGCATGAACTCTGACTTTACACCTTTTGATCAGATTGTGCTTGATCCCCAACTTACAAGCAACGCACCTGCCAACCAACGTTTTTATACTGGGATGGATTGTTATATTCATTGTATAGAAAGCCTTGCCGGTACTTATTTAAATGAATTCAGTAAAAGTTATGGAGAAAAAGCACTAGAACTTTGTAGAGAAGTTTATGTAAATAAAAATAGTTGGGATGATGAAAGTGATGATAAGTTAATGATGGCATCTTATGCAGGGGGTATGAGTATTGCTTACTCACAAGTTGGGGTAGCCCATGCCGTTAGTTATGGACTAAGTTATTTATTGGGTACAAAGCATGGAATTGGTAACTGCATTGTATTTGATCATTTAGAAGAATTTTATCCAGATGGGGTAAAAGAATTTAAGAAAATGGTTGATTTACATCAAATTGATATTCCTAAAAATATTTGTGCCAATCTTACAGATGAGCAATTTAATAAAATGATTGATGTGTCTTTGGGAATGAAACCACTTTGGGAAAACGCCTTGGGCAAAGATTGGGAAAAACAAATGAACCGTGAGCGTTTAAGAAAATTATACGAACGATTTTAATTCAATGAGAAAAAAACCGATACATTTTGTATCGGTTTTTCTTTTTATTAAGAAATAAAATTTTCGAAATAGGTTATATAGTTGGTTTATTGAAAATAGCCGATAACTAGTTTTTAACCCTATCAAAAAACAAAAGCCTACCTTTGATCTCTACTCCACTATAAACATACGGCAGGTTGTAAGCCGATGTGGTAAAAAATTTCCGCTGATTCAGAAAATGCAACGTCTTTGCCAGCCTTTATAAAATTAAACCATTCAATGGCATTTAAAAATTTAGAATTAATTGAACCTATCCTTAAGGCATTGGCCGAAGAAGGATACACTACCCCCACTCCTATTCAGCAACAATCAATTCCACTCATCTTAGAAAGAAAAGATTTGTTAGGTTGTGCTCAAACAGGAACAGGAAAAACCGCAGCTTTTGCGATTCCTATTTTGCAGATACTTCATCAAGACAAAGAGAATGAACGTGGACGAAAACAAATTAAAGCACTTATATTAACCCCTACGCGTGAGCTTGCTATTCAAATAGATGAAAGCTTTGCAGCGTATGGAAAATATACAGGGCTTTCACATGCAGTAATATTTGGAGGAGTATCTCAACTTCACCAAACGAATCAGTTAAAAAACGGAGTCGATATTTTGGTGGCAACACCAGGCAGATTATTAGATTTAATGAGTCAAGGATTTAT
>Ga0214919_10004836_pt1 | contig 19403 bp, 15 predicted proteins | sample LL1503_MetaG_FD_177994 | JGI IMG/M metagenome (GOLD analysis project Ga0214919, IMG submission 177994) | Freshwater microbial communities from Lake Lanier, Atlanta, Georgia, United States - LL-1503 | ecosystem: Environmental > Aquatic > Freshwater > Lake | place: USA: Georgia | collected...
TCAAATTTTATTGGGAAATATTATTATATATTAACTTTTCTAATTTATCAAGTTGTTCTTCATTATAATTACCAACAACCCAATCATTAATATCTATATTAATTTTTTTTAAATAGTTATCTCTGATTTCTGTTATTTTTTTACTAAAATTTCTAATAATAGTTTTAAAACTCATATTATCAAATTTAATATATCGAATCATTTCTTCTGCTATATTAGATAGTTGTAACTTGGGATTATTTATATTTAACATTCGTTGATAGACCCACCAAGTACACCATACAGCACAAAATCCATTAGGATCTCCTATTTTTCTACATCTATCAGTTTCTAATGATTCTAATAATTGAAATCCAATAGGTGGTAAAAATTTATAAGGAGGGTAATAAGTAATCATATTATCAAATTGTTTAAATTTATTTTCAATCAAACTATCTAATAATTCGGGATTATAATTTAAACCCATTGGATAATTAGAACCATTTGGTTCAAATCTCTCTATTGTCTTGTTCATTATATCCCAAAATAATATATTAGCATGTGAACCAATCGATGTTTCAATTCCTATTGGTATTACAATATATCGAGAATCTTTCATTTGTTTTTCTATCATATTTTCAAAATAACTAGGATAAAATATTTTTTGATATGACCATAAAATTTCTATATTAGAAAAATCCATATTATATTTATAGTCCATACCTATTTTTTTGTAATAATTTTCTAATATTGTATTAACTGTTAGTGGGAAATCTAAAATAACTTTCAATTCTTCATTCTTAAAAGTATTATATAATAATAATAAACCAAATAGAACATCTATTGGAAATCCAGTATAGAAACAAGTATTCGTAAATATACCATTATCAAAATTTAACTTCATATGTTGCATTGATGGTAAACTACGATGTTCCTTAATTATAACATCTTTCACATGCATCTTACAAATATCTTCTGTACTATTTGATTTTATACCTTTTCTTAATTTATCAAATATCATTTTCTTATATTTATCAGAATCAGTACACCATTTTTCCCATTCTACTAATAATTCGTCTTTATTTAATTTAATCATATTATAATATGATTCAACTAGAATATCAAGTATTTCATCTGTTAATTTATGTTTTGTATTATGTATATCCTCTATAAAAAAATTTAATGGTTTGATAACAAGAATATCTCGATATTTTTTAATCAGATTATTATCAACCATTTTTAGGAAACATGTTGTACCATCATTATCCTGTATATTTAAATCTGTTTCAATTAAAATTCGTGTCATTATATTCTCAGGTATATTCATATCACTTTCTAATAAAATATGTAGGGGTATCATTCCATTGATATTAGATATATTAAATAAACGGGTACCATTATATTTCTTAAAAAAAGGTTCTACAAAATTTAATCTTTTTTCATTAAAAATGTAATGTAAACATGTCATTCCTTGAAAATCGGCTAGATTCATATCAACATTTCTTTCTAATAATTTATTAAATAAATCAAATTTATCAAAAAGAATTGAATGATGTAATAAAGATAAACCAAAATCATTTGTAATATTATTTAAATTAATAGAAAGAGACGGAATATCCATAATCATATTAATTATATTTTCCTTATTTAATATTACTGCTATTTGTAATATTGTTTCTCCATTTTTTGTTAAAAAATTTAATTTGTATTTTTTATCTATCATATATTCTATAAATTTATCTCGTTTCCATATCATACATAAAATAAATGAATTTCCATCATTTGAACGAATATATGGATCAGCCTCATATTCTAATAATTTATTAAAGGCATTAAAATTATTAAACATAATGGAATAATGAAGAGCTGTGAAACCCAGTTTATCTTTAATATCAATAATCGATATACCAATATTATTTTTGTTATAAGTTAATAACATTTCTATCATTTCAATATAATTAAATTTAATACAATTATATAAAATAGAACGTCCATCTGTATCCATTATATCTAAACGAATCGTTGCATCTTTCTTATTTAAAATTAATTGTAATATTTTTAATTGATTATAAGTAATAAGATATTGAATAAAATAATTATAATTATTATCTCTAATATCAAAGTCTATCATTTTATTTGTTGTTATTAATTTTTCTATTGATATGAAATCTTGATTTTTAATTAAATCAAATATCATATTATTATTTTGTTGTTTTTCCATTACATTCCATTAGATAAAAATTTTTGATTTTTATCTAAAGTTCTTACTAATTTTATAAAGGGAATAGAATATCCCAACTACCATTTACTACACGTCTGTAAAATACATTCTTACCTGCTGTGAAACTTGGTCTAATAATTCTAAAAACATCTCCAATCTTTGCATTATAATAACGAGCCATCATATCAGTAAGAAACATACGAGCTAATTCTGCTTCTGAATATTTATCAAATAATTCTTTTCTCTCTTCTTCTTGTAATAATTGATGTTCTGGCATAAAAACCTTACTTGGAATATCCTCTAACATTTCACTTTCAAAAAAGAATTCAGCATTTTTATATTCAGACACAATTTGTTTAACCACTTTCTTCGCAACATCTTTACAAATAATAATTTTATGAACATCCACATTATTTGAAAGATAATCATCTAATGGAGTTTTTTGAACGATAGATGATAACTTAGCATTTACTAAATTGATACTAACTACACTACCAATAATTGTTTTATCGTCTAATGCTACTTCAAAAATTGTTTTATTCAAAAAGTCATCACCTAGTTTTTTAATTGCATCGGTAGGTGATTTTAATAATTTCCGACGTGATAACATATTTAGTACGTTTTCAATAACAATTTTATTAAGTTCTTTAGTTGAGAATTCTACATTGATTGACATTATAGTATTGGATAAATAATCTTTTATATATTTATTTCAATCTTTTTATTTTGCGAATTTATGAGTAAAATAAGAAGATTGCTACGTTCAATATTTTTATTTAACAAATTGTTAGATTGTTGCTACACATTAACCAAATGATAGTTTTAGAAAAATTGATGCACACGAAACTACGTTTTTATTTAACTTGTTTTTCTTGTAAGATAAAAAATTGATAATAAAATATTTATAGATAACTTCTCTTTATTATTAATGAACCAACCTTTTATATTCCAGTTAGAATCAGGTAAATCTGAAGTTCTAGAAAATAAACCTCAAAAAGAAGATGTAATTTTATCTTCGTCAATTAACTTTCCATTAAATAGTTTAGGTTTTCAGACTTTCTTGCATCGTACAAAAAAAGCAATGGATATTACTAAAAACCTGCAATCAAAAAATGAGATTTATTATGTTGTAAATCCATTTGAACTTATGATTCCTAACTATGACGACACTCTTACTAATTTAACAAAACATTATTTATCTATTAAATCGGATAATCGTGTAGAAACTACAACAAGAGAATTTTACAAGTTTTGGGAAATGTTATTTCTTTTCAATGTTGCAGACCAAAAAGAACTAAACTGTAGTGTAATAGCAAATAATTCTGATGTTGTTAGTATGACCATAACCAATTTTAGACAAAAGTTAGGATCTGGTGGAAAGAAAGATAAAATAAATGTAATTAATATTTTGCAGCAAGCTGTGAAATCAAAAAATAATAATGATGTTGATTTGATATTAGCAGATAGTGAGATAAAAGTAGATGATGAAAATTTTCAAGAACAAGAAAGTTATCAATTACTGTTAAAAGAAATTGTATCAGCATTAAGTATGCAATCAAAAGGTGGTAATTTCATATTAAAAATATTTGAAACATTTACATTACCAAGTATTAAATTAGTATATTTATTGAGTAGTTTTTATGATGAGACTTATATTTATAAACCATATTTTTCAAGAGCATCTACATCTGAGAAATATTTAGTATGTAAAGGATTCAAATCCGACAAATCATTAGATTCTAAAATTAAATTACTTGAAAATGCAATAGAACTTATGAATAGTAATAAATTTGTTTTTGATATTTTTCCATCTCTAATTATTCCTCAAACATATTTGGATACATTTAAATTCATTAATATTAAGATTGCCAATCCTCAACAAATTATGATTAATGAGATTGTTAAATATATTAAAGAAAATAATTATTATGGTGAGAAATACCATAATTTTAGAGAAAAACAGATCGAAGCTACAAAATGGTGGGTAAATTATTTTTATCCACCATCTGATAATTTATTTCAAAAGAATAAGGAAGAACTCGGAAAATTAATACAATCAAGTAAAGAAAAGAATAAAATGGAGTTGGACAAATTTATAGCTCAAATTATTTCATAAATTATTTATTGCGTAGCAAGAATTGTTTGCTTTGCAATTTATTTCTTTGGTTTTCCAACAACTGGATATAAATATTTATCTGCTAATTCTTCACCAAGATTTAGTTCAACCGATGCTAATGATTTTGTTCCATTATCTACTTTATCAAGATTATCTAACATTTTAAATAACATTGATAAATCATCACGTTTACATAATTTTTTTACAAGAAAAGGGTGACCTTCATAAAATTCAGGATATTTAGTCATAACTTCTAATTCAATTTCAAACAAGGTTGATTTACCCATTTGTTCTAACTTATTAATGTAATCATTAACAAGTTTAACGTGTTCTCGCACCATTAATAAATTAAATAATTGATTTGCATCTGAAACATTATTATTTGGACTGGACATTTAAAATATAATATTAATTAGATTTTAAATGGTTTTTACTTTCTTTTATACACAATTGCTATTACTATCAACCCAAATAATATACCTAATAATTTTATTAAAGAATTATCAGATTTTTTATCATTTACTTGTATTGGCGTATTAATATCTACAAAGGTCTCTGCTTGGACGCATTTTGTATCAGTTTCTATCATTTTCCTAGCATCGTGATATCGAACAATTGGCTTACCTTTCATTTGATTAACTTCATTATGAACATCAATTACCCATTTTATTACTTTTTCTTTATCGCTAAGAATTTCATTTGTTAACGGCATTCTCTTATAATTTTCAGCAAAATGATCTGCACAAATTGAACAAGGTAAAACAACGCTTAACAATTCAAAGAATTGTTTATATTGAGCTTTCTCTTCTTCGGTAGGATTATTTGGATAACTTAATGATACATAATGCAAAAATTTCCAAGCATGTGGCCCCCAAACATCTGGTCCCATAATTATTATAAGTTATATATTTTTTTATATTAAACTTTAATTGTTTTTTGTGAAGCAAGAATAGTTTCTATCATAACAGGTTTCGTTGGTTTGACATTACCCTTATTTAGGTGTAACTTATTATAAAGCTCTTGTACCTCTGCTAATTTCATTCTAGTTAGCTTTGTCTTATTCAAATCTGGTGGAAGCTCAAAATCTTTGTCATTTTCACTATCAGTATGAACTGAATCACTCTCGTTATCTTTAGGTTGTCCATTAGGTTGTCCATTAGGTTGTCCATTAGGTTGTCCATTAGGTTGTCCATTAGGTTGTCCATTAGGTTGTCCATTAGGTTGTCCATTAGGTTGTCCATTATTTGACTGGGTTTGAGGGTCTACATATGTAATCTCTTTCTTTGTCATTGTACTTTGTTTTCCTTCTAGAAAGGTTTTCTTTGTAGCAGAAAAACTTTGTTTTCCTTCTAGAAAGGTTTTCTTTGTATTATATGAATCATAATATTTTGGCATATCCGTTCCAGTTTGATTTAATAGTTGTTTTAAAATCATATCATTATAATCAAATACCTTCTTTGTACCTAACATAATTGGTTCCCAATTGTTTTCATATTTGGCAAATAAAAAAGTTCTATTCAATGGATTCATAATATCTGTATTATACATCACATAATATTCTTCAGTCTTAAAATCAAATATTATGAAATTAATTTCTAATACATCTACGATATATTGTAATACAATATAATCTGGAATAATTTTTAATTTCTCGCGTAATTCAATCTTATCTGTTTTCTTAACAAATGATGATAATTTGGAAATCTTATAGTGTTCTAATAATTGAGTTTTAAATTCTATAATCATCTGACTTTCATCATTATTGTAAGGAATTATAAAATCCTTATTAATTAATGTTAATAGTGATGTCCAGAAACTAATATCGGTATTATTATCATATGTTGTAACACCATATCTGTGAAAAGATTCACCATTAAAAATACTCTTGAATTTTTCTGGGAAATTGTAATTATTTACACTTTTATCAGTAATGAATGTGTTCGCAATATGTTTACTTTCCATAACTTTAGATTTATTAGCTTTGTTGGTGCATAAGTATTTAACTATCATTTCATAATTAATTTCCATTAATGATATAAAATATCCTAGCTTTAAATATATGTTTATCAATTTTTTATATGAGAGTAAAAGAAACTTCCATATAAAAATATATTGTTTATTGTTCGATAGAATTTTGATAATTTGGATTGATATTCATTATCATATTAATTATAAAGAAATAAATTTGATGAATTAATTGTATTCTCTTTTCATTATATGGTCTCATCAAGTTTAATGCCTCTGGAATTGTAAACCAACCAATACTACCTATTTCTGTTGTTTGATAATTACTAATTATTGATAACTCACATTCTTCTTCTGAATTTGCTAAATAATATATGTGTCTATAATTTTTATCATTTGTACCTATAAAATCTTCTTCCATCGGATTTAATCTCTCTAAAATATGCATAGTATTTATATTGATGTTTGTTTCTTCTATAAATTCACGGACTGCACAGTTTAAATTACCTTCCATATTATTTTTTCTACCTTTTGGGAACCCCCATTCAGGTTCGGTATATTGTGTTATATTCATATTATCTAATAAATTATAATAATTATTTCGTATTAATTCTACAAATTTTAATTTTGACATATTATATTCTTTCATATATATTTTACTCTTCGCAGTTTCTTTCCATAAATCAGACCATAATTCTTCAAAAGGTTTTGATTTTATTTGATATAATTCATCTTTCGTCATATGAACAAATTTTTTTGTAACTGATTCCACATTAGTTTCCCATTTACCTCTAATAAACTCGATATAATTTAAACTATGCTTTCTTCTTACTAATAAAATTTTTATTTTATCATAAAAATTTGAGATTATATTAATATTATTAATATTCGCATAATTATATTCTCCAATATCTAAATATTTATTGTAGAAATAATTCTCAATATGTCTATTAGTCAATGTAAATAAAGAGGTTACCGTAAAACATATTATCCCATATGAAATAATAGGCTCATCGCAATATTTTATATGATGTCCCATTTTATTGCAATTAAGACATATGTTCTTTAAACTATTCATCTATTATATTTTTTATATTATTTTTTTATATATTATTTAATCTAATTTTTCATCCATTATTATTACACTTGGTTTAATTTGCAAACTTTTAACTTTATCATCTGAATCACTACTATCCCCGTCAGAAATAGAGTGTTCTAACTTTTTATCTTGTGTATCTAATTTCTTAATTGTATCACTATCAGATGATTCACTATCAGATGTTTCACTTTCAGATGAATTTTCTTTAATTGTTTCATTATCAGTGGTATCATCTTCAGTGGTATCATCTTCAGTGGTATCATCTTCAGTGGTATCATCTTCAGTGGTATCATCTTCAGTGGTAGTTTCTGATGTGTCATCCATTGTATCATCATCTGATGTATCATCATCAGAAGTATTATTATGTAGATGTGGTAAAAGTAAATATTTAGTAGGAACATTAACAATATTATTTAAATAATTTAAAGTGGGTACCTGAACACTAGTTGTAAACCAAGTTAGAGATTTTAATGTTACATTAAAGATAACATAAATATTAATTAGTTCAAGGAGGAAGAATAAAATATACATTAAAAGATTAAGTAAATATTTTTTTAAGTAATTATTTTGTAAGAATAGATAATGGAGACAGACTCTTTAAATCAAATGATTAAAAAAGCATATGATTATTATGATAATATTATGGTAAATTATAATGATATTATTCAAACAAATGATATAATGATATTAGAACGTGATAATGAAATTACTTTTAATATAAATAAGAAAACATATAATTATGAAATATTAGGATATTTTGATAATATTAATTTGATTTGGATTTGGAGCTGGGTATTACCACAATTTAATTCAAATTTAACTAAAATTGCACGCGAGTTATTAAACTATGGATTAAAATTAGAACCGGAATCAAATGTAATTGAACATCTTTTTATTAAATCATTACTTGTTAACTCTAGAGTTAGTATAGAAGATTCGATACAATTAGATACCAATCTTGCTATTTATTCATATTTATCCCCAAATAAATTTAAATTTATATATCCTCGTAAAATTTATACAGATGAAAATAAAAAAAATTATATTACATTATTTTATCTAATTAAATAATATATACTATATTGTATAATGTATAATACTATTTGTTTGCCATTATCGCATATATTAATAATATTATGTATATTCGTCGGTTTTAATACAATATATAATGAAAAACAAAAAAAAGAAAATCTTAGTAATGCACCGCATGTGGCACCACAAGAAACACGTGTAGCACCACAAGAAACACGAGTGGTACAATTAGCTGAACCAATTGTATATGCGGATATAGAACGTCATAGTTTTTTGAATAATCGAGATAACGAAGTAGTTAAAAATATATTTGTTGCCCCAGAGAGAAGACAACCAGAACATAGTTATCCTTATGATTATGTAAAGAACCAATTAAATATACCAACACGTGGTTATCCAGATAATTACCATATGTATGGACTTGTATTAAGAGACAATACAGAAACGGCTTATAAATTATTTGGAAGACAAAAATTTCCAGGTTCTAATCAATATGAATATTTTGTTCAAAGTGTAATGCATAATAATGATGTTAAAATTCCAGTTAAAATAAATGGGGATAAAGAAATAGAAGATGGTATGCATATTATGATTCCAGGAACAAATAAAAATATAGGTGAGTTTAAAGTTAAATTATATGATTATGATGCACCTCGTTATAATCCATATTTATAGTATTCTCCTATAAAAATTAAAAATTGATACACAGCTATTTTTAATTTTGATATCTTATTTATTAAATCGATACACTCACTAATTAAAAAAATTGGTCACAGTAATTATCTTAATTAGTTTGTTTTACTTCACTAATTAAAAAAATTGGTCACAGTAATTATCTTAATTAGTTTGTTTTACTTCACTAATTAAAAAAATTGAACACTGCAATTCTCTTAATTAGTTTGTTTTACTTCACTAATTAAAAAAATTGGTCACAGTAATTATCTTAATTAGTTTGTTTTACTTCACTAATTAAAAAAATTGAACACTGCAATTCTCTTAATTAGTTTGTTTTACTTCACTAATTAAAAAAATTGGTCACAGTAATTATCTTAATTAGTTTGTTTTACTTCACTAATTAAAAAAATTGAAAACTATATATAAAAACATATAATTTTCAATTATAATGTCATTAACTGATAAATTTCAAGTAATTGAACCATATTCTTTTGTTCGTAATAAAATAGATAGTTATTTTGAGAATCTGATTTGTTCAGATATCAATATTTATCCACCATATTTCATTGATAATGCATTTTCACATACATATTATGATGTAAAAATTGATGACTATATTAAACAACATCTTGTTAGTCGCAGAAATAACATTCGCTCATTATTGAAAGCAGGTAATTTTCATTTGAGTAATATGAATAGTTTTATTAAACACTTTTTAGCAAAATTAGAGTATATTAATAATATTTTGAGGAAAAATAACGATATTATAATTCGAGAGAGTATTAATTTGTTATCAAATCTTATTATTTCAGATAGTATAATTCTACTTTTTATTGAAGACTTGGTAAATTCACTAGATAGAGACCAAATGACTAATATTCATCAGTTCATTAATATGATTAAACAATTTAATAAATATGATGATGGTGAAACATATACAAAAGTTTTGACAAATTTTAGTAATAGTTTTACAAAACAGTTTCTTAGTCTGGAACAAATACCATTACCCTTAAATATTAAAATAATTCAGGAGTTACATGGTGTTATTAAATATACATCTAGTATTGAGGAATATTACAAGTTTTTACATAATGATATTAATATAATTAATATGGCAAATTATGACTTGATAATCAGTAAATTTATTAATGTATTAAAAACCAATACACCCTTTGAAATTAAATATACAATTGATAATATTAAATCATCTATTTATAAAATGAATGTAAATATATTTAATAATGAGAAGAATGGAATGGCAATCATTACAGAAGTAATTAATCTTATTATGAGATATGAAAAGACTAGTGAATATATTTTTGATATTATTGATATTATTAGTTTTATTGATAAGATTTTGAATTCAGAGAGACTATCGCAATCATTTAAGATTCATAGAAGTATTATTACAGAAAAAATCGCAACATTAATATGTACTGAAAGTGTACTTGAAATAATTCATTCTAAAATTGATGAATATATTCGTGAAGGTCATATTAGTAATGTGATACAAACATTATCTTACTGTACTAATATTAAAGATAAAGATGTATTTATTAATAAATATTACGACAATTGTAAAACTCGTATGATGCAATATATTAGCACTCTTAAAAATATTGACAAAATTATTGAAACTGAAAAATCTATTATTGAACTTCTTCAACTGAAATATGGAGATAAAGTAGTTTATAAAATTAAGAAAGTTATTGATGACGCTAAAGCATCATTTGATAATATGATGAATTTTAATATGTTAATTAAAAATAATAATATGACTATTCTTACAACATCTTATAAAAATTGGGATATTAATCAATCGGAAGGTGTGATAACAACTAATATTCTTCAGAATATGGGAAATACTATTATGGGTAAAGCACTTCGTAATTATAAAAAGTTTTATGATACTCGTTATGAAGAAAAACGTGTATTGTTCTATTCACTCCATTTTGGTGAAGTAGATATTACTTATATGAGTCAACAACTTGTTATGCTCCCAATCCAATTTTGTGTATTGGAATTATATAATAATGCGGATACCCTTGATATTACACATATTAAAACATCTCCATTTTTTATGAATTATAGTGATAAATTTCGCAATGATACTATCTACTCATTAATTTCAGGAGGTTTACTAAAAATGAGTAGTAATAATATCATATTAGCTACTAGTGGACAGTTTAAACAAAATTTAATTGAACTCTTTTTTACAAATTCAGATTATGCTCAGATTTGGCAAGAGAACAAAACACAAGAATTAGCCCATAGTCGCGAGGAAATTATTATGGCAAATATTAATCATATTATCAAGACACATCTAGTTTCTAAAAGAGACTTATATGATAAAATTAAAAAATCAGTTCAATTATTTGAAGTGACTACTGATATATTTGATAAATCGATTCAATATATGATATTACATCGTTATATTAAGATGGATAGTGATAATATTGTTAAAGTTATTTGGTAAGATATTACTATTTATTTTATAAAAAATTGATATTGTATTCATTTATATATAATAGTTTTATTTATTAATGACATCAAATATGATTGATAATACTCTTTTTTCTCAAAATTTTATTCGTATGCATTATGATGAACAATTGGGAGATAATGTTGAATTAGAACAAACAAATGTGTCTAAATATTATAAACACGCATATATTCTTGCAAAGAGAACAAATAAATCTATTCCAGTTGAATTTTATAATCTATCAGTTCCAAAAGATATTTATGATAATAGTGTCTCAAATTTGCTTATTTATAAAGTATCAATTAAATTATTAAAAAATCAAAAACATTTTATTGATTTTATGATTTTATCAAATGAACAACTCATACCATTTAATATTTTTAATTATGAATTAGATAGTAGAAATATAGTTATTCCATTTTATAATATCGAATATTTGAATTTATTAAAATATGTAGAACAATATGAGTCAACAAATACTCTTGAAAATATTTATAAACTTAAAGTTCTGGATAACTATTTTAAATTTAATCATAGTCCTAATAAGTATCTTCAATTAATGATTACCAATTTAGAAGAATCAAACCATTGGACATATGGATATAATTGTATGTTTAATATGAATAACCGTTTCAAAGAACGTAAATTTTTCTATTCACCAAATAGAATCGTAGATAAGACTATCGCAGATGTGCTTAGGAATAAGATTACGATTTCTATTGAATTGTTAAAAACTAAGAAAGATTATGATTTTAAAGAACTAGAAAGGGAAACTATTGATAACAAGGAAGCATTTAAATCATACATTATGAATCCAAATAATGATTTTACTAATGATGATATTGTGAAATTATTTAATACACTAGATGAGAAAGAACAGTTTTTATTATTTTCAAATCTTCTGATTAGCAAGAAATATTGTCATCTTGTTGTTAATAATATTAGAATCTTAGAAATGATGAAAAGTACAATTGCACGATTTGCATTGTTATATCGTTATCTATTTTCTTATGTGTGGATTCGATTTTATATTGAAGAGGTACTTAAGGGTAAAAATGTTAAAACATCAGACCAATTTATTTTTGATATTAATACAGCATCACAATTACCAATTTTCCCATTTAATCATTTGCACCCAAAAGATAATTCTTACATGCCTCTTTTAATTTCAGATAAAGAAATGAAAAATGACAATTTCTTCGGTATTGATATTAATGAGACTGTACATCACGGTTTGTGCAATTTTGATGAATTCCAAACACGTTTAAATATCTTTACTATGCGAGATACGAAAAAAAATCTATTTCAAAATATTGATTTCAATAAATTGAATGCAGTTGTAACAGGTTCAATTATGGCTGCTTGTATTCAAAAGGAACACCCATTAACATCACGATTTGTCGGTAATACTCTAAATGAAAAATATCTTCATTATTTTGATGAACATTATTGTAAATCAGATATTGATGTAATGTTTATGATTAAAAATGATTTCGATTTTTATGATAAGGTATCAGAGTTTTTCAATCAGATTGTAGTTAATATTTGTTTGTTCAATGAATCAGATGTTAATACCAATGCAATTAGACTTGAATGTAACAAAACAATTTATGTATTTGTAACTGAAGATTTCATTAATAGTATTAAAGAGGAGTCAATGACAATTAAATATATTGAAGACAATATTGAAGAACCTCATGTTAAAGTTATGTTTAATAAATATTATCAACCATTAATTGATAAACATTATGAGGAATTCTTTAAAGATTTCACATCAGAAGAAATTGTTCATATTAAGACTAAATATAGTGAATTGTTTTCTAGAATGAATGAGAAGGTCTCAATTTATATTAACCGTAAGAAACAAAGTGATACATTATTACATAAGGATATTGATGTAGAAATCACTTTCAAATATAAAATTATATCACCGTATCTGAATCATATGTTTGAGTTATTTCCAACAAAATTTGAAGACCCTTTTGCACTTGTAGCTAATTTTCATATGCCTTGCGTACGAGCTTATTACAATGGGGCGAATGTATTTATGACACCCTCTTATATTTCATCACATATGACATTTATGAATATTGATTATCGATATGTCACAGGTAAAAAAGACCCAATGAACATTTTGAATCAATATCGAATGAAAGCTGGTATGGGAACTTATATCAATAATCATGAGAAACAATATATTGAAACATATTGTAAAGAGGTTAAATTTTGGGATAAATTATATGACTCAAATGTATTGGATACAATGAGTCTTAATCACAAGTTATTCAAACCTCGGTTATATAACAGTTCTGATTATGATGATTATATTTATGTAGATACAACCAATCGGTATAATGAATCTAAATTAGATTTAGTTAATAATAAAAAATATGATTTAACCCAAGAGATTGTTAATCGATTTAAATGTATTGAAATTAATGAGATTAATTATAGCTCGTTGAGAGCAATTAATAATGATGGTATGATTATACCAGTTAAAAAATGGGTAATTGGAGCAACATGGGATATTTATGAAAATAACTATTATATCGCTAGTAAAAAAGACCAAAATGATACTCAAGAACCTAAAATAAATCAACTAATTTATAATAACCAAAATAGTTTAGTGTTAAATCCACCAAAGAGTATTATCTATAACAATAATAATCAAAGCTACTTTAACGTATAGTTACTAATATATATCTAATTATTTTATTATAATACATTGTGCTTTTAGCATTAATACTTTTGCCAAAAAAAATTGGTCGCAGCAATTAATTTATTAATATCGCGTTGCTCAATTAATAAAAAAATTGATAAATATATATAAAAATATAGATAATATTATAATTAATGGATATTGATAATGATTCACGAAAAAATATTATTATTAAGTTAAATACAGTGTTAAATGATAAAACCTCAAAGGAAATTGAAAACAGCATTTATGAATTTAGTAAGGAGTATGCAGAAACTAATGAAACACCTTATTTAATTCAGTCAATTTATGATACAAAAAGCGATGAAATTGTATGTCAATTATTAAATAATGATAAAGGTGCTAATTATCTTGTTCAAGCAATTAAAAAAAAGAAAATTGACCCTGTAAAATTAGCATTTATGAAACCAGAAGAATTAAATCCTGATAAATATGAAAGCTTAATTAAGAAACGTGAAATGGAAGAGTATAAGAAAAACAATAAAAAAGGTTCTAGTATATTTACTTGTGCAAAATGTAAGAAATCAAAATGTGAAGTAAGTACAAAACAAACACGAGCTGGTGATGAACCTCCAACCACTTTTGTTACTTGTCTTGAGTGTGGTCATAAATTTAAATTCAGTTAAAAATCATTTGAATAATAAATTCATTTAGAGTATAGTTACCAATATTATTTTAATGTCTAATTCTAATAATATTTTACTTTTAGTTAAAAAACATAATGAAAAGCTTGTTGCAAAATATACAAATCGTATTAATCAGTTGGAAGCTGAGAATAAGTTATTGAAACATAATAATATGGAAGCAAATGATAAATTGGTTGTATTGACTAGTGAAAATGAAACCCTTAGAAAAGAGTTTGATTTTAGTATTGATTTATTAACAAAATATTTTGATTCATTTGATGATAATCTAATACCTACAACTAAATTAGGAGATTTTAATATTGACGAACCTAATGAAAAACTAAGTTTTGAATCTGAAGAATCAAAATCTAGAATGCTACTTAACAAGTTGGATAAAACCCATATTGTTAATGAATCAACTCCTTATAAATATCTACAACGACGTCATAAATCATTTGTTCATAATAGACGTCTTCCTTTAATGAGGAGGTTGCGTAAATACAAATCATTAAATTCTCAAGATTCATCTGACCCAGATGAGGAGCCTACTTTAATAAAGTTAGAGAAACAATTTCTAGAAGAAAAACCTTGTTTTTCTGCTACAAAGTCAGATAAGCTAGATTATACGACACCTTCTAATACTGAGCCAAAAATTATACCATCTCAAGATGCTAGCTTTGTTGAAAATACACCAATTAATGTTTTAAAGAAGATTTTAACAGATGATTTTTCAACATCAAAAAATAATAAAGATGCCTCATATAGTTTTAATAATATGAAACCATATATTTTTACACTTGATAAAAATAACAAGAAATAATAATATGAAAAATATAGAACTATTTGATATATTCCAAAAGTACCCTCTAAAAATAGTGATTTATGGGGTAAGAAATATATCAAAAGTATAAACAAAAATACTTGAATCTAAAAATAAATTATTTCGTTTCACTCGTTAATTATAAAAATTGATCGCAGCAATATTGTTAATTAAGTCATTAATTGCTACGCAACAATTCCCTAATTAAAAAATTGATTTAAATAATATTTTACAAGTATTATTCAAGTTAAGTAATGTCAAAAACTCTAGTAATAGTTGAATCTCCTGGTAAAATTTCTAAGATTAGTATGTATCTTGGAAGTGATTATATTGTGAAAGCATCATTCGGTCACGTTCAAGATTTAGATAAAGAAACCCTTTCTATTGAAGTTGATAATAATTTTAATCCATTATATAAAATATCTCAGGATAAGACAAAAGTAGTAAAAGAACTACGAGGATTAGCCAAAGAATGTTCTGATATTATTATTGCATCAGATGGTGACCGTGAAGGTGAGGCGATTGCTTTCTCTCTAGCCAATGTACTGGGACTAAAAGAACCTAAGCGAATCGTCTTTAATGAAATTACAAAATCAGCTATTACCAAAGCAGTACAAAATCCAACAAAAATTAATTATGATATGGTTCACGCACAACAAGCAAGACGTCTCCTTGACAGACTTGTCGGATATATGATTAGTCCAGTGTTATGGAAATATCTTGTATTTAATGGTTCTGCACAATCAGCAGGACGTGTTCAATCAGTAGTTGTTCGAATTATTATTGATAAAGAAAACGAGATTAATAAATCTATTTCTGAACCCTATTACAAGACTGTTATTGAATATACTTTACCCGATAACCTAAAATTAAATGGTACGTTAAAATATGAATTTAAAAATGAGGATGAAGCTAAAGAATATTTAGGTAAAGTTTCTAAGAAAACAGTATTCAAAGTTATATCTGTTAAAAATAATCTTTCTATTAGGAAACCTTCCGCACCATTCATTACATCAAGTTTACAACAAGAAGCATCCACTAAATTACATTTTAGTGTTAAGAAAACTATGGATGTTGCACAAAAATTATATGAAGGTGGTCATATTACTTATATGCGTTCTGATAGTCCTAATATTAGTAAAGATGCAATTGAACAGGCTAAGAAATATATTGTTGAAACATGGGGTAAGGATTATTCTGATTCAAAAAACTATGAATCTAAAAATAATTCAAGTCAGGATGCACATGAATGTATTCGACCAACTCATCTTGAAACACCAGACCCCGACATTGAGGGAGACCAATTGAGATTATATTCATTGATTTGGAAACGTATGATTGCTAGTCAAATGGCCACTGCAAAGATTAATGTTCAAACTATTTTATCCGATGCAATGAATTCTAAGAAATCAATTCTAGATTCCACATATTATACTTCAACTTTAGAGAATGTAGAATTCCCTGGTTATATGATTGTATATGATAACAGTGAAAATAATAGCTCTGAAGATGAACCTATTAAGGGGAAGATTGAGATTAAGGAAAATGATATTCTTACTATGAATCGATTGAAAGTTAGTATGGAATATACCAAACCCCCACTCCGATACAATGAAGCATCATTAGTAAGATATATGGAAAAGAATGGTATTGGCCGTCCATCTACCTATGCATCTATTATTTCTAAAGTTATAGAAAGAAATTATGCTGAGATTAAAAATGTAGAGGGTGTTAAGAAGGAATCAAAACAATTTGAATTGAATAATAGTTTTAAATTAAAAGAATCAGTGAAAGAACTCTTTATTGGTAAAGAACAAAAGAAATTAGTACCAATGCCAGTAGGAAGTTTGGTGAATGATTTTATGATGAAGCATTTTGATATTATTATGGATATTGATTTCACTGCTAATCTTGAATCATTTCTAGATAAGATTGCTGAAGGAAAAGCTAATTGGGTTACAGTATTAAGAAATTTCTATGATATGTTTCATCCTATTGTTGATAAACTTAATTCAGATGCAAAAGTGAAGAAACAAGCTATCGGCTCATCAACAGATAAACTCTTAGGAGAAAATAAGGATGGTAATGAAGTATATGCAGGAGTTGGTAAATACGGGGCTTATGTTAAAGTTATTGAAGATAAAAAACCGCGTTATGCACCATTAAAAGATATTAGTTTGGATAATGTGACCCTTGATGAAGCTATTATATTATTAGAATATCCGCAAACACTTGGTAAAATTGGAAATGCTATTGTAACTCTTAATAAAGGACCTTATGGTCTATATATTAAATGTAATGGAAAGAATTACTCGATTAAAGAGGGATATGAAGTTACATTGGAATCAGCCCGAGAATTGATTGAATCAGGGGGTGATAAATATGCTTTGAAAACATTCAAAGTCAAAGACAGAGTTATTAATGTAAAGAAAGGTGATAGTAATTACTATTTACAAATAGTTTCTGGTGCAAAGAAACAGAATATTCCCATTCCACCAAAGGTTAATGCGGAAAATATTACGATTGATATAGTCTTACAAATTATTGCAGATAAAAATGGAATTAAAAAAATGTCTAAAAATATTTTAGTATAATTATTTTATAAGTATTTATAATAATTAATGTCTAAAGGCCACTTAGTAGTATCAGGAGATAAAGAAATTGATAAGGTATTTGATGTATATGAAACTGGAGGAGGAGGTGATTGTTTATTCTATTCATTAGGATTTGCATTGAACAATAATACGGCTGTAAATGCGGATGATGCTCATAAAATAAGACAAACTATTTGCAAACGTCATGATATTATGATTAATGGAGTGAATGCAGAGGTCAATAAAATTGATGGAGTGGAGGTAGTAATTAATAATGCGAGTTCAGATGGGAGAATGTGTAATCAAGGAGAGTGGGGTGAAACTGTAGAAATTGCAAAAGCAGCTAGAATTTACGATATACCTATTATTGTATATCAAACAAATCATACTGCTGGTATATCGTTGGTCATTATACCAGAACATAAAAGGTATAATGAAATAGTAAATGGTACATTTTGTCCACAAATGCAAAAATATTTCAATCATGGAGTATTTTTTAATGCGATATCTAGATTAGTATCATACTATTTACCAGAAAAAACTAATGACAAAGAACCAATATTAATACTTAATAAGGGTCAGGCACATTATCAGATTTTACTACCAAAAGGTTCTAAGGTTGGTCTACTTCCACCTGCTAAACCTCTCGTAGCACATCCCACTAAACCTCCCACAGCTGAAGAAATAGATGCATTAATAAATGAGTTAGTAAGAAATTGGGAAAATAGAGAAAAAATACTAAAAGACGCTGAAAGCACAATGGATTTGAGTAGAATAAAAGCCAGAATATTGGAGCACTGTCAGAAACAATCTCAATCAGCACTTTCCACTAAACCTCCCACTAAACCTTCCACAGCACCTCCCGTAGCACATCCCGCTAAACCTCCCACTAAACCTTCCACAGCACCTCCCGTAGCACATCCCGCTAAACCTCCCACTAAACCTTCCACAGCACCTCCCGTAGCACATCCCGCTAAACTTCCCACAGCTGAAGAAATAGATGCATTAATAAATGAGTTAGTAAGAAATTGGGGAAATAGAGAAAAAATACTAAAAGACGCTGAACTCAGAATGA
>Ga0214919_10004837_pt1 | contig 19398 bp, 17 predicted proteins | sample LL1503_MetaG_FD_177994 | JGI IMG/M metagenome (GOLD analysis project Ga0214919, IMG submission 177994) | Freshwater microbial communities from Lake Lanier, Atlanta, Georgia, United States - LL-1503 | ecosystem: Environmental > Aquatic > Freshwater > Lake | place: USA: Georgia | collected...
ATCGTCTAGGGGCCTAGGACATCGCCCTTTCACGGCGGTAACACGGGTTCGAATCCCGTTGGGGGCACGCACGAAGAAGTAGTAACGGCTTTAAGGTGACATAAGAGCCACTTATGTTTATTAGTTTGACTTAAGGCCCGGTAGCGCAGTTGGTTAGCGCGCCGCCCTGTCACGGCGGAGGTCGCGGGTTCAAGTCCCGTCCGGGTCGCAAAGGTTTTGGTGTTGTATGCAAATTTATTTGTGTGCCATACGTGCTGGTGGGCAACCACTAGCAAGATCTTTATTGGCTTGGTAGCTCAGTTGGTACGAGCGAACGACTGAAAATCGTTAGGTCGCCGGTTCGATCCCGGCCCAAGCCACGGTAGAAATTATTTGAGTGAAAAGCAATCTCGCAAAAATTTTTCGTGTGAAAATTGCGTGGTTGAGTAGTTTATATTCCATTTATGGTGCCAAGCTGTCTCGATCGCAACGGCTAGCGCATTTGCCGAAACCTCTGTTGAGATGACGCCATTCTCCCCGTGTCTAACTTGTTCTACGAGACCTCCCACTGGGGTAATGACTACTGGCACTCCTAAGGCATTACAAATTGGAATTGTTCCAGATTGTGAGGCCTCAAGGTACGGAAGCACAACAAGTTTGCTTGTGACGATTTCATCTATTAACTCTTGATTTGTCATCCACTTACTTTTGTATGTAACACCTAATAAAGTTTGATTTTGTCTAAAGCCTTCACCCGCTACAACCAGTTGAGCGCTAGGTATTTTTACTAGCTTCCAAGTTTCTTCCAAAAGTTCTTGACCTTGATACTTTTTGCCCCTGCCAATAAGCAAAATTTTGTTGCTATCCGATGGCAAGATTTTATCCTTTCTTTCTATGTAGGGAATCGGAAAGGGTGTTACACGTACCGGCGCTTGGGAAACTCCATAGTTGATACCAATTTGATCCGAAACATACTGGCTTAAGGTGATAACGCGTGAAGAATCTCTAACAAGCCACTTGATCCAAAATCGTGGAGGGAACATTTCACCTGGGTGCGGCGTAGCGTCATGAATAATTCTCACAACCTCTACTCCACGGTTGATTAGTCGTTTACCCAGGAATAGATCCCAAGGGCTCGACATAACAATTAAGACCGTCCTTACACTGGCCGTTTTCGTGATATCTAACAACTGTCTCCTAGCCAAAATCCATCTGGTGAAATAGAGAAAAGATATTAGGGAGATAGAGCCATTTAACTTCACATATGTTGGCCCCTTTGATTCAAGCACTGAAATCTTTGTAGATTCACACATCTCTAAGACTTGACTTAAGAGGAACTCACCACCGCCGCGACGGCCCCAATACAAAGCAAGATACCGATTCTTATGACTTCCCATGAATCGATGCTACAGGCATGACCATTTACGACCCCCGGATATCTAGGGGTTTACCCTAGAACAATGAGTCAGTGATGGTCGTCTTCTCAATTCGATAATTGCTCAAGCCACGTTTTGTGATTTTTGGCAATCAAGGCCCATTTTCTTATTTGCCCGTTACGCTAGAGAATATGAGGATTTACTCAGGAAAAAAAGAGTCGCAGTATTACATTGTCGCAATAGCAATCTGGACGATTTGTGTTGCTGCTAGATTAAAGTTTAATGGGCTTGTTTATAATCTGGATTACAGTCTCTTTCAACCTGATGGCATGTATTACAGTTTTAAGACTCTTGAATTCCTAGGTTGGTCAGATAAAACAGCTCTCGCCGAAGTTATTAATTGGTATCAAGGGAATTCAGCTAAGTTTCAATCCTTGGATCTGACAAGTTTCAACAATCCAACCTCGACTCCTTGGGTTGTTACCCAGTTTAGATTTATCTACCCCTTACTTTCTATGCCATTTGTATACCTGATTGGACTTTCAGGAATGTTAGTGGTGCCAGCACTATCTCTGCTTTGCTTCTTTCTATTCATTCAGAAAGTAGCATTTATTCGTGAGGTCCCAAAGGTCGGGACCATACTGACTCTATTGTTTAGTTGCTCTCCAACCTTATTGAGATGGACAACCGTAAATTATTCTGATGCTCTGCTATTGGCTCTTTTCTCACTATTTGCCTATCTTACTTATATATCTGGCAGAATCTGGTCTACTAGAAACTTGATACTACTTTTCCTTCTTATTTTTCTATCGACATTTACTCGCCAAACATTCCCAATTTGGCTACCTATCGGCTTATATTTTTTATTCGTAAAGAATTGGCGCGTTGGGTGGGTGATAATTCTAACTAGCCTAACTTGTGCTATTCCATCAATACTCACATTTCCTTACGGCGAATTCCTTGGCTCCAAACAGGAAGGGGATATCTTGCAAAGTATTTACGGATTCTTTGGTAATGCAATCTACGTGAATCTTATTGAAATCGCGCAGCTTATTGTCCTGGATCGCACGCTTCTGATCATTTTGCTGATTTCTTTCTATTGTGGACTTAAATTGAGGGACGGGGTTTTTGTACACATATTTTTTGTGGTCATTTTTGGTGGTCTCTTAATTAATTCATTAGTTGGGGTTGCAGGAGTAAATTTCCGCTACTTGTTGCCAGTTCTACCATTTGCCACCTCGGTAATTATTCGATCTAATCTGGCTACCACAATCGAAGAGTCGCTTAAGAAATCCCAAGCTTAAAACCTAACTCACAAAGTCATTCTTACAGAGTAAATAGAGATAAATTACTTATGGGATAATCATGAGCGCGCCGTCCTGACAAATCGGAGGTCACCGATTCGATCCCAGCCCAAGCCACTTCGAATTCAATAATCTATCAAACTTTGAGTCCTTTAAATCAATTTGAGTTGAATAGGTAAAGAAAATTGCAATTCTGCTACTGTGATGCATCTTAGCTTAAAAGTACCGAAGAATTGAGGAATCCAAAGTGAAAATGAAATCTTCGACCAAAGGCTCCATGAATTTGATTCGCTTCCTATGCCCAATTTGCAAGTCTAGTATTTCCTCACCCGAGAAGGACGCAATTGATTTCAAACTATGCTGTGGGAATTGTTCTTACGAAGATGATGCAGGAAACGAAATTTTGGAAGTAGGTACGACAAACTCTAAGGTTGATCATCTCTATAATTTAAAAAATCTCATAAAGCGATTTCCCAGAGCATTTTTGGTGCTGGGATATCTTTTCGGGCCGTTACTGCCCATATTTCAGATTGATGTTTATGCTGCATTAAAGAGAGTCAGGAGTTCGCAAGGAATTTTAGGATTAAATCTCGGTAGTGGAACAAGTAATTTTGGAGATGACATTATCAATATTGATTTCTTTAAATATAAAAATGTCGACCTTGTTGCAGATATAACAAAATTACCTCTAGTTGGAACCCAATTCGATATTGCTATTTTGACAGAAGTGATTGAACACTTACCTCATCCTGAACTAGTGATAGGGGAAGTTTCGAGAGTTTTAAAGAAGAATGGGTTCATACTTATCACTTCACCGTTCATGATAGGTTTTCATGGATCGCCGAACGACTTTCAAAGATTCACAATTCCTGGATTAAAACTCTTACTAAAAGACTTTGAAATCCTTGAAACTAAGTCTTATGGGCCTACTGGTTCGTTGCTTTGGATATTCCAGGAATGGTGCGCTGCTTGGTTATCTTTTGGAAGCAAGAAAGCGCACACTTTCTGGCTAATTTTCTTTATGCTTTTTACCGCGCCAATCAAAATAGTCGACTTGCTTCTTAACCTTAACCCCATGTCCGCGAACATAGCGAGCACTTTTTATATTTTAGCGCAAAAAAAATAGAGTTCAAAATCTCTCTCCTGTAGTCTGTCGATCGGTAAATGCCTTTATACATGGCACCTGATTTATCAATTTCAAGACTACGTTCTACAGTTTTGTGATACTGAACATTGGCAATTGTAGAAGTTTAGTTGGATTTAAATGAATAGTTTAGAAACTTTCGTAAACGAAAATGACTTCGGCTTATCTTAAGAATCACCTTTACGATAGGGAAGGTAAAATAGTTGATTATATACAAGTCACGTCGAAATTTCTTAGAAGAATGAAGTCTTACATTAAATGACTCTCTTGCTGAATCTCTTTTGTTGGTCGCAGTCAATGAACTAGCATGCCAGCGGTATTCAGCTGACAATACTGGAAGGAAGATAGCGTTTTTGATCTTCAATAGCCGCATTATTAGGTCTTGGTCAAAGGCATATTTGAGTCTGGTGTCAAGAACGCCAACTGCTTTAGTTAATTCAGATCTGAAAACGCACGATGGTTGTGGGATTAGATTAGGCCCAAAAAAAATAATTTTCGAGGCCATTTTTCCAGTTTTATTGATTGATAAGACATTTGATGATTCGTCAATATAGGCACAACTACCCCACCCAAAAGAAAGGTTGCTATCAGATTCTAACTTGTCAATAATTTTTTCGATCCCAACGGCTAATAACTTGTCATCATCTCCTATCCAATTCCAGTATTTCGAATTTATCTCACGGAAACCTTGATTTATTGCATTTGCTAGACCTATTCCCTGGTCCTCAACAATTTTGAAGTTTGCAGATCCCTGATACAGAGATTTTATATCTAAAATTTGCGACTTAGGACATACGACCACAACTTCAATTGAGATCTTGAATTCGTCAAGTGACATAAACAGCTGATGCAGGTACTCGATGCGGTCACCTAATGTTGGAATAACAATTCCAAGAGTCACTCTATTGTTTATATTTTGCAAGTTAATTCCATTAAATATTCTGAAAATCTTCATTTATCATGGATACAACTGGGGATCGCTTACCGGTAATTAAGAGTGGTATCTCCTTGACTTCCATCAAATCGATTTTCGTCTCACCGACATACTTACGTAGGCTTGCCATCATGGTCTCCATGGCATTCTCTGTGAAATCCACTCCCCTTATAAATCTCAGGATAAACATGCCGCGCGTCTCTTGGTAAATTTGGAATTGAGAAATTATTGAATCATAATCCTTAAAGAAGTGAGCAAAAAAAGTTCCAGGCATCCATATCCCACCCGAGCAATAAACTATTGCCTGCGTTCGTCCTTGAATCTTTCCGATTTTAGAGAGATTTCTTCCACATTTGCAAGCGTCTTGCGCAACACACTCAGCAAGATCCCCAATCCTATATCTAATGAGCGGAACGGAGAAATTATTTAAATCGGTGATCAGGATTTCACCAATTTCGCCGGGTAACGCCTCCCGACCGTCCACCAATATCTCTACAATGTAACTCTCGTCCATCACGTGATGAATTCCATCCCCGTGCTCACACTCATATGCAATTCCTGAAAATTCTCTAGACCCATACTTATCGAAGACTTTTGTTCCCAGGGTACTCTCAATTATTTGTCTTGATTGGGCAGGTAATATCTGAGCTGAGGACATCACGGCTCCTGGCTTGGTTTTCAAATGACGATCCTTGAGGTAATTTGCTAGGAAGTTAAGAGATTCTGCATATCCGTCCATCAGCACCGGTTTCGAATCTTCAATAGTTTTAATGAATTTGTTTACGTTAGACTCAGATATCTCAAAAGCTGGAATAAACTTTCGTCTCATAAAGATCGCATCTAAGTGTTCTTTAATTATCTGAACTTTCGTCATACCTATTCGCTGGTGCCACAATCGTAATTGTCGGTCTCCAAATCGCCATCCTGTCCAACTAAGTTGACGTAAAGTCGTGGCGAATCTCACTTCAAGTTGAAACTTGTCAGCATACACAACAAAAGGTTGACCTGTCGATCCACTTGTTGAAACTTTTAACAATTTTCTTTTTTTGCTTTTTTCCGAAAAAAGATCGAAGTATAGGTTTTGCCGAACATCTTCTTTTGAGAGAAGCTGCAATTTTCCGAGATCATTAAGGTTCTTTATACTTGATGGGTGGAAGTTAACTTCTTGAAAACGTTTCCTGTAAAAAGGTACGTTTCTGTAAGTTTGATCAAGAAGGTTCTTCAATCTTCCCAGCTGGAGTTCCTCAATCTGTTCACGAGTAAAGAACTGAGACTCAAGTAGTTGAAAATAATATGTCCTAGAATTTCTACGGATTATCCATTTATGAAGGGGCATCGTTACAAAGTACAGTTCTAAAAGCAAACGTCTATGTATTGGCAAATCAATTGTATCTGATTTATTTTTACTTAAAAATTCCTCCGGTATTAGAGTTAGTCTCTTTGAATAATTAGATCTTTTAAAGTGCTTTATGCCTAGCGGTAAATCGTGAACAAATATCTCGAAAATAGCTCTTACAGATGACCAACCCTTTAAGAAACTTTCACCTGATTTTCTGGGCATGAAGAGCGTTTCAGTTTCTAGTACTGAGATGTTTTCGCGGATTAGCGCTATTCTGATAAACGTTTGTGGAAATCGGAAATTGCCACTCTTAATTTGACTCAGTGCGTTTTCTAGGATGTCTGTTCTTGCAACAATAAATCCCGATTTGTTATCTCTCGCGAAATCCTGAAATAAAATGTTTAATATCAAATTAAGTGTTCTTGAATAGAAGAAACGCAACCCCTTTTTTAGTTCAAAGTCAGAACGCACACCTTGGACCACAGAATAATTTGAGTTGCGCATTGCGTTATACATTCTTGGAATATCTTCCGGTGGATTTTGCAAATCACAATCTATTAGGCAAACATACTCGTATTGTGCACTTGCAACTCCCAGCGTCCAGCAGTAAAAGATTCCGCCATTAGATGGATTCTCTATTAACTTTACAGATGGATTACTTGAAACCAAGTCTCTCAAAATCTCGCTTGACGTATCTTTGCTGGCATCATCAATGAAAATAATTTCATAATTGAGATTGTGCTTCACCATTGCTGTTCTTATTCGCTTTTCAAGAGTTCTTAGAGCGCCCTCCTCGTTAAAACAAGGGACTACTATTGAAAGCGACTCTTTGTAACTTCTATCCATATCGGTCATTTCCTCACCTCACGCCTTGATTCCATATTGAAACTTCGAAACCCTCCTGTTTGGAGCCAAGAATTGGAGTTTTTGGGTCATTGAGATTCAAAACCCCCTTTTCAAGTGATGATTGTAAATCCGTACTCCAAGAAGATCTGAGTGCGTTAGCCCAGATCGTGTCTTGCGGACCCGTGACACTGCGAATTAGAAAGGGCTCATCAATCTCTGGCATAAAATCAGCAGCTTTGAGTATTCGTTCACTTTGCAGGGATTTAGATTCATCAAATGTTGCGATTTTGGATAGGTATATCATGGGATTATACAGCACTGCTAATTGTTGCTGGGCTGTGTTGATATAAGGAATAATCGACCAACCGATTAAGCACACCATTCCAATAAGCCATATGGCAATTTTACGACCTAATTGTTCCCGAATGTTTTCTAAATAATTATACTTGGCTATGAAATAAATTAATTGCCGTATTGAAAGAAGAATTGCAATCAAGCTCATTTTTTGGGTGTAATAACCCATTCTTTGCCCAGAAGAGATGTTGAAAACAAACAGTGAGAGAGAATACAGCGAGTAAATAACAAATGTGAATAAGATGGGTTCGAAATTCCACCATTTTTTTTCAAGTGGCTTACCTAAATTGAAATTGATCAAATCCCAAACCGATGCGATCAAAATCGAGACAATAAAGATAATCAAAATGACTTCCCCACCATCTGTGGTGAGATATTGAGCATTGGATTCTATGTTCCTTAATATCACGAAAGCTGAAAAAAGAAAAACAGCAATAGAATAGATAATCAGAAAAGACTTTGATACTTTGGCACGAGCTTGGAAAATAAAAAAGCACATGAGGAGCAAATTTGGTGGAAGGACCAACGGATAAATCGATGAGGTGGCCGTATACAATAAAAAGACATAGAAAAAGTCTTTTGCGCCTGAACTCTTTTTAAAGATAAGCACCCACGCCAATAAACACAGGATTACAAATTCAAAATTCAAGTACCCTAAGCTATGAATATGTGTGACCAGAAGTAAGATCATTACCTGGAAGATGAGTCCAGTAATTTTTCCTCCCTTTAAATTCTTCTGGGGATTTTGAAGAGTTTTTTTACGTTTTCCCCGCTTGTTGTACATAGCCTTCGAAGGTAAATCAAATTTCTCATTAAAAGAACCTAATGCTTTGAACGCAAAATTTAGAGTGCACAAATAGATAATCATACTAATTGCGAAATAGATATTCAGCTGATTTTGTTCTCCGAGAGCACTTATAAACGGTGAAAAAACATAGTGAAAAAACTGCGGATAAAATCTATAGCCATCTGGAGTCGCTAAGCCAGTAAACTCACATTCACTCAAATAGCCTTGGCACTCGGAAATCGTTTTCATCATGCTAAAGTGGCCTACATTATCGTAGCCAGACAACAATGAATTCAAAACATATATCTTGCCTCTTAAGAGAGTAACAAAAGAAATTACTGCAAGAATCCATATAAGTACTGAAGTGAATTTGAATTTAGAAGTGCTATCAAATTCTTTAGGTTGAAAAGGAGGGAAGTAAATAGCAGCAACTACTAACAGTATATTTGAAAAAAAATGTGAAATTCTCCATGACAAGAATAGATCCAGAATAAAAAATAAGGATCCGAATGTTATGAAAGAAATAAACACTTGCATAAGTTCTCGTCGAAGCCAGAACAAATAAAATAACGAGGACATGGTTCCTAAGGACGGGTTTATAAAAGAGATGATTGTCAGGCAAAATAGGGCAATAAGATGATTCCTGTGCCCAGCAACCTTCATCACAAATTTATTTGTCATCAATGTTTTTTGTTTCGTTCAATGCAACAGTTTGTGCAAGTATATTCAGTTTATCTTGGATAGTTTTGATTTGTTTATTTAACCTATATGTTAAAAGCAATCCAAGAGCAGCTAGTGTGAATAGGATCAGGTTAGATGGAATAATGAAGCCTAAATTGTGAGCAATAGTTTCTAGCAAATTTATTTTTATCGTAAAAAAGACCGCTATGAATGAAAGGACACTGGCGGCAATCAAGTATTCACCGGTTATTCTGCGTCTTCTGAAGTCGATTAGTAAAATTATTTCTAAAACTAGAATTAGGGATAACAGGTAATATTTAATCTCCATTTATGGTTTTCTCCCAATTACTATCATTATTAGAGCTAAAATATACCTTTTAGCCAGTTGAATACCCCGACTTGAAGGGATTCCGCCCTGTCTAGGTTTCATCCTGACGGTGACTTGCGATACTGATATTTGTAACCCATTTAATCGTCGGAGTATTCCAACAGTATCCTCCAAATATTCACTATCAATCTCATTTACAACTTTAGTGGCGGCATGTCTTGAAAAAATTCGAAACCCAGAGGTGGGGTCAGTGATTAAGATACTTGATCTAATTGTGAGAATTCGAACAAGAATCAGGTGTGCCAATTTTCTAACAAACGAGAATTTGTAATCGTTATAATTTCTAACACCAATCACGATATTTTTCTCTTGCGTTTGATCAAGTAGCCTTCCTATTTCTGAAGCTAAGTGTTGACCATCTCCATCCATAGTTAGTATCGAATCAAAATTGTTTTCAATTCCAAACAAAAGCGCTGTTTTCAATGCGATCCCAATTCCGCAATTAAAAGGCAGCGAAATCACTTCGGCAGGTAGACCCTCAACAATTGTTCGTGTTGAATCTTTTGAACCATCGTCAATTACGACAATTTTCGAATCTCTTACGTGCGTTATAACGTCCGCTATCGTCGTTGCTATTGTGTCTTCTTCGTTATAAGCCAAAATTGCAATTAGTAACGTCATGTCTACTATAAGCAATCTGCAGATGTTTTAGCAGTCTCTCTTGCTAGCAGAAACACTTTTCTTTTTCCACTTTGTAAGAGCCTTACGTCAGAAATACAATAATTTGAAACCTTCAGATGGTCAACTCCCGAAATTTTCTCTTTTTCATAAACATCAATGTCAACCAATACAATAATCTTATTTGGTGGATAGCCACGGTTCTTGCTCCAATCATTTACGTTGATCTCGTTCCTTGCAGGGCCCAGCAAATCTAATCGAATTTTATGAAAACTGAGTGTGCTCTCGAGTCCACCTAAAACTCCCGTGGGATCATTCCCCGTCCAGAGGGCAATGCCTTTATCGCTATCACTAATTTTTGTTACATAGCTCATCACGGATAATTGCTCCCTCAGGAATTCTGAGTTCCTTTGATTGTCATCGGATATGTAGGACGCACTCCAAGTTGGGTTAGAAAACAACAAAGCCCAGCCAAAAATACTCAGGAAAGGTATAGCAAAAAGATACTTTGAAGAAAAACTTCCTGTATTCAATTTCAAAGATTTAACTACTCTGTGCGCGGCAACGAATAAGACAATGGCTAGCAGAAAAAGGGCCTCGGAATTAACTCGTGTGCTGTAATTTACTTGAATTTTTAAGTAAAAGATTATCGTTAAGAAAAGGATAAATTCAGGAACCACGCTACTAATTATTCTATTGCTACTTAATAAGAGATTCAATAAAAAAACTATTTGACATAGTAAAAAGATATAGAAATACCAAACCTCCGTAAAACCAATGTATATTTTGAATGTATACAAGACAAGAACGGTTACGGTGAGTAGAGGTGCAGGTCGATACAGCACGCTCGATAGCATTTCTCCTCCAAATTTGCTATGGAATAGAAACAAAAGAGTATTGAGAAGAAATCCAATAACTAGAAAGCTGACAAAGTTAATTGCGCTGGAATTGTTCCCCAACACATATGTCAAAGGCTTCCAATACTCTTGAGCCCATCTATCTGTGCCACTAAAGATAGCCGCTGACTGCTCTTTCCATATTGATCCCGGAAAACCCATAACGTATTTCCAAATAAATTCAAAGATTACCCACATACCCAGGGACCCAGCCACAATCCATAATAACTTGGAGGTTAAACGCCAAAATCCTTTACAAAGTAGAAATGGTGATATGAAAATTAAGCATAAAATCGAAAACAAAACATTTAGTATTGCTATATTTGTTAAAACAACACCTAAACCGAGCAATCCAAAAACACGCAAATTTTGTTTAGTTGCAATCGGTAGCAATAAACAACTTATGATGATGGCAAAGCTATTAGCAAACGTCCATGAACTAGCCGACACCACTAGTGGAGACATCAATAGAATTAAAGCACCTAAGAATGTCTTCCCTAGACTCAGTTTAAAGTTCTTGCAAAGGTAATACCAAGATACAGATACAACTGAAAAACAAAGAAATTTGAAAAGAAATCCGAATAAGCCGCTTGAAAAAAATAGTAAAACTTTTAAAACTAAAATTAAAGGCAATCTGGTCGCATGATATTCATATGATATATTTTCAATAAACCATTCTAGATTTATCCCGTACCCGACGTACATATTTGGGTCCACATAACCCATATTTTTGTATGTTCCTGTCGGGATTGCTGCAACAAGAAAGGCAAAACTTACCGGTAGTAAGAATTCATATAATCTATTTTCTATTGTTTGCTTTTTTTTGAAAGCGGTTAACAAAACACTCACTCTAGAGACTCTTATTCAATCGAAAAGTTTCTTTGTGACTTCGGGCTTGCATTCTGATTCCATCGTAAATCTTTACTTTCTCCACAAAATCAAGCTCCTTTGAAGCTAGACTAGAATTTCCAAGAGTTTCAACCTGGTCTCCAGGACGTTTTGCTTCAAAAACTATTCTTGGTTTGATCTCTAATTCTTGGGAAATCACTTCTATTGCTTCAAGCACGCTAATTTGTTGCGAACCACAGATATTAAAGGTTTTGTTATTTGGAGTACCTTCTATTGATTTTACAGTTGCATCGATGCAATCTGAAATATACGTATTCGTCCTTTTTGCGGTCCCATCTCCGTAAATTGTAATTTCTTCATTTCTGAGAAGCGCATCGCAAAATTTAGAATAACCCATGTCCGGCCTTTGACCAGGACCATATACAGAGAAATAGCGCAGAATCGTATACTTCAAGTCAAAATTTAGTCCATATGCATTTATTAAGTTTTCTGCCGCTAGCTTACTTACTCCATAAGGTGAAAAGGGCTTACACGGCGACGCTTCGTCACCTATCGCGTACTTTCCATAAACAGATGAAGTTGATGCTTGAATGAATCTTGAAGCACTATAGTTTTTGTTTCTAATTAATCTGTCAACAGCAAGTAGATTGCAATCAACATAAACTTGAAACTCACTCCAGCTCTTGGTTAGACCTGGCATTGCTGCAAGATTTACTACAACGTCTACATGTTTAACTACATTATCAAGTACGTCCTTTCTCAAATCTATTTCGATTATTTCGATACCGTGATTCAATTTAAGTCTCGCAGCTCTGGTCCTCTTTACTTGCGGATCGTAAGAATTCTCCAAGAAACAGTCCAGCCCAATAACATCATGCGCACGATTTAAGAGTTCTTCGGTTAAGGCGCTTCCAATAAATCCAGCAGCTCCCGTCACAAGAATCTTCATTATCAGAGTATAACAATTGATGTCTAGGCTGGCTCTTCTAGGGTACATTTTCCGAGTGGATTCTTCTGAAAAGGACTTGATTGTTGTAACCGGGGCAGCTGGTTTTATTGGTGGAGCACTTTCAAACCTACTCTCCAAGAATTACCGTGTTCGAGGTATTGATAATTTATCAACCGGTGACTGGTCACGTTGCAATGATTCTATTGAGAGGATCGAAGCAGATATTTCTCAGTCGAACCATGAATCTCTCGAAGGACTTTTTGAGGGATCAAAGTACATATTTCATCTTGCTGCAGTAAAACTTCATAATCATTCCAATAATTGGGATTCGATAAATAGGTCCAACATAGAGGGAACCCGAAGAGTCTTTGAGGCTGCGTCCGCCGCTAATGTAAGAAAGGTTATTTTTACTTCTTCGCTTTATGCCTATGGATCTATGGGTTTAAAAACAATGAATGAGGAAGATCCTCTTAAACCTTTTAATTTCTATGGTCTTTCTAAAGCCTATGGTGAAAAGGCACTAACGATTCACGGCAATAACACTGGCTTAGATTTTGCGATTGCCCGTCTATTTTTTATTTACGGACCACATCAATTTGCTCATGGTGGATATAAATCTGTAATCATGAAGAATATCGAAAATGCCTTGTGCGGAAGGCCTTTAGAAATTAATGGTGATGGAAATCAATCTCTCGATTATGTGTACATCTCAGATTGTGTCCAGATACTATCCGACCTTGCGGAAAGTAGTTTTAGTGGAACTATTAATGTTTCTTCAGGCCAAGCCACTAAAGTCAACGAGATTATTTCCATCCTTTCGGAAATCTCTGGGGTTGAAAAGATTTCGCACCAAAAAAGAGATTGGACGCACGACACGTGCAGATTCGGCTCTCCAAAGCTCCGGGAGGAATTACTAGGAATTAGACAGCTGACTACTATGCGTGAAGGACTGGAAAATACCTGGGAATGGGCTAAGAATGGTATCTCCAGGTAAGAAAAATAAATTGTCTACGTTCATTATCTGAGTAAACGTTGATTTCAACTCCTACTTGATAAATCTTGATCAAGAACTGCACTAACTTTAAAGTCTGTGGCTGAACACAAATCTATTGAACTTGTTATCTAGAAGTACTTTCCTGTTGACAAACCAATCATCCCAAAGTGATAAATCATCTCTTACTTTAGCGAAACCCTGTAACTCCAATAAATCCCTGATTGCTTCTCGATTTTGTGAGTAATTGTGCTCTACCGTAACCAAATTAATTTGATATTTAGCAAAGTCAAAGGACTTAAGAATTTCATATTCGCTTCCTTCAGTATCTATACTTAAATAATCAATTTCAGATGGAGCATTAAGTTCACTCAGTAAGTCATTTAATGTAATGGTCTCAACAACATAGCATCTAGCGTTCATTCTTTTTTTGGCATGAAGCTCACTTGTTAAAAAATTAGAGAGTGTCGAGAATTCGCCCTTCTGTGCTTCTGAAAACTCCATTTTTTGCCCAGTTTCCACCCAGATGCAGGAGTCAACAATGTTACAGGAGCGATTTTTCCGTAATTTAGAGTGCCACCCTTTTGCGGGTTCGGCTAGGATCCCATGCCATTCATGTTTTTTTTCAAGTAAGTAAGTATTACTCAAGGATTTACCATCTGTGGCACCAAATTCAACGAAGTAACCTGCATTTTTAAATCCATAGAAACAGGCAGCAAACACATCTTGTTGTAATTGAGCTCTAGAAAAAAGCAACGATCGCAAAGTTACCAGTGAAACAAATGGGCGAGTCTGAAAACAAATTCTGATCCAAAGATACCTTCGTAGGACTTGATCATATATTCGTTTAATTAGAGTTCGCTTTGATATCACGACTCGATTATCTCATAGATATTAAGATAGTTAGGTAAATTCAAGAATCTCTTCGTCCAGCAAGTCTCATTAATTCATGTTGCCCATGATTTGGGAGTGCTCACCTTAACTATCAGATCAGAAAGAACTTGGCCAAAAAGCATATTTCTAGCAAGCCTTACTGCTAGTTTTACTTGCTCAATGACCTTCCGTTAGCATTACCAAATAATTCAAAATATCCAAGTGTTCTCTAGCGAGATTTTGTGTTTTGTGTAAGGGTTGCGAGGCGATTTTTGACTGAGACACTACGTTTCCATTATTCCCTAGCTCATAACTAAATGTTAGGGTTCAGCGTGCTTGAATATGGTTGGGTCAATACAAAGATTGTCGGCTGTCCTGTTTGTAACAACTTTGGATCTTTATCGAGTTTGAGCTATGAAATTAAAGATTACTTGAATCGAGATCCGAAGCAATACTTCAGATATATAAGTTGTCACTGTGGTGTTTTTTTCTTGAGAAATCAACCTATTAATGAGGATATACATCTAATCTACTCGAATAAATACGAGGCTTATAGCATTTCAAAGAGTTTGGTCTCATTCCTTAAACAAAAGAGAATGTCGAGTCTTGTTAAGCCACTTTTATCGAAGAAAAGGGACACACGAATTCTCGATTACGGTTGTGGTTCAGGCGAATTCTTACATGCAATTTCTTTGTTAGTCGACACAACTTTAATTGGATACGATATAAATACACCCTCTGGAAAATCGGATGAACATTTAAGCTTCACTTCTAACGAGAGCATTGTTGAATCTCTGGCTCCTTTCGATCTCATTTTTAGTTTTCAGGTTATTGAACATCTGCCAGATCCATTTCGATTTCTAAAGTTTTTACACTCCCTTCTCAACGATGATGGGACCGTCATACTAGAAACGCCATCAAGTTCCGGATTACTCTTTCTGAAGTCATTAAGAATGAGGTGGGGAGGTTGGCACGCTCCGAGACATTTCGTGATATTCGAAGAGTCATCTCTTTCTGAACTATGCATAAGGGCTGGATTTGAAGTAATCTCAATTCAATACATACCTTCACCGTTTCAGTGGATTGAGACTATAAGAACTTTCTTGCCTTCGAATTCCATTATTCAAAAGTCTCTAAGTCTCGATAACTTTTTCTTGGTTTCAATCACGTATCTTGTCGATGTTTTAGCGGCAAGCACTGGGTTTAAAACATCAAACATGAAGTTTGTTCTGAAAAAAATTAATTCGCGCTCGAAGGAAGTTTCCAATAGGAATCCGAGAGAGTTCTAAGCATCGATGTCCCACGTGAGTCTACTGTGTGTAAATCTTCAGTCAGTTCTGAAAGCAAGTCGGGTAGGTGTCTTGACTGGACTGAAGGGTACAGGTGGTGTTCAAGGTGGTAACAGAAGTTAGCGTCTTGGAGCATAAGAGTGTCAAACCAATTTCTCTTGTGTGTTCTAGAAAAGTCTGAATAACTCGAATCTACTTGCTGATGTTCGGCTAATGTTCTTAATCTCGCAAGAAATAGAGAGAAGGTTGCCATCCCCCCATAAATCGAAAGAAAAAACATCGGACGAGTCAAGCCCGAGGTTGAATAGTAGACAATAATAACTTGAAGGATGAAAAGTAAAAAATACCAGGATTTAGTTGGAGACGGGATTTTAGCCTTCACAATGTCTGCCTCGATTAAGTCGCGACGCAAATATGGAATTAGGCGCATACCCCAGAGTGGCTCAAGGATAAATTTCAAAAAGGCTTTTTTATTCATTTGTCGATCTGACAGGTAGTCAGGTAATTGCGGATCCTCAATTAAACCATTGTACTTGTGGTGCAAGAAGTGGATTGCTCTATATCGCTTAAAATAATTACCTATGAGCAGCCCTGCACTAATTCCAACTAAGTCGTTTGTTTTTCTGCTGCTAAAGAGACTCATGTGGCAAGTATCGTGAAGGACAAATTGAATTCTATAAGCTGACCAGCCACACATCACTCCAGTAAAAATCCACATAAAAAAATTGTTACCAAGAATAGGAATGAAAAGAAGCACGGCTAAAAAGGGAAGAGTAGATCGAGCAGTTAGGAACCATCCATACTTATCGCTTTTAACCCTGAATCGAGCCGGCAACCTGGGTGTCTTGGTTGAGAATTGAATCGATTCCGCACCCTCAGGATTCTCTATATCAACGTTGGACACAACTTGCCCTTTCTCTCCCGATGCTAACTTGGTTGTTAGAGTTTAGCCATGTCGCGGGGGATTTTCCACATTTACGTCTTATCAAACGGCCACTCAGGCTTGTATAGATCCCTGTTGAGTCTTTGGAAATTACACACCTACCCAAATCTAGTAACGATTCTTTGTCAAGTGAACCAGACCGAGATCATCGAAAAGTCGATCTTCACAGTATCTGAAGATACGGGTCTGCAGGGGCCAGAAACGCGAATTCTAGAATCGCGAGACTCGTGGCGACTTCAACTTGTACGCGATGCCGGAGTCTTAGAACATCAAAATATAGGCTTCCTAGTGGAGAGGGACATGTTTCTACCAAAATACGCCGAACTGATTGGTGGGAAAATTACCCTTGGGGCTCACAACGCACTTTCGCACTTTCAACGACAAAGATTTGGTAACTCAAAATTACTACATCCTGTAGCGGGGGCAAAAGTTGGATTATCTGCGTTGGTTCTTAGTAAACCTGTAGCTTTAATCCTTTCAAAAGAGATTGAACACCTGGATGAAGCCGCGACGCTCATTCCAGAGGAATCAAATCTAAAATATAGATCCGCTGAACCCCTGGTGCTCATTCAATCAAACATAAAAAGCGCATATGAAGTTTAGTTTGTAAGATAAGGTCTACCTAGTCCAAGCGTACCGCACCACCTGGCGTCATCAGATGAACCGCAACTATCCCCGACTCACCCTCGTTTGTAGACGGGTCAATAAACTCAATATCTGTGCCATTTAATCCATCGAGAATTTCCGTCTTAAACCATGAGTCTGATAGTTGCTCAGTGTCAGCAATCGTAATTTTCTCAATTGCCGCAACCGCTTTCCCGTCTTGTGATGGGTGATCAGCGGTTAACCATTGAATAAAAAATGGTAGCTCCCGAGAGTCAGTAATTTCATTAACTCCAATTTGCTTCCACTTAAGATCGGTACCATCTGGGCGTGTGCGGTGACCTTGTGTTGCGGCACGTCCAAATTTCTCTTCAACCTTTGAAATATCTTCAGTCGCAAAAACCCACGTTAGCCATCCGCCGCCTTCTTGTGCCTTCTTACTCACAGCTTTACCCCAAGGGGTTTGCTCTGTTGCTGGGTGATCCAGTGGGCAGACAACTTCGATGTATTGACCGTTTTGAAGTGGCAATGTGAAGTTACGTGTTCCAAAACGTGGGTGGACACCGCCGTCAACGAAGGTGGAGCCAAGGCGTGAGCCTAGGCGTTGAACTGTGTCGGCTAGTTGATCATGGGAAGTTACATATGAGACATGGTCTAAGCGCATGGGTAAATCTAACCCTATGAAAAGGGGTGCTCATTACCATCTGGGCTAATTGGTTTTACGCGTGAAATGAGACTGTTTTAGCCACTACCGGGCTAAAACACACATCAACGCTTCAACCGTCAGCAACGGCGCAGCGTTATGACCCAAATTAACCCTTGCCTCCATGATGGCGTTGATCTTATTGATTGTGGCCGCTGGCTTGTTGTTCGCAGCGTAGGTATTAATCTCATTTTCAAGCTCTTTGTTAATCAGGCCATCATTACTACCCGCCTGCACCATCATGACATCGCGATAGAACGTGGCAATATCTAATAACGCTGCATCAAGACCATCTCGCACCATTCGTGTGCTGCGAGTCTTTTGTTCTTTTTCTAACTCCTTTATTGCTTTGCTTCCCCCACTTGCCATTCCTCTGCCCGTAGCACCTTTGCCATAGGCAAGTGATAAATCATCAATCTCTTTTTCATTTCTCTCATCGGCTGCAGCATTTGCCTGTTCTGTGGCTAGATCAACCAGCGTTTGCGCTGCAGCAAAAGCAGAAGAGATTCCTTTTAAAGAAAGTGGCAAAGCCATGATGTTGGTGCGGGTGTTTCGCACTGATTCATTATTAGCTAAATATCTAGCTCGGCCAATGTGTCCTTGGCTCACTCGTGCTGCAAAATCTGCCATCTGCGGGCTTATGCCATCGCGCTTTTGGAGTACTTGGGCAACGGCTGCATTCGATGGTGTGACAAGTTGGAGGTGGCGACAACGAGATCTAATAGTTGGCAACACATCATGCAACGTTGGAGCACAGAGCAACCAGACAGTTCTATTTCCTGGCTCTTCAATTGCTTTCAATAACGCATTGGCTGCAGACTCTGTGAGTCTGTCAGCATCTTCCATAACAACCACGCGCCAACCACCCATAGATGGCGCCCAAGCTACGCGAGTGAGAAGCTCTCTTACTTCATCAATCTTTATAGACAGACCTTCAGTTCTAATAATCTCAACGTCTGGATGTGCTCCACTTGCAGCAGACCTGCATTGATTGCATTCTCCGCAACCATCTTTAGGACAAATGAGCGCTTGTGCAAAAGCAACGGCTGCAGAGGATCTGCCAGAGCCTGGTGGGCCCGTGAAGACCCAGGCGTGGGTCATCTCTTGTGATTCAGTGCCGCTTCGTGTGGCAGCAACGGCTGATTTGATGATCTCAACAACATGTTCTTGTCCTACAAGATTTTCAAAAACACTCACTTCTTACTTTTTGCTTTCTTTTTAGGCGCTGCGCGCTTAACCGCTTTACCTGCAGCCCTAATAGGGCGCAGAAGTAAGTTGCCTTTATCTTCTCTGGCATTGCGCTTGAGTGCGCCTATTTCACTGACTCTTGTAATGATCTCTGCATGTGTCTCTTCAATTGTCTTGTTGCCATCAACGATGAAGTAACGCTCAGGATCAAGTAGAGATAACTGCAGGAACTCTTGGCGCACGCGCTCATGGAAATCAATAGGTTGAGATTCAAGGCGATCTTTACTCTTTAATCGCCCTAATCCAATCTCAGCTGGCAGATCAATAATGATGGTGAGCGTTGGGAACAAAGACTCAGTTGCCC
>Ga0214919_10004838_pt1 | contig 19398 bp, 48 predicted proteins | sample LL1503_MetaG_FD_177994 | JGI IMG/M metagenome (GOLD analysis project Ga0214919, IMG submission 177994) | Freshwater microbial communities from Lake Lanier, Atlanta, Georgia, United States - LL-1503 | ecosystem: Environmental > Aquatic > Freshwater > Lake | place: USA: Georgia | collected...
TGTATTTGATGGAGCAATTCCATAAGTACTAGTATATAAGAAATTTGAAGGTGAATAAGCAGATGTTAATTTATCTTTTATAAAAGGTAATCCAATACCTACATTATTTGGGTTTGGAATAATTTCCTCATCACTATCTGTGGCAGTTCCTGCTCCAAATTGGATTTGTAGGTTAGTTAAAGAGTTAAAACGTGTTGCAAATCTTCTTTGTATTTTTTTAAGTCTTAAAATGTATGGAACTTCTCCATTAGTACTATTATTAGGATCATTTATATTAGTATTAGTAATAGGATCATATACCATTTCTTGACCTAAATGATCCACCTCATACCATCTATTTCCATCAGAATCTATTATATCTAAAATTCCTACAATATTTGTATCTGTAATACTAATTGTAGAGAATTGTTGAGGGGCTGTAAATGTAAATGTTTGGGTTTTTATATTAGAGGAAATAGCATTTCTACTCTTTTTTAATAAAAAGTATTGTGGTGAGTTTCCTGAAATTTGATAAACTGAAACCTCAGTTGGATCTTGAGAGCTAGAAATTGAAAAATCAAGTTTATCTTGAATGATAAAAGAAATACCACTTTGAGCGGTAACTGTTGAATTTTCATTAATAGTAATAGCATAACTATAATCAGGAACGGCTTCTGTTCCTACTGTTATAGCAGGTAATTGTTGATAAAAATCAATAGTGGCTTGAGCAACACCTGTAGTTTTAGGTTTATATCCAAACATATACGCCAAATCAAATATATTATTTGTTTGTTGAGCATATTGGATAAAATTTTCTTGGAATTGATTATCTAAATAAAAACTTAAAACATCACCAACATAAGATGCTTGTTCCATAAACATCATCCCTGGAGATGATGGGGAAAAGTCATTATATGTGTTTGGGAAATATGTTTGTGCATATTCAATCAAACGTTGTCTAAAATCAGAGAAATCTCTATTTATGTATTTTATGTCTCTATTAGTTGTAGCCATTATTATATTTGTATTTCTAATATGTCAGTAATATTAGTATTTGATACTGAGTATTTTAATACTACTGTTATTTGGTTTGTGTCTTGTTGTCCTATAACTGTTAATTCGTTAACTAGTATGTTAGGGAAATAATTTGAAATTTTTTTATTTATGTCTTCTCTAAGAAAATCTAAATTATCATTTGTTATTTGTTCAAATATAAATGCTCTTAAACCACCTCCAAAATTTGGGTTTAAATATCTTTCCCCGGGGTTAGTTAGGAAAAAATTAATTAAGTTGTTTTTTATAGCATCCTTAGTTAAATAGTTTGATATAAAAACAGCCGGTCCCGAAAAGGGAAGATTTACCCCAACTGCCTTACTAGCATTTAAATCAATTGGATATATTTGTTGGGGATTAAAAGCCATTATTTATTATTCATTAAACTCATTATTTGATCCATTCCTACTTCTCCTTCACCTAGATTTCCATTTACTGGGTCAGTTCCCATAGGGGTAAATTTAGCTACATCATTTGAGGTAAAACTTAAAGCTGTTTCTCCTAAAATATCCATATAAGCTTGTCTTCTATCCATTGTTATAGCTGGAGGGGTTCCAATTGTTGGTTGTGTTTGTTGAGGTACAACATAAGATTCTCTAACTACTTGTTTAGGGGTTTTAACGGCCTCAAGTAAAATATCCTTCAATTCCTCTTGGATTGCCTCTTTAACTGCTTCTTTAATAATTTTTTTAAATTCACTCGGTTTCATATAATTATAAATATTAGATTAATTTGGTTTTAAATTATTTTGTTGTATATAAAATACTAATTCATCTATCAATATCTGATCAATTGAGCTATAAGACCACTCTCCTTGTAACATAACTACCCCTTGTTGGTTACGAGCTATTGCTCTTCTTCGTTTTAAAGGATTTGTTGTAGGTTCAGTTTCAACTCCCATTTCAAATCCATTTACATTTGTAACCACAGGAGATGTTTGTTGAGCTTGTTGTTGAGTTAAAGCTGTTAATTCTCTTGAAATTTGATCTTGTGTTGTATTAGGAGAACAAATTTGAGTAATTAAATCTAAAATATTTAAGTAAGATAATATTTTATTTAATATATTTATTAATGCTTCAGTAATAGATGATATTCCACCATTTACTGATTTTAATTTTCCTACAAGTTTTTGTAAAATATCTTTAACATCTTGTACATTATTTACTACTGAAATTGGGATTCCTACTCCTAGTACAGCTGTAGGGATAGGTAAAAATTTCAACACATTATATGCTACATCTAATCCTGTAATAATTCCATCATTTATTTTAACTGCGTTTGATAAGGTATTTAATGCATTTAAAGATGTATTGATTTGTTTAACTAATTTATTTTTAATAGCAATTATAGCATCTATATCAGCTTTTGGAGGACATGTAATAATTGATTCTAATTCTTGTTTTAATTCCTCTATTAGTTTATCTTTATATTTTTCCTCAAGCATTTTCAATTGTGATATACCATATTGAGCAGCTAAATTATATATAAGAGGAAGTACTTTAGATTTTAAATCAATCTTAACTTTATCTATTCTTTTTTGAAATAAAACCTCTGGGGTTTCAAATTGCTTATTATATTGGTCTAATTCTGTTTGGGTTATTTTTTGATCTTGTAATAATTGGATTTGAGTTGAATATTCAATAGTATATAAACCTATAATTTTTAACGGGTTAATTATATCCCCCAAAGAATTATAAGGTATTTCTGTATGAGTAGTATATTTGGATTTTGTAAATGTTAAAGGAAAATCAGTTGGTTTATTTCCATTTTCTATTTTAGGTACCTTAATTTTATAGCTTCCTTTTAAATTAGTAAAATCAAAATTACCTAGTTTATCAGAAACTTTTACCCCAGATAATGGTTTTTTAGTTACACTATCTATAACTAAACCAGTAATGGTTTCAAATTTTGGAATATATGGTAATTGAATATTCATTATTTAACTTTTGTTGTTTGAGATTTTAAACTTCCATTTTCTAATTGTGTAGAAATAGAAGATAATTGAGATAACACTGTAGTTACAGTAGGATTTATATTTTGGGTAAGAGATCCACCTGGCCAAGTTTTCTCTAATTGAAGCACATTAGCTAAAACTTGAACAGCATTAGTTAAAGATTTTAGTAGTTCATTTGTTGTATCTCCTTTTAATACGGGCTCTGTAGCATCATCTGCTCCTAATCTCACATCTGGGCTGTTAATATATGCTTGTTGAGATTCTAAATTTATTTTATTTAAGGCAACGAAATATATATCTTTGGAGCTATTAGCGATAATATGCTCGGATTTTGAATTGATTACAACACGATCAGAATTGAGTGCTATTTGAGGATTTGAATATTCTGAAAGTAGAGTATTCTTAAATGGGATTTTCTGGTATGAAGTTAAATAAATAGAGGATAAATCTAAGTTTATATCTTCAGTTAAAGGAATCCATCCTTGAGGAAGAGTATTTATTGGTTGTCCGTTTCTTAAAATTAAAATAGGATCACCATTATTTCCTGTTGAGGACCAATTATTAGCGTATGCACTTTTTGATTTAGAGGTACTACCAAATCTTATGCTATTTCCATATCTTCCCTCATGAATTATATCTCCCTCAAAAGGCATCAAAGGATGAATATTGGATTTTTCTTTAAATGTAGCTTGTGATGGATTTGAAGGTGAATTTACTTGAATGTCTTGTGAATCATTATCTACAATATTTGTAGCACCTAACCCAACTTGAGTATAATTTAAATTTTGGGAAGGGGGATTAGGATTTTTAAGTACAGATGGAAATGGATTTCCATTTGGGGTTGAACTTCCAAATAAACCTAAAGATTCTTGATATAACCATTTAATACCATTTGAGTTTGGAGCAGTACTTTCAATTAAAATAACACACTCAGTTACTGTAGGGTATTTTTTTGTATTTGGATTTGATGGGAGTGCTGGGTATTCTTTACCGAATGTGTTAGGCATTGTCCCTACACCAATAATTAATCCTAAAGAATCTAAACCATATGTCCCATCTTTAATTAATGGGTGATTTTCATCCATTATTATATCAATAACTCTTACAATTAAAGGGCTAGATGAATTACTAGTGGGAGTTAAGGATTTATTTCCTTTAACTACCTTATTAGTCATAGCAGAAAAACCAAATTTATGAGACATTTCCTGGAGGTAATTGGAAGTTTTTAACTTCGTTTAACAATTGAGCTTTTTCTTCCTCAGTCATTCCAAAACTACCATCATCATTAGTATTGGTATTTACTGCTCTCTGGATAATGGTAGCCATTTTAATTAGCTGCTCATCATTTTTAATTCCTAATTCCATATATTCTTTAATAAGTGGAACAATTAAAGTAGCATCCCCTATATCATTGATAAGAGGTTTTAATTCATTGATAAGAGCAGAAATTTGAGTTTCTTTTTTCTTTTGGTTATTATATATTTCTTGGAGAATATCAGAAAATTTCTTTTTTCCCCAAACATTTTTATCTAAATTACTCATAAAAATTTTTTTAAGATAATTATCTATATATCTTTTTTTACTAATAATATCCCATCGTCACTTCCATCATATTCAGATAAATCCGCTGCTCTCATACTTTTATATTCCGGATTACTTTTAGATAAAGCATCATATAATATATTTTTTTGAGGATCTGCTCCCTCTACCCCATATTTTTTATTAGATCCAGCCATATATATAACAAAAGGTTTATTTTTATTGATATATTCTAAAATTATATTTTTAATAGTTTTTAAAATAGGGAAAAAGTTTTGTAAATTTGTTTTAAGTAATTGGTTTTCCTCATCATTTAAAGTATATGATATTGAAATAAATTGAGTAAATTTAGTATTATATGAATATTTTTTTTCAATTTTTCCCATTTGGTTTTTAAAATATTCCTTATCTTGAGATGAAAATGGCTCCCATATTTCTAATGCCTCTGAAAAATCAGATGCAGGGGTGTAAATAAAAATATCTGCTTCTATTTCTTTATTATCTATTTGAAATGAAAATTTATATGTGGAGTCATTTATTTTTTTATAAGGATATGATTTTATATTAGTTAAATCACCTATTTCTGTTAAGATATCTATTAATTTTATCATAAGATGTTTTGTTATAAATATTAAACAGTAACCTTTTCGAAATTAATATAATCATTTTCTAAATAGAAAACATAATTTTCTTTAAATATTTTTTGTAATACAGTTACAATTTTAGTAATTTTTGGGGTTTTAACATCTACCATTTCATGTATATAAATGTATAGTGCTTTTTTATTGAATAAATCAATTCCCTCTCTTTTTCTAAAAAGCTCTAAAACTGCATCAGCAATTTGGGCATCATTTCCTTTTGGGAAGTATCCATATAAATTCTCTGAAACATGGCTTACATATTGATCTATAAAAATAGATAATTTATCTTTTGTTGGTTGTCCATCTAATGTATAAGAATGATTTTCATCATGATGAATATCCTCAATAGGTGTAGATTGAATCTTCTTTTTATAATTTTTATCATTATATAAGATACACCATCTTTTTACAATAGTTCCAAAATATGAATATGCTTTAGCTCCATTTAATGGATTAAATAAATGAATTTTAGAGAGTAAGAAAATAATAATCTCATGTTGCAAATGCTCTAAATTATCTACCTCGGTATGATAAAATTTAAAGGTGTGGATTATATTTTGAGTTAATTTAAAGAAAGCATAATGAATTTCTTCTTCATATATTTTATTTCTTGCTTCAATGTCAGAGGTGTTATTATACCTAACAATAGCATCCTCTGTTTCTTGTGTGAAATACTTTCTTTTTTCTCTTACTCTCTTTACTATCATTCTTTGATTCTTAGTACCTTAAAATCATTTAAGATGTCTTGGATTTGTTTAACTGATTTAAAGAAAAACCCTATCTCATCATCTGATTCAAAAGATCCTTTATGGTCTAATTCCTTCAATTTTTTCTCTGAAATTTCAATTGTTTTAGAGATATCATCTAGATATTTCATATATGAAATTACAATATCCTCTGCTGTTTCTTGTTTTCTAAGAAGATTAATAACTGAAAATCCTAAAACTAAAACTAGTATAGAAAGTATAGTAATTATTGTTGCAATCATATTTTTAAATATTATCTAATAAATTTTTCAAACCCGAACTTTTCATAGAAGACAATGCTTTATCTCTTGAGGGTGTTTTCTTTTCCTCCAATGTAAAATTTTTCTTTGGGGCAGTCACGGATTTTTTTCCTTCTCTTAACTTTGGCAACCATTCACGTTCAAACTCAATACGAGACGCCATTAAATCAGCTTGATGTAAAATGAAAGGAAGAGATGTTCTTGGTTTTTGTTCTGGCATAAATGATATTAAATATTTTTTATTACCTTCATCATATAAACCATCGTGAGTCTGAATAGCAATCATTTCATTAAATGTATACTGAATACCATGCGATTGGAGGAGAAATAAACCTCTATCAGGAACAGAAGCAAATGGAATTTTAGTATTAAACATATAATCCTCGCCTAACTTATCTTTTCTCCATTGATCAGTCTGAGGAACATATGAATCTTGTTCTTCATCACCCATTTTACCTAAATCATGATTTAAAGCTGAAAATATTAATTCTTCAGTAGTAAAAGTAGTCATATCAGCTCCTTCTAATTCCCATAATGCAGATTGATGTATAGCACATCTAATAACACGCAAAACATGTTCTACATACCCTCCAGGAAAAGCATTATGATATTCTTTTTTATTAGAAGCAGGTATTAACATTAAGCGATCAGCATATTGTTCATAGAACTCTAATACTTTTTCTCTACGAGGTTCAGAAATATATTTAGTAATATAATTCATCAATTCCTCCCAATTTGATTGGATTTGTTCCGGTGTTAAATTCATAACTTATTTATATTTAATTAATTTTCTCTTTCAATAATTGAATATAAGTCCTCTAATAGATCATCCATTTCAATTAAAATTCTGTTTACTTCATTTACGTTTTGAAATCCCGCAGCGTTCTTTAATTGTTTTAAACGCCCTTGTAACGTTTGAATACGTCTCAAAACTAGTTCTTTATTTTTCATATGCTTATTATATATTGTGGACTACATTATCCAACGTTATCTATCTGTTTATCCAATCTATCTCTCTAGCTATCTCTTCTTTCATAACCCCAGTTATAACATACGTTGGGATTTTTATTCAGCCAAGCTTTTTTTAACAATATCTTGAAGTTTTTTTAGGAACGCACATTTTTCATATTCTTCTTGTTCCTCAAAGTAATGTATAGTAAGTTTTATAGCTACATAGAACTCTTCATCTGATATTTTTCCTATATCCTCAATCCAGTCCTCACTACTTATATCAGTTTGGGAAATCCAAAACCATGCTCTATTATACATGATAAATTCCCCAGCTAGACCAATATCTTTTAAATCAAATTCTTCATCAGATTTAGAGAAAAATTTAACCACGTTTTTTTTAAAAACAGTCCCATTCATGATTAACTTTTTAAATATCCCCAGTTTATAATAAGGGGAATTTTTAAAATTAGTTAAATCATTTTCTATTTTTTCTTTATCATCCTCGTTGTTAAACAAGCTAAAAATTTTGTCTGCGTCCATATACATAAATATAATATGATAGCGGGGAATTTGCACGGTAAATAGTTGATTTTACACTAATATATTTCCAATATAAAATGCCTTTGATACCATCACCATCTATATCTATACATATATACAAAGATATTAGTACCTCAGAATAACAAGTAACATGCAAAGATAATAAAACAAGGATATCCCCATAAGGGGATATCTATTAATATAGTCTAAATAAAATTTTATAGGTAATGTTGTCCCAAAGCATCAATTACACGTTTAGCTTCCTCAAGAGATATTTCAAAAAATTCTCTATTTGTATTTACACGAGATGAAAGAAGATATCGGTGAATCTCACTTTCCAATTGTTGAGAATTAAAACATTTAAATGCGTATTCAACTTTAAACTCAAGAGGTACGCCCGTTGATCGAGAAAGTTGTTTAGCGCGTTTATCTGGCGCTTTATTTGTAAAGCCAATTTTTAATAAATTAGGCATAGTTTCATTACTCATGATATATAACCACGAATCACCCTCACCATCACGGTTTCTATATAGGTTTTTTTTCCTGGAGGTAAAATATGTAACAAGGTCCCATTCTGGAAATAGTGGGTCTTGGGTAAGAGTGTAAAATGTGGGCTCAGAACGTAGGAAATCCTCCTCCATTGAGATAAACTCTTTGGCTTGTTCTATTGTGATTGGAGTTACCATATGTTATTTTGATTTAAAATTTATATTGTAATATTCTTCTGCTGTTGTGACCCCATCTGCTCCCACATCTGACCAAGCATCAATTATTTGTTGCTTTTCCATTTCCAAAGCAATTTTCAATGCCTCGTCGTGAGTACTTAGCCCATATGGATTGATTTGCTCAATCAAAAATTCTACTGCTGTTTGCTTTGCCATAACTTAATGTTTTAAATAATAACATATAATTGGACATAATAAGCCTATTACCATAAATAAATACACAGGAAATGGATCTATTGGATAACAGCCTTTAACCATTTCATTATGGAATTTTTTAATTAGCTTTTTCATAATTTAATCTTCAAGGTTAATACTATATCCATGAAGGATATTACGAAGTTCTTCCCTTAGTTTTTCTGCAACCTCCATTTCTACATTAGTTGCTTGATTATCATGTGTAAGAATACTAACACAATACTTAGTGGTTTCTCTAAGCTTTTGATCTAAATCCCACATGGCCATTTTCCATTTCATACCATCTAATGCTACTCTTGCATCGTGTGATTCTTCAATTGAATCAAATTCAAAAATTATCTTTCCCATGTTCTTTTTTTATTTTAAATATACGAAAGAATGCTTGGATTTCAAAGTATATATTCATATATTTTGTTATATGGTAAAAGATTTATCAAAAAAACTTTTTTGGGAGATTTGGATTTTTGAGGTTTTTCCATTTTGAGAACATGGGGTGGTTTTTTGGGATAATGTAGTGTGGTATATACAAATATATGGGATCGATGTGAGAGGATCGTCCGAGCGATATTTTTCAATCTGCCCCTTCCTTTGATCCCCGTACGCCGTATATTGACATCAACGCCGCATGGCCTATATCCCCTATACCTCATATGTACGTACGTACGGGACTTTATAAAGGTGAAATCCTAGATCTTACATCCTGATTTTTTTAGGAGATGAGGCTTACACCAACATCCCCATTAATTTCATCCACTGAATTAATTCATGTATTTCAGTTGTGGGCCATCCTAATTCATACCCAACTTCAAATAAATAACTATCCACCATCGGTTCATTCAAATCCAGTGATGGGTCAGTTAATAATTGGGAAATAAATGTAAATGCTTTAACTCCCATCGGTCCTGGGGCTGAGTAATATCTTTTATCCATAATTTAAATTTAAGCGTTCATATTCTCAATCCAAATATTGTTTTTATCTTCAACATAGTAAATACAAATGCCTCTATAATCAAATCTGTAATTTAATTTTAAGTAATCAACTTCTCCGCTATCGAACTCATTTAAATCGCATTCAATGATCTCACTACTATCTAAATTATTAAATTCGTTATAATTTAAATTAATATAATTTTTTAAGCTCTCCATAATATTTATTTTTTTAATTATGATTAAATATACGAATTAAAATTTAATTAATTTCATCCACTGGATTAATTTTACAATTGTTTGGTTGTGTTCTTAATTGTGTCGTTTATTTTTCTAAACATATCAAATGCCTCACTTACTGTCATATGATCAAAATCATATCCAAATACCTCCATTGCTGCTTTAACTGCCTCTAATTTTTCAATCGCGTTTAACTCTTTCATAATATTTATTTTTTTAATTATGATTAAATATACGAAAATAATTTTGATGTAAAGCGTCCCTTAATTAAGAGACACTCATACCTTCATATTTCAATAAACTGTTACAAATATACCTCTGTACGGCTTGTGTATTTTTACATTTATCAACATTAGTTAAAATAATATTTTTATCAATATTATTAATACTTTTTTCCTCAATAAATGATTTAACAAATGATTTAATATCACTAACATTATTCATCACAAATACTTTTTCCGCTATTTGTTCAAAAATTGATTTAATTTGCACCTTTGCTTTCATAATTTATATTTTTAATTATAACTAAATATACGAACTAAAATTAAATATATTTATTCCAAATTGAACTAATTAGAGCAATTATCATACCTAAACACCCCCAATCATTTCCAAATGTAAGTAAAATTATACTCACACCTAATATCAATAATGTGCTCCCTAAAACTAAATTTTTCATTATCATAACCGTTTTTTTAAATATAATTAAATATACGAACTAAAATTTATTATTATTAGTCCCTAATTAATTTTTTTAGAAGTTAACCTGATTAATTTATTTGCTTTAAATTCTACAAACACTAAATATTTATCTTGACTTAGTAATGAGATTACATAGTCACCATCACCGCCATCTATATTCTGGATAAATTGAGATAATATTGAATTGAATTTTTTTAATGTGATTTTTGGTTTAAGAGTATTTAGAATCTGGGATAATAACATGAATATTTTTTAAGTAAATGGGTTAGTTTTATTATAAGGTAGGTTAGGTATTATTTTATTTTATCCTTCAATTGACTCTAATTCAACTAACTCATCTGTCCCAACTGAAACTACTTTATTAACTTTTGGTCTCCCTAATTTAAATTCCCCACTTGCTTTTCTAGCTGCAATCTCAGCTTCTCTTAATTGTTTAGCCGAATTTGGATTAATTGGTCTCCCTTTTCTCAATTCCCCATTTGCTCGTTTTGTCTCTAATTCAGCTATTCTAACTTGTCTAACTGAACCTTCTACAATTGGTCTCCCTTTTTTAAGTTCCCCATTTGCTCTTTTCATTTCAATTTCTTTCAATCTTAATTGTCTTGTACTATTTGGGTTAATTTTTCTCCCTAATGTTTTTATTTCAACATTTACTACTTCAACATTTACTACCTCTACTTCAACATTTTTAACTTTTTTCATAACCTTTATTTTTTTAATTATACACTAAATATACGAATTCAATTTTGATTTATTTATTCCTTTATTTCATACTAACACCACATGCTGAAAGTGTTATTATTATTCCAAACATTAATACTGTAAATAATGTAAAATAAAATCCTTGTTTTTTGTTTCTCATAACCTTTTTAAATTTTTAATTATAACTAAATATACGAATCAATATTTAATAATTATATTCCTTCAATTTAACTAAACACTCTGGGCAACCTACTTCCTCAATACCCTCATAATGAGCGTGATTAGAACTTAATGCTGGTGTCCCACATAAATTACCTTCACCGGATTTATAAGCATGGGCTGTATCATTCCATACATTACCTTTGTTACCAAAAATCATAAATCCACTTCCTAATTCCTTAATGTTTACTTTTTCCATAATTTATTATTTTTAAATATGATTGAATATACGAAATACTATTTAATAATTTAATTCCTTAGTTATTATCTTCTATAATGTCCATAACAACCACTCAAATTCAGAGTACGATTAAAGAATGTAATTCTTCTACTTTTTCTCTGATGTTTTGAATAATCAAATCCTTGATGCCTTTTAGGAGGTTTAACTATTTCAATTTCAGCAACTGCAATATTTGCAAACATAGCAAACGTTAAATACAAAACTATTTTTTTCATAACATTTAATTTTTTAATTATACTGAAATATACGAACTACTATTTATTACTCTATGTCCTTAATTAAAACATAAGATAATCAATCAACATTTCCCCTGTTTGTTTACCGTTTTTAGTAACTCCATAATTTGGATCCATTCCACTAATCATTACATACTCTAATAATAAAGTAATTGAACTGAATTCCTTATCAAAATATTCACAATCTAAACTATACATAATTTTCTATCTTTAAATATGATTGAATATACGAAAGCGCTCTGTTAAAAGCGCTTCCTTTATTAAATTTTGTTTACAAATTATTTATCTAATTCTTTAACTAGCTTTTTCAATGCCTTAAACTCTCCCCATGTTAACTGAATTGCTTGTGTTCCACATGATTTAGATGATAGGCTTATATCAAAACCTTCTCCATTACTCCATTCAGTTACCTCTATAAAGTCTCCACTAGTTTCTTTAGCAAAGGAGCAAATTCCAAATAGCTCCATAAATACAGCCTTACGATATGATGTTTCAATTTTCATATTTTTAATTAAATGATTGTTGTGTTAATACCATTAAGGCAGCCGCTCTGTCTGAGATATAATCTCCATTCTTGAATTGTAATCTTGCAATATGAATTAAATCTCGTGGACGTAATTCACCTGTAATTGCTCTCACAGTAGCATTCTTGTATCTAATTTTAGTTAAATATGTGATTGTTTTTTCGTTCATAACCTTTTTATCTATACATTAAATATACGAATAAATTTTTAATCAAGGTGTTCCCGGGGAGAACTTCTAATCTTGTTCCCCCGGGACCTTCTAATCTTTTTTAAACTACTTTACGCTCTGATATTTCCCTCCAATAATCATGTCCTTGTGGTGTTCTATCCCAAATGAAAGCACATCCAATAAAACCCACAAAATCCTCCTCTTCATGTTCCATTAAAAACTCCCAATCACCCTTTACATTCTCTCTAAATTCTTTTTGTTCTTTTTTACTTAACAAACTAAACCAATAACTACATGTTTCCATAACTCTTATTTCTTTAATTATACTTGAATATACGAATAAATATTTAATTCTCTATTTCCTCTGAATCAAGTTCCACTGGTAAATAATTAAAATTATCATTCAAAGCAAATCGAACTAGTCCATCATTACTCTCTGCATAATAATGTTCTGTTTGATCTATTTTAAATCCAGGTGTGTCCTCAGATGGTTCACCCCATAGTAACACTCCTGTTATTCCATCGTTATCAATGTAATATCTACCTCCAATCTCTAATTCTTCAAATTTCATAACCTTTTATTTTTTAATTATAACTAAATATACGAAATAACTTTTAATAATTTTACTCCTCTAATTTAATCATTTTTCCATCAAATCTAATTTCCTGGATAGTAGAAATGTTAATCATTCTATAGGCTTGTTTCTCCATGTCAAACACTGGTAATAATGATTTTTCCTCTGCATTATATCTTAATGTTCCTCCTTTTAAGTGTTTCTTCACTCCTAATCGGGCTACCATTTTTCTCAATGAACCATCCTTTTTAATAAAATCAACTGAGAATATTTGTGTTTCTCCTACTGTTATTCTAAATTCCCTTACTGTCATAACTCTTATTTTTAAATATAATTAAATATACGAATAATATTTTAATAAAACAAACCCTTGTTAATGTATTTTTATATCCCGGGGTCGTCCCCCACCCCCATTTGGTTAGTGCTCTACCCCCACTTCCCATGTAAGGGGCGCGGGGAGTGTATATACTTTTGAAGAACCGCGAAAGGTGCGTTAGTGTTACATGTGTGGGTTAGACCCTAACTTGTTCCAAGCCCCACTTATTATGTCCTGTTCTACACATACGTTTTCTATTACATTGTTTTATTTTCCCCTTACCACCTCGTTTTCCACCCATTCGCCTTATTTCCCTGTTATATAAACGCGTTTCCTTTTAATTTTGATATAATATATGAATTCTATTTTATATCATTTAATCCACGTTTACTTTTAATAATTTTCAATGTTTACTCATTAGATTTCCAATCATCATTCCCACAAGTAATCCCACTATATACACTATTATTAATACCATGTTTTTTTATTTTAATTTAATTCCTCTATTTGATCCAATGTGAGGAGATTATTATCGTTCATATCATCTAATATATAGTAAAAATCATTTTCAACTTTTACAACCTCATATTCATTATTTAATGTAATGTCCTTATCATATGATTTAATTTTTATACATTTTACTCTCATGTTTTAATCGTTTGAGATATGAATAGTTAGTCCCTCTTTTGGGATTGCTTTGAAACATGACTTGGACCAATTAGTTGAAAAATGCCCATTATCACTATAATCAGGTAATGATGTTGCCTCAAATGTACTTTGATAATGAACCCCATTAGTGAACACTACTTTTCCATCATCACTTATTAACCATTGTTTTTTGTCCCAATTAATCTCGTTTGTTTCCTGATTTAATACTTTTGTTCTCATAATATTTTTCTTTATTTATACTGAATATACGAATTCTTTTTTATTTATTTTATTCCTCTAAATCTTCTATAAATTTGGTTTTGGTAAGTATTTCTGTTCCCCATTCAATTTCATCATCCACTTCCTCACCTTCACCACGTTCTTCTCCTTCTATTATTTTCAATTCTGCTTCTTCTTGTGAATTAGCTTCAATAATATATTGTATTGTTTTAGTTGATTTTACTTCTGTTGTAATTCTAAATACTTTCATTTTTTTCTTAATTATATCGTTGCATAATAATATCTGCAAATGCATAGAACTGATCCCAATCATCATTTCTCATCAGTTTAATTGCACTTTGGAATTCAAGTATGAATGCATCTCGTTTTGGTGTATCATCACCTAATTCAATATCATCTGCTAAATGTACGATTTGTTCTAATGCTTTTTCTTCAAATTTTATCATAATTTCTCTTTATTTATACATTTAATATACGAATCTTATTTTATTTATTTTATTCCTCTATTTCTCTCTCGAATACTTCTCCTACACTTTCTCTCACATCAGTATCTAAATCATACCAGTAATCCCAAATTACTCCATAGCATGTTAGGAATTCTCCGTTATGTTTATCTTTGATATTCCAACATTCTTCATCTGTGTCGTATTTGTATCCTAATTTAGTTAGGTTTTCTCCAAACTGTTTTCCGAATCGTCCCATTAATTCTCTATCAATACAATCCCCTAGTACCATGTTGATAAAATCATCATCATCTTCTTCATAATCTTCCTCCAAGTCAGTTATAAGCTCGTCCCAATGATCTTCATCATTCTCTAACTCATCAATCACTTCAAACACTCCACTATACATGGCTTCACCATTCTCCTTAATCAATTCATTGATTTCTTCTTTAATTCCACCAATGTACTCTTTAATAAAATCATTTCTTTTCATAATTTTTCTTTTTATTTGATTGAATATACGAACTTTATTTTAATAAATTTATTCCTCATCAAAGTAGTATTCTATTTTTTCCCAATTGATGTTTAAAAATAATTTAATATTCTCTTCCATAACCTTTATTTATTATCTACTAATTACTGACTCGATTGCTTCTGTACCCGAGTTAATCATTGCTATAACTCCACCCCACATATTCTCATCTGCCTCCCATTCTATTTCATGTTTTTGATGTTTCATTTGCCAATTGCTTATGGCAAATCCCATTCCATCTAATTTAAAATCTCCTTCTTCATTTTTCTTAAATCTCAAATATCCAACATTATCACACATACATGATACTGTTTTAAATATTACTTCCCTTGCTCCCTCTTTAATAGTTAATTTAGGTGGGTTCATTCTTAATTCTCTGTACTTACTCATAACTTTTCTTTTAAATTAACTTTCTTTTCTTATACTTAAATATACGAATTATATCTTATATATCTAATTCCCCTTCTAATTTACCTTCATCAATAAGTTTTTGTAATTGTTTACGGCAATATTTAACTAATGTATTTTCCTCATCACATACATCCAAAATTCCATCCCAACTAATATAACCATCTTCATTCATAATGTAAATACATGCCTCTAATGCTTCTTCTTTACTCATAACTTTTATTTTTAATTTATACTTGAATATACGAATTTTATTTTATATATTTTATTCCTCTATTGGATATTTACTTAAAGTATAAATCAATTCAGCTACCTCATCTGCTGTTTGACGAGGCATTACATCACTTGACTGTTGTATCACAAACCAATCCCCATCCTGAAATATCATCCAATTTCCAGTTTTGTTGTTCCATGCTGCAACTTCAGCTGTGGTTTTACCTTGATCACTATAGCTGTATTTGTGATACACTACACTAATAGTACAATTATTATCAAATGTGATTTGAAATCCTCCATCTTCGTTATCGTTAAATGCCTTTTCCATAATTATTTATTAAATGTTTCGTTATAATAGTCCTCTACTGTTCTGTCTGCTTCTGTAATACCATCAATTCCTCCTTGTACATAGAAATTGTATAGTTGGGATTTTTCCATTTGTTTGGCTTGTTCAATTATTTTATTCAACATTTCACTATTACCTTTTATTACAAAATGTTTAGTGAGATTATTTATTAACCAATCTACTGCTGTTTTTTCCATAATTTCTCTTTTTATTATAATTGAATATACGAATTATATTTTATATTTTTACTTCCCTAGTATTTCTTCTAATTGAATTTGAATAAAATTCTTTACATCACTATATTCAAAACCATCCTCTAACATTTGATCTGTTATGTTTTGAATTGCTTCTTGTAAATCAAACAGGTCTTGTTTATTAACAATTCCTTCCATTCTCATTAATTTTTCGTATCTCATAACCTTTTTATTATACTTAAATATACGAAAGCCCCTTTAATAAGAGGCTTCCTTTATTATTTATTATTTATTTATTCATTCATTACAATAATCACTATATAATTTATTATTAATATCATTTATTTCAAATAAATCATTTTCACAAGCTCCTCCTATACCAAAACTATCTCTAAATAAATCCTCTAAACTATATTCATACCAACATAATCCTAAATCATTATTTACAATAAATTCATTTTCAAACCACTCACACATTAATTTATATAAAAAACCATTTTTATTATCTAAATCATCTAATACAATATCTCTATCTTCTACTTCTCTATCAAAAAACTCATTTAATAAATCAATATATTCTTTTTCTAATTCATTATTTAATTCTAAATCTTTAACATTTAAAATTTCTTCATTTTTAAAATCTACTAAAAACTCTTTAATTTTCATAATATCTTTTTTTATACTGAAATATGCGAAAGCCCCTTTAATTAGGGGCTTCCTTTGTTTAATTTTTTTAAATGTTATGTCTAAACATTTCTTTTAATTCATCCTCAATATCACTTTTCATCAATTCTTTCTCTTTTTCATCAATTAATTTATTAACATCAATACCTAATGTTAACATTGTTTCTTTGAATTTTTTAAATTCTGAATAGTTTCCCTCAATTTCAATTCCTAAGAATTTTCCATTAGTTACATCCATGAATTCAATATCAACATCCATATCTCCATTTTTATTTCTACTAATAAATGCTTGATGAATCAATGTTAACTCAATTGCATCATTTCTACCAATTTTCACTTCTGTTTCGAAGTTTACCATTAATGTTTTGTGTGTAATTTTCATAACCTTTATTTTAATTTATTTTTCTTTTATACTTAAATATACGAAAGCAACTTTAATAAGCTGCTTCCCTTATTTAATTCTTCTTAATCTTCCTCTACTGGAGTGAATTCAGATGAAACTACTTCTTCATCCATTAAAAACTCCTCTAAACAAGCATTAACATGTTCCATGATTGTATCTACTCTAACATCAGCGAAGCTCAACTCAATTCGATTATCGTAATTAATTTCAAACTCAGCTGAATCGTTATCAACTAAATCATGTGAGTGTCTATCTAAACAGCAACCAATCTCATCAGAGATTCTATCTAATGTCTCTTGATTAATTCCGAATACTTTTGTTTCGGTTACCTCCGGTTCAATAGTTTCTATAATTTTAATTACTTGTTCTAATGAATAGAATGAATCTAATTGATTTCCTAATGCTGCTAATGTTTGTGATTTTGTCATAACTTTTATTTTTTAATTTAACTTTCTTTTCTTATAGATTAAATATACGAAATATTTTTTAATTTTCTTTGTCCTTATTTAATTCATCTCTAATAGCCATTTCAACTATTCTTGCTCCAATAAATAAAGTCTCTAGCAAATATATATCTGCATGATATTCATCTATTAACATTCTAAATTTCACTAGAAATTCCTCAAGTTGTTCTGGATGGTTTTCTTCAAATTGTGTCATGTCTAGATTATTTAAAAGTTTCTACTAAATCTTCCGCTATTGCTTGATCTTTAATGATCAACTCATCGAATGAAAACGAACCTGAAATATCAAATGCCAATTTAACTTGTTTATCCCAAGTTGAGTTACGTTTGTTTTTTCTCTCCAACCAGTTTAGTTGTTTAACTAATTCTTCTTTTCTAATTGTATTTGCTCTTTTCATAACCTTTATTTTCTTTATTTATACTTGAATATACGAAAGGGAGCTTGCGCTCCCTATTCCTTTATTTTAATATTCTATCACTTTTGTAATAAAATCTACACTCGTATCAGATGAAAATAATACAAATTTACCACCTTGATGAAATGTGGTATAACTAGAATGTGAACCTTCTTTACGGAAATCATTATCCTCATTTATTAAATGAGGAGTGTTATAAAACACCACATTAACCGGTTCATTTAAATTAATACCAGTAATACCATTGCAATGTTGACCTGTACGTGTAATCATTACTTTACTTCCAGTTTTGATTCGATTCCAATCAATTTTCTTTCTTCGTTCTCCTAATATACTTACTAGCACTGGGATTTGTGATGAAGTTGCAGCAGCAAACATTTCATCTATCTCTGAATCGCTTAATTCAATTGAATCACCGAATGGATTTCTTTGAGCATATTTTTCCAATTTGCTTTTCCATGTATCACAAGCTACATTATGGATTTTTCCTAAATCTGATTTGTTGACTTTATTCATGTTTTCTTTTTTACTTGTTAATTTTATGAATTTCCCGATTGTTAATAATGTTGGGTTATTTTTAAAATTTGATAGATTAGACCATGTATCTGTTCCATTGTGTTTACAATTACCATCATATCCATAGTAATCACCATGATTATCTCCATTCCACGCTGTGCCATATTGCTCATTCAGATAATTAGTTACTATTTTAAAATCTGAATTGTGGCAATCAGCTTGAACAACCCAATACTGTGGTAATCTATTTTTCATAATATTTCTTTTTATTTGATTGAATATACGAATTTTATTTTGAGGATTTAATTCCTTTAACAAAGTAAGTTGTCTTATCAGCTATATCCCCCCATGCATTCAAATGAGTATGTTTTATTATTTTAAATTGTTTTGTTTCTATTTTATGTAAAATATAGGAATCGGTTATTTTATATGAATCTGGTTGGTCTGTTTCCAA
>Ga0214919_10004839_pt1 | contig 19394 bp, 30 predicted proteins | sample LL1503_MetaG_FD_177994 | JGI IMG/M metagenome (GOLD analysis project Ga0214919, IMG submission 177994) | Freshwater microbial communities from Lake Lanier, Atlanta, Georgia, United States - LL-1503 | ecosystem: Environmental > Aquatic > Freshwater > Lake | place: USA: Georgia | collected...
GATACCATTACAGGCCCAGTATCGAAGACGCTGTGCAAGGCTTGGCGTTGTTGGAAGGTCTTAAAGAACATTGCCCTGAACCACAACACGTAGATTATCCAGACTTAAGAACTATCACAATCAAGGAATAAGATGACAGAATCAGTATCAGTAAACAACATTGATGATAAAGGTTACGAGTCTGCATATCTAGCAGATGCTATTCGTTTCAAGATGAAACGAGAAGGCAAACGTTTTTGGGCCGGAGACAACATCAGTGACTATGTAGATGATGAAACCAAAGAACAATTAATCGACGAAGCCACTCTAGCATTTGAGCGAGTATTAGACACACTATTGATTGACAGAGAAAATGACCCAAACTCCAAAGGTACGGCTCGCCGGTTGGCAAAGATGTACTACAATGAAATTATGGCTGGCCGCTACGAGGCGAGCCCTAATGCTACGGCTTTCCCGAACGATACGGACGGAGCATACGACGGTATGCTTGTGGTGCGTTCGGAGCTTAAGAGCATGTGCTCGCACCATCACCAACCTGTTACGGGTGTGGCTTATATTGGAATCATTGCTGGTCCCAAACTCATTGGTCTATCGAAGTACACCCGCATCGCACAGTGGTGTGCCCGACGTGGCACTCTCCAAGAAGAACTATGTATGGATATTGCTCGTGAAATCGAATTTGCAACCGGATCCCGAGACGTTGCTGTTTATATACAGGCTACCCATGGATGTTGTGAGAATCGTGGTATTATGGCTCATAGTAGTCTTACCCAAACTACCGTACTACGTGGAGCATTCAAAACAGATCAAAGTGTAAAGAAGGAATTCTTTGACAACATCAAACTACAACAGGACTTTGCACCAAGATGATCCTTACTGCACTTACTTGTCTAGTTGGCGGAGTTGTTATTGGCATGGCTATCAAACAAGAACGCCTGCACGATCAATATCAAAAAACCTACGAACAAGTAGATCAGCAAGTTCGCAAAGATCTAGTATACTACAAGAATCTTAGTGAAAGTTTAAAACAAGACTTACATTACTTAAAGACTAAAAAATGATATCATACGCAACTCTAAAGGCCGCACAGGACGGCAAAGTAGCACCTTGGACCAACACAGTGCCCGAACTCTCAAATGCTCACATAGCCGTGTTTCGTGATGCTTACCCTGTTGCCCAAGGCCACTTGTTGTTTGTGCCACGTGCCAACACAGATGAATCCATTGTGGTAGCCATGGGCCTGGCCCTGTTGACCGGTCGTCAAATGGTTCAAAACAACCAGTGTGATGCATTTAATGTTGGGCTAAATATGGGCACAGCCGCAGGACAAACTGTGATGTATCCACATGTGCATCTAATACCGAGAACGCACGGAGACACACCTGATCCTGTGGGCGGTGTGCGTGGTGTAATACCCGGACAAGCCAATTACAAAACTGACACTTACCAACAACCTGACTGATGTTTTTAGCCCTGACACAAGATATTGCTCTTGATCATGTGATTCCTTTGGCACAATACAATTGCAGAGTATCAATTGTGAACACAGGAATCTTTACTCTATTGAGCAACATTTGTCCACATCAAAACAGTCGAATTGCCAAATGTGCTACCAAACATCTGCAATGTCCTTATCATGGAATGACATTTGATCGTGACGGTTCAGGCCTAAACAACAGTTATAGTTTGGAAAAATGGTCCACATATCAAAATCAAACTATTTTGTTTGATCAACATGTTGGTTGTAGATTTCCCATCGACACTCGACACATGACCTTGGCGGAACATAGACAAGACACTGTCAATGCCACGCCAGATGTGATCATGGATGTGTTTTTGGACATAGAACATATTCCTGTGGCACATACCGGTGTATACGATCAAATTGGTATTACTGACGTCGAAGAAATTACCTGGCATACATTCGAAAATGGAAGTATACAATTTGTTTCCCCACAGGGAAAAACCAATGCCATAAAAGATGATGAGAAGTACAACATTGGTGCCTGTTGGATGGCTGTGTATCCTGGTACCATGATTGAGTGGCAACCAGGGGCACTATTTGTCACTGTGGCGCACAATACTACTGAGACCTCAAGTCAAGTGCAGGTGTACAAGTACAAAGATACAAGATATGATGACAGCGTCTGGACCCTGAACAATCATGTATGGGAAACTGCCTGGACACAAGATCGTGTGCTGGCCGAATTTATTGAATCACCGGCAGTGGACAACTTAGACGAGTTGAAACAGCACCATCGAGTTTGGATGCAAGATGCTGTGTAAAAATTCTTGGATCTCGATTGATTTTGACCACTTGTTGCATCGAACAACAAAAGAAAATCTGTTGGTGCAATTTTCTCAAAAAGCAAAAACACTTTTGCCTATCAACAAAGCATGCGATCTAGTTGCAACAGAGATAGCAGATACTTACAAAAATATTTTTGTGTGTTTTAGTGGAGGTTGCGACAGTGAAAATATGGTTAACACTTTTGTTCGCAACAAAATAAAATTTACTGTTTTGATTTTGAATTACAATAAGATCACTAAAAAAAACGGTCTGCTTCACCAGCCATATGAATTACAACATGCATACAAGTGGTGCAGATTAAATCAAATCCAGCCGTTTGAAATTGATGCCAGCGATTTTATCAACAACAGTTTAGATAAACAAAGATTCCAAAAAATCAAGCCAAGAATCATACATGGGCATGCTACATCTAATGCCCTAGAACAAATTGCTTCATGTCATGATGCCTTGTTGGTTGCAGGATATCAATTGGAATACTATCCAGATCATGAACAAATGCAATATCTACAACCGCAGTTGAAAGACTATCGAGGATTTGTCATGGAGGAGAGTGATGCATATCTTGAGATCATGACTCCCAACCAACATCCATGGGCATTTTATTACTGGAATCCTGAGATAATGGCAAGTTTTGTAAATGCCTGGGACGAAAATCTCACTATGCAACAAAACAAGGCCCAAATTTACAACTTAGAACACAGATCAAAATTTGCGTATTCGACGTTTCTGTATCACCCCAGTATGCATACATACGCTCAACAAAAATGGGGCACAAGAGATTGTGCATTATTGGGCAACAAAGAACAATTGCTAAGTCAGTTGCTTGGATAAGCATCAAAATGATCGAAGTCAAACATTCATCCTTGCTAACATGTGCAGTGACCGCACCCATTGGTGGGTTTGGAAATCATGTGAGATGGTTGGCTTTGTTGGATCCTTGTTTTCAATTCGAACTCACTCCCCTGGCCGAACCTAGATTTAAAAAAATACCGGATCTATCTAGACGCATAAATTTTCTTGACGCGGACAGCAAACTAGAAAGTTTTCACACACAAATTTACTCCCCCACCAGATCCTGGACCAATTGGTTATGGATGGAATGGCTCTACAGAGAAGATCTCGATTCCGTGCTGGTATTCGATCATAGAGTTGACCATGTTGATAGTATAGATAAAAATCTAGTACTCACAGTTGATCCTGACTTGGCCCTGCGCGGGTATTTCAAACTCAACAGCAATTTGAACCACCATACTCCTGGGCAGTTCAAACAACAAGTGCAACAGTTTGCCAACAATGCTTCTGCTCACGCCAAAAAGAAAATCTTAACAGTAGATTGCTTGTATCAGCCAATTCTTGACCGAGAATTTTACAACAGCATGATAGAATGGTTTGAGTTGAGTGATTGCTATGATTTGGCCAATCGGGTGCATGGGTTGTGGTTTGATGCACATGAACGAGCCCAACAAGAATTTGTACAATACACCAACGACTGCTACAAAAGATTTGAGCAACTTATAACCATATAAATATTCCTTTCAGCGGCCTATCGGCATCGTCCCGCTTTACAAACTCCGCCGCCTATGCTATACTTTAACATAGGAGAAAAACAGCATGACAACATTAAATCCCGTAGTTTACAAATACACCAGTACCAAAGAGTACCACGATGCATTTCCGTGCGCCTACAGACAGTGGAGGGCAGACAGTCATTGTAATCTAATACATGGATATTCATTCTCAATGAAGTTCTACTTTGGAACCAATGAACTAGATGTACGTAACTGGGCGGCCGATTATGGTGGTCTCAAAGAACTAAAGAAAACACTAGAAGACAAATTCGACCATACCCTTCTGGTCAGTTCTGATGACCCGGAACTTGAAACATACAAACTACTACAAGAAAAGAAGATGGCTAAACTCACTATCTTGCCTAAATTAGGTTGCGAGGGATTGAGCGATATGCTTTACAAATATGTAAATGCTGTCTATATTCCAGACATGTGGGGGCCAGGCGAAGCAAAGAGACTTTGGTGCTACAGAGTTGAAGTTCGTGAAACCCAGTCAAATATGGCTTTTAGAGAAGGTCACCGTGAATGGAACGAGGACTTATTTGAAGGTTTTGAGTAAGTTCGCATAAATACATAGTTAGTAGCAAAGGACGAACTATGTATTATGGATTTATTTACGAATGGACCAATATGCTTAACGGTAAAAAGTATATTGGTTCACACGCTGGCACCATAGACGACGGATATGTTGGATCGGGTAAAGTATTTCAACGGGCTATAAAGAAGCACGGGATAGAAAACTTTACACGAACCATTCTTGAGTATGTTGAAGTTGAGGATAGAAAGTATCTATTAGAGCGTGAAAAGTTCCATTTAGATAAAGCCAATGCTTACTATTCAGATACCTTCTATAATGTAGCCAAAGATGTAATAGGTGGAGATACTAAAGCAGGTTGGACAGAAGAACGCCGACAGGAATTTAGTAATCAAATCAAACAAGTCTGGGCAAGCAGGACAGAAGAAGAAAAGAAAGCATTATTAGATAATGTCCATAGCAAAACTAAAGAATGGTATCAGACCGAAGAAGGCCAGCAGTTAAAAGAAAAGTTGCGAAACAATATCCCCAAGATGGTAGAGGGTGTAAAGGCTCGTGATCCAGAAGATAGAAAGCGTAGTGCCCGTTTAGGTAAAGAGCGAATGGGCGAAGAACGCAGAAAAGAAGCAGCACGAAAAGGGGTAGAGAATCGTAATCCAGAGACCGAAGCATTGGCGAGAATGAAGGCTTTAGAAACCAGAGCGAACTGGACCGAAGAAAAACGACAAGAGGTGTTTGAGAATAGCAGTCGTGGTAGAAAAGGCAAATGTGCTGGCAGTGAAAATGGTAGGGCAAGAAAGATTGTTGCCGAGTCCAGAACATTTGACACATTGAAAGATGCTATGCTACAATTGAATATGTCTGAATACAAACTACATAGTAGATTGAAAGACCCAAACAATAAGGAATACTATTACCTATGAATGACCGAATTAAAAAGTTAGCCGCAGAAGTTGGCATCAGTGTTAACTACTTAAACACGACCAAACAGTGGACATTGATAGAAGCCTTGGCTGAACGAATTGTAGACGATTGTATTGATTGTTGTGAACAAGTTATCAGCGATCCTGTTCCCGAATCAGTTGATACTTTTCTACAAGGTGGAATTCATTGTCGGGATGAGATTAAACAACATTTCGGTGTTGGTATGACTACAGAAGATAAAAAGAATCTAATCAAAGAATTGTTGGGAGCGAAGAATGACTAAACTATTAGAAAGTCTGGCTGTAAAAAGTCTTGTAGAACACGACGGTGAACTGATTTTCAGCAAAGAACTCTATGCGGCATTGGTAATCAAAGAATGTATTGATGTAATTGATGCCACACACGGTAGTAAGAAATTATTGCGGCCAGAGCCTTATCAACAGATTGTAGATAACATTCAAGAACATTTTGGGATTGAATAATGATTGACTATTTTGAAGCCTTGCGAGAAATGCACCAGGGCAATGTAGTCAAATATGTTGGCACGGTAAATGGTAATGTAATGAGCGACAACGGTGCTAGTTTTTGTATGTGTCGTGGTTGTATCTTCCTGTTTGATAAGGGAGTAATCAAATGGAACAAACTAGGATACATGGTTTACGATCCAGATTACAGGTATGAATTAACAGGTGAAACTGTTGATCCAAGAGCGTGGAAACCAGAGAAGAATCGGGACCGTAAAGAGATTAAATCCAAGTTGGGTTATAGTAGAATAGGATTAAAGAATGTTTAACACAAGGTTAGAACAGCGTCTATGGTGCTATCGTGTGGAAGTGCGTGAAACACAGGCCAACATGGCGTACCGTGAAGGTCACCGTGAATGGAACGAGGATTTGTTTGCATGACAGAACCTGAGTTTGATATTGCCATGCTGTTGGCCACACGTGGCCGCACCCACATGTTGGATCGTAGCATCCGCAGTCTAGTAAACCTTGCAGACGATCCCAGTCGTGTACAACTGATGTTTGCATTTGACCAAGATGACAACATTGGTTTTGGCTATTTTACTGAGCACCTCCAGCCTTGGTTGGATACGCAAGATGTTGGATATACTGCCATGCGGTTTGATCGTATGGGCTATATCAATCTCCACAAGTACAACAATGCACTGGCTGCCAACTCCAGTGCTCGTTGGCTTATGATCTGGAACGATGATGCAGTGATGCAGAGTCAAGGCTGGGACACAACTATCATGAGTTATGACGGTCAATTCAAACTATTGAGTTTCAAGACCCATAATATGCATCCGTACTCAATCTTTCCCATTGTGCCACGAACCTGGTTTGACTTGTTGGGGTACATCAGTCCACATCCTACTCAAGATGGATGGGTCAGTCAACAAGGGTATATGTTAGATATCTATCAACGCATTGACGTAGATGTATTGCATGATAGATTTGATCTAACTGGCAATAACAATGACACAGTGTTTAACAATCGACCCATGCTAGAAGGCAATCTCAATCACCCCATGGATTTTCATAATCCACAACAGATCAAACTGAGGCAAGGAGACTGTGTCAAATTGGCCACCTACATGCATGATGCAGGACTCAGCACCGAATTTTTTCAAAACATATTCAAAGGTACACAAGATCCTTGGGAAAAATTACGACAAAATGATCCAAACAGCCAAATGTTTGCCTTTGAAAGTCCCAACAAAGATCTCAGTCAAGTTAAATAAGGTATGACATACAAAATTGCCTGGGTTCAACCCAATTTCCAACAAGGTCCCAAAGAGTTCAACGCTCACTACTTGCCATACTCGGCTGGTGTAATATGGAGTTATGCCTTGACTGATCCTTGGGTCAAGGAAAATTTTGAATGCACAGACATGGTCTGGCGCAGAGATGCTGTGGAACCATTGGCTGAAAAACTTGCTGAGAATGATGTTGTCACATTTAGCACATACGTTTGGAATCACCAGTACAACTATACTCTAGCACGTATGGTCAAACAACGCAATCCCAACTGTTTGATCATATTTGGCGGACCAGAACCCGCTATTACTGATCCAGATATCTTTGTCAAAGAGCCCTACATGGATCTTGTGATTTGTTTTGAAGGCGAAATCACTTTCCGTAATGTGATACGGGCATTTGAGAGTCGCAACTTTGATGAGATTCCCGGACTGTTGGTCAACAAAAATGGTGTTGCGCTGAACACCGGCGATGCCAAACGTATCGAATCACTGGGCGAAATTCCTAGTCCGTACCTGAGCGGAGTCTTTGATGACATTGTTGCAAAGAACCCTGGTGTGGAATGGAACGGTACATTAGAAACCAATCGTGGTTGTCCTTTTGCTTGTACCTTCTGTGACTGGGGTAGTTTGACCTACAACAAGGTCAAACACTTTGATGTACAACGAGTCTATGATGAACTGGAATGGATGGCCAAACACCGATGCGGGTTTATCAGTATCACTGATGCAAACTTTGGCATGTTCCCCGAACGCGACAACCTCATTGCTGACAAAATCATTGAAGTACAGAGCAAGTACGGATATCCAAAAACGTTTAGTGTGGCCTGGGCAAAGAATCAAAAAAAAGAGGTTGTGGACATTGTGAAGAAACTTCTTGATGCTCCAGGTTTTAATCAAGGACTTACCTTATCAGTACAGAGTCTTGATGTGGATGTGCTTGAGAACATAAGACGCAAGAACATGGAAATGAACAAGTTAGAAGAAGTGTTTGAGTTGTGCGAACAACGCAACATTCCAACCTATACAGAACTGATACTGGGCCTGCCTGGTGAAAGTTTAAAAACTTGGAAAGATAACTTTTGGAAATTATTCCGCATGGGCAACCACACAGGGTTGACTGTGTTCCAGGCACAGTTGTTGGAAAATGCAGAGATGAACTTGCTCCAGAAAAAACTGTTCAAAATTGGTTCGCAACGTGTTACTGATTATTTCTCTGGGTCCTACTCCAATGAACACATTGAGGAAGGTATTGATATTATTACAAGTACCAAAGACCTGCCTTTTGAAATCATGTTGGATGCTGAGATCTTTTCATGGTACATCAATACCTTCCATATCAATGGTGTGAGTACGCTGTTGAGTCGCTTGGTCTACAAGTATCTTGACATAGACTACAGTGAGTTTTACGAAGACCTGTTTGAATTCTTGCAACAGGACGAGTGGTTTGTGAAAGAGCAAACAGAGGTGCGTCAATACTTCAGTAACTGGATGACACAAGGACAGATCCGTCATCCCAACATTGGCGGCATTGAAATTCACGGCTGGAACTTGATCCATCGCAGTATCTTGAACATGCACGTGGAACATCAATATGAAAACATCTTTGCCAAACTTGAAAAGTTCATGAGCCGATACAATCTGCCCCGAGACTTGTTGGACAATGCCATGAAGTTCCAAAAGAAATATCTCATTGCATACGATGATGTTGATCAGTACCCACAAAAACTACAACTAGACTACAACATTTGGGAATACCTAACATTCGATCAACCGTTGCAACAAGCCACAGTGATATATAACTTAGATTTTCCCGAAGACAAAACCATGAGTTTTCCACGATTCCTAGAACTGTTCTATTTTGCAAGACGTAGAAATTTTGGCAAAGCCACAGTGGATACCATAGATGGCAGCAACAACAACAGTGCCCGAAGAGGCGAAGCCGCTGTGCAAGCAATGGCCATAATATAAAAACAATCCGTAGACAACAGCCAACCCTTGTGTTATAATATACAACTATGACTGATTTTGATTCTGATATCGCAGTACTACTGCCCACTAGAGCTCGCACCACCATGGTGGAAAGAAGCGTTAAAAGTTTATTTGAACTGGCTGAACAACCCAACCGAGTTGAGATTGTGTTTGGTTACGACAATGACGATGCTGTGGGCTTTGATCACTTCAACAGTACTGTGCGTCCTTGGATGGATCAAAACTCTGTCACATACTCAGCCATGAAGTTTGAACCCATGGGTTATATTCGACTCAATGAGTATGTGAATGCCATGGCCAAGACTACTCGAGCCAAATGGTACATTATCTGGAATGATGATGCTGTGATGCGCACTGTGGGGTGGGACACAGAGATCATGGCTCATGATGGCAAGTTTAACTTGTTGGCCTTTCATACACACAATCAACATCCTTACAGTATCTTTCCTATTGTGCCTTACAAGTGGTTTAAAATATTAGGTTACTTGTGTCCTCATCAGATCTCAGACGCATGGACCAGTCAACAGGCCTATATGCTGAACATATTCAAGCGCATTGACGTTGTGGTCAAACATGATCGCTATGATCTAACTGGTAACAATCAAGACTCAACATTTGCCAATCGCCCCATGATGGAAACAAATCCGTTCCAACCTGGTGACTTTAATCATATGGACATGACCAATTTACGTATGAATGACTGTATCAAATTGGCCAACTATATGAAAAGCATTGGTATGAATGTACAGTATTTTGAAAATATTCTGGCGGGCAAACAAGATCCTTGGGAGATGTTGGTACGCAATGATGTGAACCGACAGCAGGTACAATGGAAAATAGACCACGTCAATCAACGAGCAGAAAGAAGAAGCAAATGACAGATCACAACTTGGAAGAACGCATTGTGCGTTATTGGAACGCACAACCTTGCAATATCAAACATGGCAAAAGCGAAGTAGGTACCTTGGAATTTTACCAAGAAGTCACTGAACGCAGATATCGTGTGGAACCACACATGAAAGACTTTGCTGGATTTCATCTTTGGCAAGGTAAACGTGTGTTGGAAATTGGCTGTGGTATCGGAACTGATGCGGCTGAGTTTGCCAAGCATGGTGCAGACTATACTGCTATTGACATTAGCGACAAAACAATTGAGTTGGCACAACGCAGATTTGAAGTTGAAGGTCTTGAAGGCCGGTTTGTTAATGGTGATGCCAGTGATTCCAAGGTTTATGAAGGCCTGGGCAAGTTTGATCTAGTGTACAGTTGCGGTGTCATGCACCACTTTCCCAGAATCAATGACATGATCCAAAATGCCTATGATGTGTTGGAACCCAAAGGTGAATTTAGATTCTTGGTCTATGCCAAAAACTCCTGGAAGTACAGCATGATCCGCAAAGGCCTGGATCAATTTGAAGCACAGTCAGGGTGCCCGTTTGCACAAGCATACTCAAATGATGAAGTGTATGCTCTATTAAGGGACAAGTTTCACATTGAGAGGTTGCGTCAAGCCCACTGTTTCATGTATAATGTAGAAGCGTACAAACAAGGTAGGTATGAATTGGAGCCATGGTTTGCGGTCATGCCAGAAGAAATGCGAGACGCTGTGAAAGAATATCTAGGTTGGCATTTGTTGGTCAAAGCAAGGAAAATATGAGTAAACTCAAAATAGCAGAACTGTTTTATAGTGTGCAAGGAGAAGGTAGGTACATGGGTGTGCCTTCAGTATTCTTACGCACATTTGGTTGCAACTTCACTTGTGGTGGATTTGGCATGCCGCGTGGCGAGATGAGTGTAGAGCGTGATGCCATTGCTGAACGCATGATTGAGTTCCGAGACTACAATCAACTGCCCTTGGTGTCCACAGGCTGTGACAGTTATGCATCGTGGGATCCAAGATTCAAAGATCTCAGTCCCATGCTTGAAACTGATGCTATTGTGCATCGTATCATGGAAATACTTCCACACCGTCGTTGGGAAGATGAGCATTTGGTAATCACCGGTGGTGAGCCATTGCTGGGTTGGCAACGTGCGTATCCTGACCTGTTGGATCATGACAGCATGCACCGCCTCAAAGAAATCACATTTGAAACCAACGGCACTCAACCTTTGTCAGCAGAGTTTAAAGAATATCTACAGCGTTGGCGAGCACAACGTGAAATTACATTCTCAGTCAGTGCTAAACTTCCCGGTTCAGGCGAGCAGTGGTCAGAGGCCATATGTCCAGATGTAGTATGTGAATATGAAAAATATGGTTACACATATTTGAAACTGGTCATAGCAACAGAACAAGATTTGGCAGATGCAGAACAAGCAGTGTTGGAGTATCGCACAGCAGGCTTCTCTGGTCCTGTTTATGTCATGCCTGTGGGTGGCGTTGAGCGGGTGTACAATCTTAATAATAGAGCAGTGGCAGAGATGGCCATGCGAAAAGGCTGGCGCTATTCAGATCGACTCCAGGTGCCACTATTTAAAAACGAATGGGGCACCTGATGGGAATATTTGATCGCTTTCGTAAGAAGCCTGTACCAGCAAAAGTCCGGGCTGACCCCAAGCCCAAAGCACCGGAGAAAACTGAAAAAGAACTTGCTACAGAAAAAAAAGAGCCGTATGTGGGTATTCTTCGCATGGACATAGATCCCAACAACTTGCATCAAGGCGCATTTGAACTAGACTGGAACGACATTTTTGTGGCTCGCCTGGTCAAAGCCGGTTACATGATGAAACCCGATGATACAGACTCTGTCATTGTAGATCGGTGGTTCCAAAATATCTGCCGCCATGTGGTAATGGAGACCTGGGAACAAGAACAGGCCATAAACAAATACAGTAATCAGTACGTGAATTCACGTGACATAGGTGGCGGTAGATCGGAAGTATCATGATTTTTAATCACATTAAAGAACTCAAAGCCGAAGGTAAAAAAATCGGCATCACATTCAGTCAATTTGACATGTTACACGCAGGGCATATTGCCATGTTGGCAGAAGCCAAGAATCATTGCGATTACTTGATTGCAGGCCTACAAACTGATGCATCAATCGATCGCCCAGGTGTAAAAAATCCTCCTGTGCAAAGTATTATTGAGCGCCAGATTCAATTGAGTGCATGCCGTTTTGTAGATGAAATTGTTGTGTACACTACGGAACAAGATTTAATTGACTTGATCCTTACACTGCCAATTGATGTTCGTATCCTTGGAGAAGAATACGAAGATACCAACTTCACTGGTCGTAGCGAAGGGCACGGACGGCAAATTGAACACATTTACAACAAACGTGATCATAGTTTCTCCAGTTCCAGTCTACGCAAACGTGTGGTGGCCGCGGAGACCGAAAAAGCACTACTACAAAAATGATCTTGTATGTGAATGGAGATAGCCATAGCCTTGGTACCATGAAACCAGGCGAATCTGGCGCATCATTCGTTGAGATACTGTCTACCAGATTAAATTTTCCAATACACAATGATGCAGAATCTGCATCCAGTGCTCAAAGAATCATACGTACCACAAAACAATACGTTGGTTCCGTAGATTTGACCAAAGTGTTTGTGTTGATAGGCTGGGGCACATGGGAGCGTGAAGAATGGGAACACAACGGTAAATTTTACAATGTCATGCAACATTGGTACAAGCATTTGCCTGATGTTTTGCAACAAAAATATCACACCTGGCTCGCGGACCAAAATACTGATTTGATAGATAAAAAATCAAGACAAACGCACGAAGAAATTTTTCAACTGCATCAGTTCTTGCAGTCACTAAAAATTCCACACTTGTTTTTCAATTGCATGTATAATTTTTTTAGTATCTCAGATGCTCAAAAAAAAGATTGGAACAATTGTTATATTGATCCATACGACAACGATGCCAGTTACTACTGGTATCTCACCAAGCAAGGATATGCAAGTGACAAATGGTATCACTTTGGTCCAGATGGACACCAGGCCTGGGCAAATTTTTTGTTTAGGCAGATAGAAACCAATAACATCTTATGATATTATACGTGAACGGTGATAGTCATACTGCGGCAGCAGAAGCAGTCAATCCTCATGCTTTTGCTGAAGATGACGGCTTATACTATGGTCTAGGTCGCCGGGCGCATCCTGACAATGAGCGAGTGAGTTGGGGGTGCGAATTGTCTAACCATCTCAGAGCCATATTATGGTGTGATGCAGAAAGTGCCTCCAGTAATGATAGAATCATACGTACCACTCGAGAATGGTTACAACAACAACCTAGCCATGAAGACCCTTTGGTCATAATACAATGGTCCACTTGGGAACGGCAAGAGTGGCAGCATGATGGCATCTGGTATCAGGTGAATGCATCGGGCATGGATGATGTTCCGTCGGTGTTTTTCGAAAGATATAGAGACTTCGTGATTGGAGTCAATTGGCAAGAATGTCAACAGCAGGCTCATGATAAAATTTGGCAGTTCCACCAAGAACTCAAACTCAATAACATACAGCATGTGTTTTTCAACGGCAATTCAGATTTTTCGGGCATAAAATATCCCAAAGACTGGGGTGTGCATTACATGGCGCCATATGATCCTGCCCAGACCTACGATCGTGTGTTGAAAAACAACAGTTTCCGAACAGTCAACCCAAAATCTTGGCATTTTGGTGCTGATGCCCATTGCTTTTGGGCCAAGTATATGCTACAATACATCAACGATAACAACTTAATTGTGACCAATGAAATACGTACTGATTGATACTGCCAACATGTTTTTCCGTGCCAGACACGGAGCATTTAGAGCCGCGGACTCTTGGACCAAACTGGGCTTTGCTCTACACGTTACACTAATGGCTGTAAACAAAATGGCTCGACGTTTTGAAGCCGATCACGTGGTATTCGCACTGGAAGGTCGCTCCTGGCGCAAAGACTACTACAAACCCTACAAGGCCAATCGTGCTGTGGCTCGTGGCAAAATGACCGAAGCAGAAGCAGAAGAAGATAAACTGTTCTGGGAAACCTATGACGAACTGACTAAATACTTGGCTACGAAAACCAATTGTAGCGTGATCCGATGTGCCACTGCCGAAGCAGATGATATCATAGCACGTTGGATTGCTTTACACCCACAAGACCAACACGTTATTATCAGTTCAGATTCTGATTTTGTACAACTGCTCGCACCAAATGTCACGCAATACAATGGCATTAGTGATGAACTGTTAACCCTGGAGGGCATATTTGATGCTAAAGGTAAGCACGTCAATGATAAGAAAACTAAACAGCCAAAAACCATCCCGGATCCAGCCTGGCTGTTATTTGAGAAGTGTATGCGTGGCGACTCCTCAGACAACGTATTCAGTGCATATCCTGGAGTACGTGAGAAAGGCACAAAGAATAAAGTTGGTCTCCGTGAGGCCTTTGGAGACCGAGACAAGCGCGGATACAATTGGAACAACATGATGTTGCAACGTTGGACCGACCCGGAGGGTCAGGAGCACCGGGTGCTAGATGACTACGAGCGCAATCGTACCTTGATCGACCTCACCGCCCAACCAGACAATATCAAGACAACTATAGACACAGCCATATGTGAACAAATTTCACACAAGGATGTGGGACAAGTAGGCGTGAGATTTATGCAATTCTGCGGCAAGTATGAATTGAACAAATGTAGCGATGCGGCCGAACAGTTTGGTCGCTGGCTCAATGAAACATATAAAGGAGTGCTAGATGATATTAGCCAAACCAGTAGTGGACAATCAGTATTACATACTCAAGAAGGATGATCGCAAGATTGGTCAACTTGAAGTAAAAGAAAACGGTAACTGTACAATAAAAATTCTTGATAGTGTAGTAAGTTACAAAACTATCAAGATGGCTCGAGAGGCAGTAGGCATCCAATTCGAGCCGGCCGAAATAGTAACACCATTGCCATCAAACATGGTTTATGGTCACAAAGTTGCGGGTGAGGTGTTTAATCCTTTATGGGACGTGAAGCACAAGTTACCGCTATTCACCAGAGAAGACAAATCCAAGTCCTGGTTTGCCGCTGGGTGGTACCGAGTCAAGCAACATCGCAAGTGGAAGACCGTACAACACCCTAAACTTATTACCTTAGAGCGTTACGCTTATCAAGGCCCATTTCAAACCAAGGAACAAGCAAGTGTCTAATCCTTTTCGCGATCAAGAAAAATTCATGAGAGCCTGCGAACAAACTGTGGGCGAGTTCAACGAAGCACAATATCAACTGTATTGCAATCTCATCAGTGAAGAATTCAACGAACTAGTAGCAAGTACGACCAAAGTAGATGATCTTGATGCATTAATTGACATTCTTGTTGTGACCATTGGTGCTATCCACAGCCTTGGTGCCGACGCCGAAGGCGCCTGGAAGGAAGTCATGAGCACTAACTTTGCCAAGATCGATCGACAAACAGGTCGGGTACGCAAACGTGAAGATGGTAAGGTACTCAAACCGGCTGGGTGGACTTCACCCAACCTAGAACCTTTTGTGTCATGAGCCTGCACATCAATCGTTTTGTTGACAGCATCAAAGCACATGAATCACGCGGCCAGCGTGATTTTGTTATGACCATGCGCGAAGCCAAAGACCTACACAGCGACATTACAAAACTATTACTGACATTGGAAACATTACATACCCGAAATACTCAGCCAAAAGAGGAAACAATCTCGTTAGAATTGAGTGGTGGCAGTTTCAAAACCACGTAGTTTTTGAGATAAATAAACTACGGAGATAATGATGTCAAGACCCAAACCAAATGTGTTGATCGAACACACTGACAAAGCAACTTACAAGACCGAACAAGTGTTGGCCTCTGAAGGCGTGTGGGCAGTATTTTTTGATACTAAACCTATCAATTTGAAAACCTCCAACATGCTCACACAATATCCTGGCCCTAAGTACAAAAAGGTTTCGTTCTCAAATCCCGGTCACGCCAAGAACTTGGCACGTAAACTCAACACACAATTCAAGACCGACAAGTTCACAGTGGTACTCTTGACGCAGGGGGCGCAAGTATACCCCGATGCTCGATAAACAACATCTCACTCAACAACTGTTGACTCAATTGCCAGCAGATGAACGATCTGCGTATCAGTTTGCTCTCAAGACCTGGTGGCAGGACAGTCGTGACGATGGTGGCTTGAGATTGAGTGCATATGGTCTAGACGTGTTTCGACTTTTGAAAATTGAATCGCATGAGTTTGAATTTTCAAAGGCCCTGAGCCCCAGTGTGTTGATGACTTTGAGTCGAAAACTAGACTGTCCTTATTACATCAAGGGCGGCAAGACATCTCGACTGATCTTGTTTGGCAGTGAGCAATCTGTAATGTACGCCATGTATGGCGATATAGAAAAATTTTTACGTTATCTTGATTGGCAATGAATAACGTGAGATGCCTTGTTGTGCCTTATTGTAAAAATGATTGTGTCGCAACAGATTCAAATTGTTGAGCAATCGGGTTTGACTTTGTTGTATCACTTGCTGGGCTAAAGAAAAATTTTGCAACAAATCTATGTTGAGTTTTATTGCATGATAACATCTATCCCAGGGATCGGTTAGATTTTGATAACTGTGATCAACCACATCATCAAACACATCATATCCTTGGTCTCGCATGTAATCTGCAATTCTCCAACCACCAACCCAGATTGGAATAGTACCAGCATATATGCTCATGATGGTTTTTTCTGTCACGATGGTTTCATGTTCGAAAAATCCTGGTTCGGTTATCAAGGAAATGCAAGTGGGTTCAAATACTTCTTTTTGCAAAAATTTTTGATATACTTGTGCATTGGTCAATGCACCATATTGTAATCCTTGATCGAGCAAATTTTCTGTACCAAACAAATACTGACGAGTGGGAATATTCAACTCCGCAGATTTTATAATTTGTTGATGCAACGGATTGTTGATATGAGCCAACATATTATTCCGACTGATGTTGTTGTTTTTCCAACACAATGTGTATTCGTAATTGGTCAATCCAAAGTGTTCCAACATCATTAGCAAAAATGTTCTGTTGTGTCTTATCTTGTTGATCATAAAGTTGAATGTGCGATGTTTTTGATTCCAGTCTGGCTGTATCTGTTGTTGATTAAACTGCTGTTCAGTTCGAGATAAAAATATAGGCAAACATGCACATTGGTATGCGGCAAGTACATCATCTTGTTGAACCACATGGTCAAATACCAACAAGTGTTTATGGGGGTCGCAAGTGCTGTTTTCCAGCAAATTTTTTACATGAAAACACTGCGTGACTTCGTCGTAGTGATGATCTTGTATGTAGATTATTTCCGGCTTGGTCAAGATTTCACCACCATATTGATAACTCGGACCAAAGATTTCTATCATAGAAAGTATTTACTAAGTATCTGCATGTACTGGAACAATCCCACCATACGGGTAACACACCCGCTGAAATCACAGCCTGATCCGATTCAACAAAGTTTTCACAACGGAGTGCATTGTATATTCTACGATCCTGCTGTGTCACTAGAATCCATAAGATATCAACAGTCTCTACAGGATATTTGCGACTGGTCCAATGAACAAATCAAATATCATGGCATAGATGGATTTTTTTCTGATCCATTGAATCGGTATGAGATCGCCAACATAGTGAAACTAAACATGTGGATTGATGATATTCGAAAACAAGGCATCATAAAACCCATGAATTTGTTTTACGATGGTCAATCCCGATATGGTATCAACAACGGTGAAAGTCGACTGCGGGCGGCGGAACGCATTGCTGATCTTTCTAGTGTGTGTGCATTCATCTGCACCCATCAAAAATATTCAGAACGTTTTGCTAATTTAGAACAAGTACAAGATTTTGAACATTTTGCTAGGTTGTGCCGAGCAGTTGATAACCAAGAATTTCTGTTTCAACTTACCGATTCTGATGCTTCATATGGTATGTTTTGGTACGAATATAACAGCCAATTGACTGCGCCAGTTACTCCGTCAGAAGAGTTTTGCGTGACTGCACTGCAAGACTATCTCAAACAATTCAAAAAATTTGAGTTCACACCTGAATGGTTTGATGACCTAAAGAGTTGGCCCGCTTGGTGATGGCACAGTCCAGTAATTGATCTGCATGGCTCTACGCACTGTATCAAAATGTGTAGCAGGGTAACTGTGCCAGGTATGTTCACTGGGCACAAAGAACATGCAACGATTGTCTTGACTTTCTATAACATATCCATCTTCTAACACAGTACCGGGATATAGTCGGGCACGGTCAGTGTATACTAGTGCTGTGAGTCGTTTTTCCAACATGTCATGATGCCGTTCAAGGTAAAAGTCTCCAAGGTCCGATATAACTTCTACTCGTGGATACAAGTTGGTATAATCTAGTCCAGTATGAGATTCAAAATATTTTTTTATTTCACCTGCATGAAGATCTTGCCATAACTTGTGCATGTGTGGGTACTGTTCAGCATGTTCTGATCCAATGAAAATTCTATCTCCGCCTACTCTTCGACCAGGCAAAGGCTGTGATCCTTCATGGTCAACTGACTTGAGTTCGGCCAAGCACTCGGGCGACAAAAAATCATCTACTACCCAATGTGTCCAGGGATAATTATACTTTAGAGTTTTCATAAAAAGTCTTCTGTGCTATTTGTTGCCAATCTCTATGACGATCACCCGTTGAATTGATTGAAACTCCCAACCACGGCAGTGAATCGTTGGCATGTCCGGCGAAACCCATCTTGGGCAGTATCATGTGTTCGGGCCAACGTTCCAAAAACTTTCTTCTTATCAATGGTTTGGCCACACTATTCACTTTGAACTCCCAGGGCAAGTTCAGGGCAAACTGCATCACACTCTTGAGTTGAAATGGCTTGCGTGTTTCTATACCATGTGCGCCACCAATTCGATCAGCACCAGGAGCGTCCGATCCAATAATTTGACACCAGTAGTCGGCCAACAAGGTGGCCTGACGTGGATCATTGTCATACACCGCTAGGCATTGTTGCCATACCGCGGGTGCAATATGCGCACTATAAGGACTGGTACTATGTGTTGTGATGTAGTCCAAGGTTTGGTATACTCCATAACCGCCGAATAATTCGTCGGCAGCCTGTCCAGAGAATAATACTCGTTGTGTACATGCCTTGGCCACTATCCAATTGCCCACATGACTCCAACTCTGCACTGGCATACGAGTGCGTTGTATCAGTTCTACGTACTCCTGAGCGTACTGTTCATAGTCAACTGATATCTCTGTTAATCTTTGCAACTGTGACGGAGATAAAAATTCTCTAACACGATCTGCTACAGGATCTTTGCCGGTCATGTTTATGGCTA
>Ga0214919_10004842_pt1 | contig 19387 bp, 14 predicted proteins | sample LL1503_MetaG_FD_177994 | JGI IMG/M metagenome (GOLD analysis project Ga0214919, IMG submission 177994) | Freshwater microbial communities from Lake Lanier, Atlanta, Georgia, United States - LL-1503 | ecosystem: Environmental > Aquatic > Freshwater > Lake | place: USA: Georgia | collected...
GCTGAAAAATATAAATTAGGCATACAAACAAATAATGATTTAAAAAATAAAATAAATGAGATAGAAAAATATAAAGATTTAATTTATCATACTATTCAAATAAAAATAAGAGAACAATATAATAAAGTTCCTATTAAACAATATATTAAAACATACATATTTGATCAACTTGTTTCAGATATTACTATAATGCAAGAACATAATTTAAAAAATGAAGAAACTAGAAAAATTAAAGATATACATACTATTGAAAAAGCAATGATGGACCATTATAAAACAAATATAGATAAGATAAAACAAAATAATAATATGATAAATATGAGTGTATTTGGATTAGTTAATGTAGATTATGAAATTGATATATTAGGAGATACAATATTTTCACCTAATAGAATAAATAAATTGTTAGATTTATTGAAAATATAATATATATTTATTATGTATATTATATTATTATGAATAAATATATATTTTTTTCGTCATGGTGAAACTGAATAGAATATAGAAGGTTATAATACACATTCAATACATAATAAAAAAGTTGTGCATTATGTAGAAATACAATGTCCATTGCAATTGGAAACGTGTTTAAAAAGCATGATATATAAATATAGAATAAAAAATCGTAAAGAATATTTTGATTGTTTATTAATTAAAATAAAAAAAGCATTTAAAATATGTATAAAAAGTATTAAATATATTGAAAATTTTACTTCAGAACAAAAAGGAGGATCAATATATAAAATAACATATTATGAAAATAACTATTGCAACTATTGATTAATTTTTATTTATTAATAAAAATTATATAAAATAATATTATTTCAGTATATTATTTCTATATATTATTTATATTATTTCATTAAATTATTTACTATTATTTTATAAACATTCATTTCGTAATTCTTCTAAATTATTATTTTTACTAACTAATTCACTAATTATTAATTCTAATTTATTATTTTTATTAATTAATTTATTATTTTTATCAACTAATTCTTTTACTATTAATTCTAAATTATTATTTTTATTAACTAATTCTTTAATACTTATATTTGTATATTTATCATATTTAATTAATTTATAAATTATAATATATAATGGATCTATATAATATTCTAAGCTGTTAATAATATTACTAAAATAAAAATCCATACTATCTTTATAAAAAAAATTTCTTAAATTGTATTTATTTTTTTTAATATAATATATAAACAATGTAATATATAATAATTCATCTATTTCTAAATTATTATCATTAATTAAATCTAATAAATTTATTGTAGATGCTAATATTTGTAATTTATAAAGATTTATTTCTTTTAAATTTTTATAAAATACATATAATGCATGAGATATTATTTTTGTAACTAAATTATTATCATATGTTAATAATAATTCAGTAAATTTATATTTATTTTTTATATATTTAATAATATTTATTAATATATTATCAAATTCATTATTTATAAATATTATTTACTAAATATAATTTTCTTTAAAAATATATTTTATTATATAATTCTCTTTAGAAATATATTTTATTATATAATTTGATATTATTATTTACTAAATATAATTTTCTTTAGATATATATTTTATTATATAATTTGACATTATTATTTACTAAATATAATTTTCTTTAGAAATATATTTTATTATATAATTTGATATTATTATTTACTAAATATAATTTTCTTTAGATATATTATTATTTACTAAATATAATTTTCTTTAGAAATATATTTTATTATATAATTTGATATTATTATTTACTAAATATAATTCTCTTTAGATATATTATTATTTACTAAATATAATTCTCTTTTTTAGATATATATTTTTGATTTTTGATACTAAATAAATAATTTTATTAGTTAAGTTATGTATAATTAATAAAATTATTTAGTGTAAATGTGCAATAATGCAATACATAATATTAATGTGATGTAGAAAAATAATTATAATATTTTTTATTTACAAAATCACAATAATATTTTTTATTTAATAAATAAAAAATATTATTATTTTTTACAATATGTTTATCTAATAATTTTTTATAATTTATAAAAGTTAATACTAAAGTTTGTGATATATTTTTTTCAATTCCATATAAATAATCATATTTATCCATGGTAAAACCTTTATTTATATCTAAATCTAATTTATTACATGATGAATGTAATAATTTTTCTGATTTACAATCAATTTCCATAACTATTGGCATACCAGCCCATAAATCAAAAACTATTTCATTACAACCAGGAAAAGTCCATTTTTCTCTAAATTTGGTAGTAGTAATAATGCATTCTAAGCCAGCATTAATTAAAATATTTTTTATATTATCAAATGAAGTATCAACTGTACATTCAAATTCTTTAGGATATTGTGAATTACTATCAATTATTTTTGTTGTTAATCTAATAATATTATTTTCATCTCTGATTCTAATAAATCCATCTTTAATACTTTTTTTTCCAGATAATAAAAAATAACTAATTTTATATGGTATCATATTATGAATTTTTTTAATTTCTTTTATTTTTTTTAATTTTTTTATAATATTTTTATATTCAAAATTAAAAAATGATAATTCATATTCCATTATATATATTATAAAATATATTATAAAATAAAAAAAGAATAATTTTTTTATTTTAATATGATTAATGCATTTATATTATAATAAGTGAAACTTCTTAATATAAGTATTCTATTTAATATAGAATAACCACTTCATATTATAATTATTTTTATATAATTCATTCCAGATAGTAATTTATATAGAGAATTATATAATATTATATTTTTATATAATTTTATAAATAAAAAAATTGAATAAATATTAATTTAACAACATTATTATAAAAATAAAATACCATAAATTTGAGATTATTATTAAATTTTTTTAATTGACTTATAAAAAATTCAATAATGGCTTATAGTACATTTGCATATAAAGATACTAATATTGGTAATATTAGTAATGGAACAATTTTAACTTCTGATGGAAACCTTACTGTTAAAGAAAATGGTAAAACCATTAAAGTAGAAAAAAGAAATACTGATCTTAGTGTTTATACATCAAAAGTAGATAAAGATAATATAGAAACAGAATTAAGAAAATTAATGAATAAATATCCAAATACTAAACAGATTAATGATAAAAATCCAAATTATATACATATTTCTCCAGGAGAATATTTTAAAATTAATCCTACTAATAATGGTAATTTAATCAATATATTTGCACTTACCGATAAAAAGAATTCTAATTATTTTGATTTAGTTATTATTCTTACAAGAAATGATATTATTATTGATTTTATTTTCTATAATAAAACAAATAAATTTTCAACAGGAAAAAATAAAGTAATACATTCTGGTGATATTGGATCATTATTACACTATATAACAAATTTATATTCATGTGAGAATGATATTCAAATTCATGTATGTGCAATAGGTTATAATTTAGTTCCATTAGAAAAATTTAAAATTCAAGTTCCTAATGTTTGTATAGTAAATTATAATGAATTTAATGAACCAGAAGATGTATTAATTATATCTTGTCCATTAGAACAAGCAATTATTGGAAATTCAAATTTTATTATATTATGCACTATTTATAATAATGATAAAGTATTATATGTACCATATACACAACAAATTAATAAATGTTCAAATTTAAATTTAAGTGTTGAATTACAAAAAAATAATTCTATTAAAGAATTAATAAAACAAACAATTGTTGAATGCGATTTATTAAAAATAAATCTTCAAACAACTATATCTGATAGTGTTCCTATTCAAGATATTATTCTTCAAGAGAATATTTTTCATAAAGAGAATATTCCTCAAGAAAATATTTCTCATAAAGAAATAAAAAAATTATTATATATTACACAAGATTCAAATAATGAAGAATTATTAAAAGAATTGAAAATAAATAATAATTATAAAAAACATAAAATTGATGCATTTCCATTTAGTGAAAAAGTTTCTGGTGGAATTTCCGTTTTGGGAATTACATTATTTCCTGATATTAATTTTGATGAACTAAATTGCAAAAAAGCAATCATTATATTAAAACCAAATAAATGGAATCCAAATACCAGATCTATGATATGTGATAAAGTATTAAATGGTGTATATATATGTATTTTATCAGATTATGATAATGCAGATAGAATTTCATTAATGAATGAAATGTTAGTTAATTTTTTTAGCATAGTTGGAAAAAAATCAATAATAATTTGTAAAATTGGTAGCAAATATTATTGGTTCGATGGTGTTATTATTAACGGCCTAATTGATAATATTCCTAATTATGGTGATGAAATTATTGATTTAAATATTATTTTGTCTTCTTGGATTGATCAAGATACTGAAGAAAATATTTGGTATGAACAAAATATTTTAGAATTAAATGATTATATTACTATTACTAAAAATATAATAAATGACGATAAAATTGATTTAAAAACTAAAAAAGATAATTTTAGATGTATAACATTTGAATTAAAATCTGCGAATAGTAAAATAGTAGAAGAATATAAAAAAGAGTTATTATTATATTGTAATGAGTTAATTAAAAATTTCAAAAAAGAAGAAAAAATGATATTAGATAATCACTTAGATGATTCTATGAATATTGATGATTGTCATAAAATTATAAATAAATTAGCTATTATTAAAAAAAATAAAAAATTTGCAAAAGAATTATATGATATTATTTCTATTTTATATACAAATAAATCATCATCATCTAATAAAAACAGTAGTATAAAACAAGAGTTAAGAGTTCAAACAATGAAAGATAATATTAAAAAAGCACAAGATTTGACTTTAGATGACTATTTAGAAATTATTGAGACATATTCTCTGGAAAACATAAGTTGTTTATATATAGAACTTACAGAAAATTTCTTTTCATATATTATGAATGGCATTATTGAAAATAATTCTATAGAATTTCAAAAAACATATTTAACATTAGATGCAACAACTACATCATCAATGTTAGAATTACTTCAAAAAAAAAAATCTGAATATTTTTCAGAAACAAAAATTTTATTAGTGCCTAATAATAGTAATCCTGTTTTACCAATTATTATAGTAAAAGAAGCTTTAAATAAATTTCACGAATTAGATTATCAAGCACTTCAACAAAACACTAAATTCGCACTATTTAGAATTTCATTAAGAGGTTTAATATCTGGAATACGATATAATGATAAAGTTGCTTTTGATGGTAATGCGTCATCATCAGATTTAACAAAATTTTTAATAGACATGTTTATTAAGATTCAATTTAAGTTGTGTAGTAGAATTACAAGTCCAAATTTTGTATATGATGATAGTTTACCAACAATAATTAGAGGAATGATGTTACATATGCTAACTATAATGGCATCGGGATCAAAACCATATTCGGAGATATATAAAATATTTTATGATAATTTAAAAAATATTATTAATTTTAAAGTAACGGATTGGTGTTGGATTATATCAATAATGAAAATTTTAAAAAATATAAATTATCCAGAAGAATACATGTTAATAGTTAGAAAAAATCTGAAGATGTCATTTATTAATTATATAATAAGAATGATATTGCCGGAGATAGAAGAAAGTCAAAAACAAATAAAATTTACAAAGATTAAGAAAAATAATAATTCAAATAGTTTAGTAGATAAAAAGTTGCAGTGGTATAGAATGATTGCGAGTGTATATGCTTATATGGAAAAAGAAAATATTCCAATTACTAAAGAAATCGTAATTAAAATATTAGAATACAAACCAATTGAATATAATAGCGAACCTTATTTAATGAAACAATATAATATATACCTAAAAACAGGAAAAATTAATCATGAACTAATTAAAGAAACTATTGCAAATATTGTAATTAAAAGAAGTGCCTTGCTAAAATCATTAAAAACTAATGCAGTAAAAAAAGAAATACTACATTCCACTTTTGTTGATAAACAAAAAAAAGAAATAAAAAATATCGCTGATATATATAATATTGATATTGATGTATTGAAAACTCAAAATAAAAAACTTGATGATGAAAATACATATTATAATTCTTTAAAAGGAGATGAAGAATTAAATAGAAATCAATGGTTATTAACACAAGAAGAATTAAATAAAATAGATAAAACAGAAATGGATGAAAGAATTAAATATATATTAAATACATCAATTTCTTCAAGTGTAAAAGAGATAAAAAAAAAGACACCTTTAACATTAATAAAAAAGAAAGAAAATAATATAATTGAAAAATTAATAAATGGAACTCCATCACCAACAGAAACTTTTATAAATTATGTAAAACATTTATATGAGATAAATGATGTATATGATAAATTTACATATATTCAAAGTCATAATAAAGAAATTATGTCAATTGAAATATTAGAAGAATTATGTTCTATACTAAATATTAACAATAATAAAGAATTTATTAACGAAATACTTAAAATAAGCATTCTTAATTGGTTTGATAAAAATAAAGCAATTGAATTAATTTATCTCTATTTTAAATAATTAAGTATTATACTATAAATATTTATATATTTACAGTATAAAGTAATACTAAAAAAATTGAACAAATTAATATTTTATTATTACCATATAATTTTATCATTACCATAGCACCCACATTTCAGAAAACCTGAAATGCAAAATTTCCTAAAAATAATAGATTTTTAGGAATCATTTTATCTTAAGTAATTTTTTAATTAGAAGTATTTTCTTCATAAGAAGATACATAATGTTCTGCACAATGGAACCTATGAAATTACATAATAATATTAACTCTATTAATAAAACATTGTTATTTATGCCAAATGATGTAAAAGACATCAAAAATGCACATCCTGAAGTTTATAATGCATATTTACATATTCAAAGAGAATATGCAATGCATTATTTCAAACATATTATGGATAATATTAACTTTTATATAGAAAATTTTGATAAAATTTTTGATAATCTTGTTAGTAAAAATACCCAATTTATAATAATGAATTATAAAGAACCATATGAAGAACTATCATTCAAATCATTTTATGAACAAATTATATCTTATTCTGGAGAGATTAAATGTTCTATTCGTTTGTTCATAACTTTTTTGTGGATGATAAAAAAACACTTAGATGAAAAAAAACCATATGGTCATGATATTGTATTTTTTAGAAAATGTTGTAATGATCTTCGACGTATTTTGAATAAAAATATTATAAGAGATCTCATTAAACGACGTATTTATGGAGGGATGAAATTTCTTATTGGGAATATTTCAGTTGAAAATCTTCAAAAAGGAACAAAAAAGTTTCCGGGTTTAAAGGATTTATGGAAATTTAGTATAAATGATGATGAATGTTTTCCAAAAATTAAAATTTTAAGAGATCCATTTAAAAATGATGATGATAATAATACAGAAATTATTATTGTTTATAACGAAGAAGAAAATACTTCTTCACACATTATAAAATATGTTATATGTGATTAATATTTAACATATGATAGAGAAATTGTATAATTTATATATAATATTTTTTTTTATTATGAGATAATATTAAAATATTTTTTTTAATTAGTATTACTATAATATAAGAAAGAAAGTTACTTCAATTGAATCAATAAATAATTAGATCTTAATAAAAAATAATCTTAAGTTTATTTTTATAATATATTATTATATAAACTCAAGATTATTATTAATATAATAAATGACAATATATATAGAAGAATTAAATAGTAAGAATAATTTAATTGACGAGTATTTTTCTTTATATAAAAAATATAAAAATAAATATGGTGACAATACAATATTATTATTACAGGTAGGCTCATTTTTTGAAGCATATCAAACATTAGATGAAGGATATAATTTACAAAAACTCAGTGATATATTAAATATTATTGTTAGTAAAAAAAATAAATCAATTGAAGAAGTTTCAAGAAAATGTCCTTTTATGTTAGGATTTCCTACATTATGTTTAAATAAATATTTAAAAATATTAATTGACTATGGATATATTGTTATTATTGGAGAACAAGTATCCCCTCCACCCAATCCATTAAGAGCAATTACTCAAATTGTTTCTAAAGGAACATATATTGATGATACTTATACTCAAGATTCTAATAATATATTATCTATATATATAGAAGAATTAGATAAATTAAATTTAATAATTGGGTTAGCTATTTTGGATATTTCTACTGGTAAATGTATTGTTTATGAAATATATTCTATTATAGATGATGAAAAAATATGTTTAGATGAAGCAGTTAGATTTATGTATTCTCATAGTGCCAAAGAAATAATTATAACTACGAATAATTTAAATAAATACAATATAAATGATTTATTAATGTATTTAGAAATAATAGATAAGAATTATTATCATCAAACGATAACACAAATAACAGGTAAAAGACCATTATTTAAATTATCTTATCAACAGGAAATATTTAAAAAGTTGTATGGAAATGATAATTTATTATCACCAATTGAAAATTTAGATTTAGAAAATTATACATATGCAAGATTATCATTTATAATATTATTAAATTATGCTTATGATCACAATCACAGTATAATAAATAATATTCATAAGCCAGAAATATATAATAATGATAGATATTTAACGTTAGGAAATAACTCAATATTTCAGTTAAATTTATTAACATTTGACAAGAATAATATGACAGGAATTTATACTGAAAAGACGCAATATAAATCATTATTTGATGTTTTAAATAAATGTATAACACCAATGGGAAGAAGATTTTTAAAAGATAGTATTTGCAAACCATTAATAAATATAGAAGAAATTAATTTAAGATATTATTTAATAGAGAAATTAATAGAAAATAATTTATGGGAAACAATTCAAAATAATTTAAGTGGAATTAATGATATTGAAAAATTATGTAGAAAAATATATTTAAATATAATTAATCCTAGTGAATTATATTTACTTATTAATTCTTTATCACTAACTGAAGAATTATTTAATTTTATTTTACTTAATAATTTATTTTCACATAATAAAGATTACCATCAAAATTTATCTAACTTATTATCTAATATTGTTCAAATATTAAAATATATATCATTTGTATTTAATATCGAAGAATTACAAAAATATCTAATTAACGATATACATAACCTGATCTTTAATAAAAATATTTATCAAGATTTAGATATTTTAACACATAAAATAAAAATATGTAATAATTACATGGATGCGATTGCATGGGGATTAAATAAATATTTAGATAAACAATTAAAAACTAATAGTGAAAATTTAATAAAGATAGATTATAATGAAAGAGAAAAACATTTTTTAATAATAACAAAAAGAAGATGTGATGTATTAGAACAGTTATTAAAAGATAATAAAATAATAGAGTTTGAGTATGATGGTATAAAATATAAATTATCGGGAGAAGAGTTAATATTTAAACATTTGCCAAAAGGAAATAATTCAAAAATATTTATTAAAGAAGTTGAAAAAAATTCATCTAAATTATTAGAATATCAAGAAGAATTAAAAAATCTTCAAAAAAAATATTATATTGATATCTTAATTAATATTACAAAAAAATATAAAATAATTTTAGACGAATCACATAAATTTATCTCTTTTATTGATTATTTATCTAATGGTGCTAATATTGCTATCAAATATCATTATTCACAACCTAAAATTATTAATAAAATAGAAAATAAATCTTATATCGATGTAAAACAAATTAGACATCCTATTATTGAATTATTAAATCGTGATAAAGAATATATCCCAAATGATGTAAAAATTGGTATTGATAATTCAGATATTATATTATTATATGGAGTTAATGGTTGTGGTAAAAGTTGTACCATTAAATCTGTTTCTTTAGCTATAATTTTGGCTCAAATGGGTTATTATGTTCCGTGCAGCAATATGGAATATTTTCCATATAAATATTTGTATTCAAGAATTTCAAGTGATGATAATATTTTTAAAGGTTATTCATCTCATGTTGTAGAATTAAATGAACTAAAAGCAATATTAAAAAGATCAAATGAAAATACAATAGTAATTGCAGATGAAATATCAAAAGGTACAAACTTTAAATCTGCTATTATTATAGTTGCTTCAATAATACATATTTTGGCAAAAAAAAAAACATCAATTATTACTACTACCCATATACACGAATTAATAAATATAGATAGCATTAAACAACTAAATAATATTAAAATTTTTAATTTAGAAGTAAAATATGATGAAATAAATAATATTATTATATATAATAGAAAAATAAAAGAAGGAATCATTAAAAATGATTTTTATGGTGTTGATATTGCAAGAAATATACTCCTTAATAATGAATTTTATAATATTGCATGCAACCTAAAAAAAGAATTATATCAATTATCAGATATCATTAATACAAAAATTTCTAACTATAATAGTAACCTATTTATGAATGAATGCCAAATTTGTAATTATATTCCTATAAATAATGAAATACCACTGGAATCACATCATATTGAATTTCAAAAAAATTTTATCTCTACCTGTTCTGAATCTTCTCATATAGTCCAGAAAAAAATTAATAAAGATAAATTTCACATTATAAACAAAAATACAAAATATAATTTAATTTGTATTTGTAAAAAATGTCATGATCTTATCCATGATAATAAAATTATTATTAATGGATGGAAAGAAGGCAATATTAATAATAAATTAGAATGGTGTTTATCTTAATAAATATTTCTTTTGAATTATACATCTTAATAAAATAAATTTATTTTTTGGAAGATGCCTGACAGGTAAAACTTTTCTTATGATGTCCTTATAAAAATTATTCAGATTCTCATCTGTATATTCGTTATTGAAATTTAACGAAGTTATTAATCATGGGCCCGACGACTTTGTCAATGCTTTTAACCCGTCAGTATTGCATGACGCAAAAAGCCCATACACGATGTTCTGTATTGTATTCCTTAAAAATAATTGCAAGATATTTCCGAATCTTGCAAAAGTCGTTGCCATGACACATGCTCAATGCCATATTTAAATGGTCTATTATGATGTCTTCCTCCTTTTCATTTCCGTGAAAAGGATAATTCTGTTTTTTCTCCAATACAGGACTTATGATAAGTATCGCATCTACAAACTCACGCGACATAATAGGAACGCTGCGACGAAAATTCACAATTTTCAGTGCCTTAGCAATCTCTATGTACAGGTCACTTTCAGAATCATAACAAACGCCTGAATACAGTGCAAACAACAATGCAACAACAGTAATAACATGGTCATTAGATGGGTCAATGTCCGTGTGCTGCTCCATGCAATGCACCTTGTTTATCGGTCCTTTGATTTTAGAAATGTTATTAAAGGAGAGAACTAACACACTATATCAAAAATGGCTATGGTATAAAATAATCATAATAAAAACTTCAAGTAATTATTTATTGCAATTTAATTATTATTATAAAAATAAATTTATTTTTATAATAATAATTAAATTATATAATTTCCCAACTTTCATCTTCAAAATTCTCTTGTACAATTATCGTGATATCATCAATATTATCAGATTGTTGAGTTGATAATTTTTCAAAATGATTAAACAAACCAGTAATGATCTTGTTGATAACCGCATTATGCCAAAATTTCATTACATCTAAAGACCAAAGCAATTTTTCAAAATCAGATCTTTGAAAAATTTTTATGAGATTGTAAATAATTTCATCAATGTCTTGAGAACTAATTTCAGGTGTGATTATATCAAAAAACTCTTCAATGCTTCTTAAACTATTTTCTGATGGAAACCTTTTACTTAGCAAACAATTATTTATTAAAATTGTTGCTTTCAAAAAATCATTTGGTAGATACAAATTGAAATGTATTCCAGACTTATTTACATAATTGATCGCATTCACAACAACTGTCAAAAAACCATAATCTTGAACACATTCTCCTGAATACAAAGTAAATAACATAGCAACAACAGAATACACTACATTACATTTATCTATCGATGACACAAAAAAAAATTTTTGTCTCTCTGCAAAAGAAGATGGTTGCCATCGTTTATCTGATTGCATGTTTTTTTTAGAATGTAATATCTTTATTGCAAGACTAAGATTTTTACTTAAGTCAAAATGAGTATGATAAATTTTCATTATATAATAAACATTAAATTATTAATTTTTGCAATTTTTTTTTATTATTTGTTATATATTAATATAAAAATTGTAAAATATATTAATTACAACATTTAATATAATTATAGATGTACCATATATCAAAAATAGTTATTATTATATTATTTACTTCAATAAATATATAATAATGATAAAAATAGAATTATTATATGAAACAAATATAAAAAAAATTAATATTGAATTAACAAATACTGATAAAAAATATAATATTATTAAAAATGAATATGATGATTTTATTATTGAATTAAATAATATTAATAATATATATTTATATTTAGAAGAAATACTTACAGAATATAAATATTTTAATTTAGTTTGGAATAATATTATTATTTATTCAAATTATAATGAAAATATAAAGTTTTTTGATCTAAACTCTTTGTATGATGATTATTATTACAAAATAGAAATAATTAATAAAAAATTTTTATCAAATGAAGAAGAATATTATTTTACAAAAATAATTATTGAAAAACAATATTATTATATACACGAAATATTAGAATATCCTTTTGCTATGAATATTTTATTAGATGTTAGTAAAAATGATTCTAAAGAAATAGAATTTGACAAAACTGATAATTTTAATGTATTTTCTACACAAAATATTATTGCCTTAATTAATCATGACTATTATATTATACACACATTAAATAATTTTTTACTAAAAGATAGAAATATTGCTATTGCTGCTGTAAATCAAAAAAATTCAGGAGCTTTAGGTGAATTAACTGAAAAAATCCCATCATATAAAAATGATAAACAAATTGTTTATATTGCAGTTAAAAATACTGATTGGAGTTTACAATATGCTTCTGATGAATTATGCAATAATCAAGAATTTATATTAGAATTAATTAAAGATATTGATCAAAATAATCAATTAATTACCTACATTTCAGAAGAGCTACTTTCTAATGAAGAATTCTTGATTAAAGCAAAAAAATGTAATCCAAATATTTCTTTATAGAATAATTTATTTTTTATGATGGTAAATTATCTGCAACATAATGATTATGTAATAGATTACCTAAATAATCTCTTACATTATCCAATGTTTTTTCTCCATTCTCTATATCATTTATATTAGATAACATTATATTTAAAAAGTTATCATCTTCGCCTTTAATTATTTTTCTAAATAAAAAAGGATAGCCATCATAAAATTTAGGAACTAAATTTCTTAATTCATTTTCGTACATTTCATAATTTGTATTTTTTAAATTAATAAAATAATCTGTATTTGTAGTATTTTTTAATACTTGAACATAAGATTTTATAATATCGGTATAAGCCATGTATATAATATATAATAAGTAATTAGTATTTATAATATATTATTTAATTAAAATATTATATATTATATATGTATAAACAAAAATATAATAAATATAAAAAAAAATATTTATTACAAAAAAGTATTAGTGGTGGTGCTAATGTTATTTCAGAAGATGAAGTATTATATAAATTTATTATAGTTGGAAGTTATTCAAGCACTGTAGCAAGTAAAGTAATTAAAAAATTAAGTTTAAATTCTGATAATAATATTTTATATATTTCATCAAAAGAAACAAAATCATCAAAAGAAACAAAATCATCTATAGTTGGTATAACTTTTGATTTATATAAACATGAGTTATATGAATCTGAATTAAAACCTAAGTTACAAGAATTTATAAGTAATTCAAAAAAAACAATAATAATTAATATTGCTGCTGATAAAGATACATCTAAAGTACAACAAACTCAAAAATTATTAAGTGGATCAATATATAATAATGATGTTAACGATGAACAATTAAAAAATAATTGGACTGTTAAATCAGGAAAATTTTTTGCAAAATTTGCAAAAGATACTAAATCTGTATTAATTCATATTTCAACAGTATATGTCAATGAAGGAGATCCAAATGATGAATCAAATAATTTAAATACTATAGAAGAAAATTTTAAGAAAATTTGGTCAAATACCTTAGTACAAAAAAAAAGTATTACTAATCTTAGTCAGAATTTTGATTATTTATATGGATATTTAAAAAAATTAGTTGAAGATGAAATTTTTTTAATATATAGTAAATCTATAATTTTAAGATTACCTGTTATAACTGATGAAACCCCATCAGATTTAGCAGATACATCTCCAACAAAAGTAATTGATGACTTACTTACTAAATTAATAACACATAGATTATATCCAGATACCCCAATTGAAACAATTAACATTTCGAATTTTCATAAAAGACGTCCAATGACATCTGAATTAGTATCAGAATTAATATTAATAATCATAAATAATATTATATATGAAAATTTTTTAACGGTACCTGATACAGAACAAGAACAAGAACAAGAACAAAAACAAGAACCATTAATTATAAATTTTGTTTCAAAACTTGAAGATCAATTAACAAAATTTGAAATAGCGAGATATTTTTTTTCAAGTTTTATAGAATATTTTGATATTCAACCTAATGAAAACAAAACTCTAGGATTACCATTTAATGAAACAATGACTAAAAAAATAAATTATACATTACAAACTATATTTAAAGATAATTTTGAAATAGAATTCAATCAAGCAATAATAAGTTCACCGCCTATTTTTACAAGTTTACGTAGATCACTATTGTTTATATTTGATAAATATAAAGATAAATATGAAGCACTTAAATTATTAATTGTTAAATTTAAATAATTTTATTATTTATTTTATATATAAAATAAATAATTGAATAAATTAATTTATATATAAAGTATAATAAATATATATAGATAATGGATTCAATATTATTAGTATATGAAATACCAAAACATGATGATAAAATAAAAAGTATATTAGATTATGATATAGAACCTCAATTTGTAAATACGATTAATAAGCCATTATTAAAAAATAGTTTTCACTGGTATATAAATCAATCAAAAAACAAGATGGAGATTTTTGAAAAACAATCTGTAAATAAAGAAACATATAAAATTGTTAATGCATATGAAGATATTATACCTCATAACAAAAGATCTTATACCAATAAATTAGTTGAAACAGAATGTATAAAAACTTTTAGTAATAAATTTTTTAATACTGATAAAATTATTTCTAGAGCTTTTTATAAAATTTGGGAAATTTTTATGATATTTCCCTTACTTAAAAATGAATCTAAACCTATTATTACTTTACATTTAGCTGAAGCTCCTGGTTCCTTCGTTCAAGCATTAATGTATTATAGAGAAAAAATTTTATCACATACTAATTTTAAAAAAGATAAATATATTGGTGTTTCACGTGAAGAAACTACTTCAACATATATTCCTTCTTTTGATGATAAATTAAATAATACTAATTTTACACGATGGAAATATAAAAATTCTGATATAACTTCTATTGAAATAGTTGATAAAATAATTGATGATCATAAAAAAATGAAGATAGATTTAATAACAGCAGATGGTGGAATAGATTGTAAGGATGAAAATAATCAGGAACAGGAGTTATATAAATTAATATTATTTGAGGTATATTGTTCATTAAAGATATTAAATAACGAAGGAAGTTTTATATTAAAGGTGTTTGATATATATACGGATATAATGCAAAAGGTAATAGATATATTGAGAGAAGTATTTAAAAAAGTTTATATATACAAGCCGTTGATGTCAAGACCTTCAAATTCAGAAAAATATTTAGTATGTATAGAATATAAAAAGAGTATTAATATAGATAAATTATATAAAATGTTAAAATTGTTAGAAAAGAAGGAATTTTTAATAGATATTTTTCCGGAGTATATAATTTCAGAAGATATAAGTATAATAAATAGGGTAATATTATATAATTTAGGAACAATTCAGTTTAAACAAATTAATGATATGATATCTTATTATGATAATAAAAATTATAGTGGAGATGAATATAATGAATATTATAAAAAAAGAAAAGAAGCAAATGATTTTTGGATAGCAACATTTTATCCATTAATAAAAAAACCATCTGATCATTTGGCAATTACTAAAATATTAAATAAATTATTACAAAAAACTTTGGAAAAAAATGATATTAATATAAAAAATTATTATTCAAAACTTATTTTATAAATTATATTATAAAAAAAAATTGAAATTTTTATAGTTTAATATTTCCTATAATTAAATTATTTTACCATGGCTTTTTAGCTAAAACATTTTTTATTCACAAAAGTAAGAAAACATGTCTAAACTTGGAACAAGATATTTTGTTCTTATTCATCCTAATGACACTTTAAGCTATCGAGTACAACAAGAATGTAATAATCCTAATTGTATAAATGATCATGATTTGTTGTGCAAATATTCACATGGACCAGAACTTTTATTTCCTTGCAAAGAATATGAATGGAATCGTTATATATTAACAATTCAGCGATGTAAAAAAGATTATTGTAATCGTAAAGGTTGTACATTTAGGCATATTGATAATATTGACAATGTTTATGTAATTTGTGACAAATTATTAAATGATTGTGAAAATCCGAGTTGTCCTTATTTACATTTATTTTTAAAAACATGTAGTTTCTTTAAAGAGACTGGTGTCTGTCCAAATAAAAATTGTTATTTTGATCACACAAACAAAAAAAATAATATTCCATGTAAATATCAAAGTAATTATACAAATGATGATTGCCAATTTGATCACTCAATACCTTATTCATATCAATCTTCATCTTCATATTCATCTTCATCTTCATCTTCATTTACAAGAACATGTAAATTCTTTAATTACGGTTATTGTGTGCATGGAAAAAAATGTTTATTTAAACATGTAGAACAAAAAAATTATGATCCTGAAATAAATTTTAAAATTAATATCTGTTTTTCAGATAAAAAAGGTATCTGTTCATATGGAGATAATTGTAGATATGCACACGGAGAAGATGAACTCAGACCATTTAAACAAGTATATGGTAATAAAAATAATAATGATGAAAATCATAAAAATGATGAAAATGATGAAAATACATCATTACATTTTGATGATGTTTCTTATGATAATTCATCACAACATGAAGAAGATAATTCATCACAACATGAAGAAGATGATTCATTAAAACATGAAGAAGATAAAACAAGTCAGGTTTCTACAAGTAATGAAAGATCGGAAATAATTATAAAAATTTATGAAGAAATTGGGGATTATTTAAAAACTCTTAACAATGAAGAACTCAATCAGTTTTTAGATTATATCAAAAAATAAATAATTATATTAATTTTAATATAATTATTTTTTTTTATTATTTATTTTTTATTATTATTTATTTTTTATTTTTATTATTTATTATTTTTTTTTTTTTTTTATTTATTTTTTATTATTATTATTTTTTTTTTATAATTATTTATTTTTTATAATTATTTATTTTTTTTATAATTTATAAGAGAAAAAAAATGAAATTATTATTAATTATATAGATAGATATATAATTATATAAACTATATGGATAATAATATACAAATTTTAGATGTAATTAAATCTCATCATGATTTTAAAGAATATATAAAAATAGAAGATTTTAATTTTGGGATTATTCCTGAAAATTTATCAATATCGACAATGAATTTAACATGTGAGTTAGGTATTACATTTAATAGATTTAATATATATAATTACATTATATTAGAGACAGACAATATCATTAGTATAAAATCAAGTTATGGTATAAAATGTTTAAATAATTTAAAAAAGAATTTTAAATCGATTACAAAAAATTCCAAGAAAAATTTTTATAATAATACTACTGTTATTGTAAATGTTTCTGATAATAAATTTGTTAATGTTAAGTTATTTCACAATGGTTCTATACAAATTTCTGGTTGTAAGGAATTATCTGATGCGAATATAGTATTAAATAAGTTAAAATCAAAATTATCTGATATAGTAGTGATAGACAATAATGGTGAAATAATGGAAATTAAATTTATAAATAATATAGATTTATTTTTTGTTAAAGATTTCAAGATAGATTTAATAAATTCAAATTTTACTGTAAGATATTCTATAAATAAGGAAAGATTATACAATATTTTAGTTGAGGAAAATATAATATGCATATTAGCTAATTCACATGCATGCGTTAATATTAAATACAAAATTTCAGATAATAATTATGTTTCTATTTTTGTTTTTCAAACAGGAAATATACTAATAACAGGGGCAAAAAATGCTGAAGATATTAAAAAAACTTATACGTTTATTGTTAAATTATTAAATAAATATAAAGCATCCGTTATTAAGATAAATATTTTAGAAGATAATGATATAATTACTTTATTGAGCAATTATAATATTAATTTATAATTAATTATAAATTAAATAAATTCTTATTAATATATATATATTAATATGAATAGTGATAAATATTATGAAGATAAATATTTGAAGTATAAAGCTAAATATTTAGAACAATCTGGTGGGTCGTCTGGGATACGCGGACCAAAGGCAGTAACAAAAATAAAAGCAATTAGTGGCATTTTATATAGTTTAAAATCTGATACTATGCAGTATAGAGGTGATCATATAACTGATGCACAAAAAGCATATGATGATACAGTATCAAATATAAAATCTGATTTAAAAACTATAAAAAGAAAATCTAAAGGCATTAGATATATAGACGAGATAACTACTCTTGTAGATAAAATTGCGGAAGAAACACAAGAAATGCGGGTTTTCATAACTGTAAATAAATATGCAGAAGAAGAACTTACTGAAGAAGAAAAAGCAGAAGAAGAAAAAACAATTGAAGATGTTAGTAAAGTGCTATTAGAAAGAGCTAAAAATAAAAAAAAGATAACTAAAAAGAAATATGATTTAAGGGTTATGCAAACAAAAGTTGGTTTATACGCATTTGAAATAAATAAAGAGTTAATAAAAAGAGGTCTTGGTGATTTATGTATAGAAAAGGCATATAATCACACAGTAACAGATTACAGAAATTTACTAGGAGAATATACTAAATTTGTATCTGAAAATGATATAAAATTAGAACCAAAAATGGACGAATTTATACAAAAACTTGAACAAATACAAAAGATTGAGCCATTAGAATATATTGATGAACAAATATATGATATGAGTAAAATATCAGAAGAATTTGAAAATCAAAAAAA
>Ga0214919_10004843_pt1 | contig 19384 bp, 16 predicted proteins | sample LL1503_MetaG_FD_177994 | JGI IMG/M metagenome (GOLD analysis project Ga0214919, IMG submission 177994) | Freshwater microbial communities from Lake Lanier, Atlanta, Georgia, United States - LL-1503 | ecosystem: Environmental > Aquatic > Freshwater > Lake | place: USA: Georgia | collected...
AATGGAAGATTATGGAATACAACTGGCGCTGGTGGAAATTTGATTGCTTATTCTTATGATGGAATAAACTGGACAGGATTGGGAAGCCTCGGTTTTGGTATCAATTGTGTAGGTATAGCTTCAAACTATAATTATCCAGCGTCAGTATATATTCAACAACCAACAATCTCTCTTGGTTCAGGAACAAATACACTCGCTTATTCAACTGATGGAATTTTATGGAGTGGATTGGGGACTAATATATTTTCGAATAATGGACGAGATTGTGCTTGGAATGGTTCGATGTATATTGCGGTTGGTCAAGGAACAAATACAATTGCTTATTCTTATGATGGTTTGACATGGACTGGTATTGGACAATCTATTTTTTCTGATCAAGGATTCGGTATATCTTGGAATGGTTCTCAATGGGTCGCTGTTGGGTCGGGAGGACATAGTATTGCTTATTCATATAATGGTATAAATTGGACTGGTATTGGACAAACTATTTTTACAACTTCTGGACTGGGAGTTTCATGGAATGGAACTCGATGGGTAGCGGTTGGAACCGGAGCAAATACAATTGCTTACTCAACAAATGGAATATCATGGACAGGTCTTGGAACAAGCACAACATTTTTTACAGCGAATGGATTTGAGATTGCTTATAATGGGCGTAGATTTGTTGCGGTTGGTTCTGGTGCGAATACAATTGCTTATTCAAATGATGGTCTGACATGGACTGGAATAGGAGCAACTATTTTTACATCATATGGACACAGTATTTCTTGGAATAATGAACGTTGGGTAGCTGTTGGTTGGGGAGGTTCTTCAATAGCTTATTCTACAGATGGAATAACATGGACAGGTATTTCAACAAGTAATAGTATTTTTAGCAGCGGAGGGAATGATATTACATGGGATGGGAAACGTTGGATAGCGGTTGGACAAGGAACAAATAGTGTTGCAACATCTTACAATGGAATAACGTGGTATGGAGTAGCAACAAGTATGAACCTTTTTACAACCGCTGCTTACGGCATTTCATCAAATTACAACGCATCTTCGAGCCAGTTAGTAGTCAGTAATACGAGTGGACAAACTTTATCGAACCAGCTCGATATTGTGGCGGACGCATATTATAATCAGGGCCCGACTGAACTCGCATTAAGAATAGCAACCTAATAAAGTATATATTGATGTTTTATTTACTTTGTAAATAAAATCAGTAAATTGTCATTATCAGTTCCGACGTTATATCTATTTTCAAAAAGTTAGAACTAATAAATCACATGTTAATCAACGATTTTTTGAAAATAATTTAATCCATTTGGCCACGTATCATTAGATAAATATAATTCAAATAGATGTTGATTTTTAAAAAAACATCTCAAATAAACATATTGGTCGTCATCAAAAATATTATTTTCAATCATTTTATTTATTTCATTGTGAATTAATTTCTGATAATGTTTCATATTTGTTTTATTTCCACCCCAAAAACCGCCTGTAATTTTTTCGGGAGCATTCAATAATGTATACATATAATCGATATCATTACTATCTAATTTATTTTTAAAACAAACATTAATTTTATTAATATTAAAATATTTAATATCTAAAGATGCGATTGGAAACATATTAACATTATTATTAAAAAGTGATGAAAAATATCCAAAATCGGCCCAACAAATAAAATCATTCGCAATCAAATTATTATCAATGGCAAAACATATAAAGTCAATTTTTGAAATATTAATTAAATTATATTCAGCGTATAAATTTTCTGGATACCCACGTTGTATTCTATTATTAACAACTCTTTTATAATATTCTGAACTCATAACTTTTTTAACAGACTCCATCTGTTTCCAAGAATGAATATTTTCATTCAGCCAATTATAATTAATTGGTATTAATGTTTTATTGTTTTTATTATCATTATTCATTTTAGAAATTTTTTCATTTACTTCATTAATATATCTGTCATCAATAAAAATTATCATCTTATAATCATAGTTAAAATAATGAATGAATGAATTTATATAATTTTCGGTAGAACGTGAAAATTTAGACCAATTCGTTCTATCAATATCAAAAAAAGCAGAAATTAATGTAATATCTTGTGATAAATTATTTTTAACAATTTTATTATCATTGGACATTATAGTATAATTCAATTTTTCCAGTAAACAAGTCGTATCATAATTTTCTCCTTTTTCTATATTATTTTGTTTCGATTCTATTATATTTTCAAGAGTTGGAAAGAATCCAAGTTTTGTTATAATTTTTTGCTTTTCATCGCGTATAAACTGTAATCTTTGAGACCACAAATCATCTTGTATTGCTTTATTTATTATTTTTAACGATGATTCAAAATCATCTAAGTCCAACCGGACAAATGCCCGACTATCAATATACTCCTCCAAATTAGGACATCCCCAATAAAAGCACAAACATTCACATAATATTGGCTCCCATATTTTCTCAGTAGCATAATTCTTCTCCCAATTATTTTCACAAGAAAAACAATACTTATACTTCGCCATTTCAGATTTATCATTCGTCTTCCCAATATAATTCTTATAATTATGAAAATTCTCTGCACCATATACATCAATCCCATTGAATCCACACTCTTCCAATTGCCGGATGAACTCAATTCTCTTTATGTGGCCATCATCATGATTCTTCCGACTTAATATTGAAATAATCTTATCTACCTTCTTTTCTTCTCCGACATCTATTTTAGGAATTTGCCACTGGACATTATTTAATTCATTCCTATGCGAAAATACTTTCATGAACCCACTCGGAATTGACCAATCACCCCATGTTTTTACTCCCCAATTCTTCCCTTCATCAAAAACCCATGGCTCCATTTGAAAAACGATAGTCCGCGATTTATCATAGCCGGTCTCATTTGTGCGATTAATAATAACATAATAGTCAATATTTTCCGTGTCCCATGTAATTTCAATATTATTCCAATGGAGTCCATCGAGACACATATTTGACCATTCCCGACATAACTGCTCAGATGAACACCAATCACACATCATACGAACTCTTGTTTTTAAGAATACATTCTTAAATATACGCATAACATTTTCCGGACTATATTCTCTATACGCGTTCCAATCTGTTCGTGTATTATATTTTTTGAAATTAACTAATATATCTTTTAATGTGTCCTTATTATACCATATTCCATATTCACCGAGTAAATGATAATGAGCGTTATCTCCACCTTCAATTAAAGTCGCAATAACTGGTTTATTCTTTATTGAAAACTCCGCAATTGATAATCCGAATGTTTCTCCATCGCTCCTCCCCCATAACATAGCATCACAAGTATTAATAAATTCAACCTTCCGATGTAAATCAACGGTTTTTTCAAGATATATTATATTATTTAAATCACTGAATTTTTTAGTATTCATAAAAATAAAATATATATTTGGATTATTACTCGCAACATCAATTACAGTATTTATAACATACTCAATGTCGAATTGATAATATCCACCATATCTACCAAAAACAATCGCATCTTTCGCAATTCCGAATTCGAGTCGCATATTTTTATTATTATCTGGTAATGAAACAATATGGGGAACAATTGGACAATTATTTTTATCTCTATTTTTTACATATGGACTTATAGACGCATATACATCTCCATGCGGTTCTCCACAATCAAATACCGAATGAACTACATTCCAACAGTTTTTAGACAATAAATTATCATTTGTTCCATATTTTATTGAGTATAATATATCAACATTATTACTTTTCAATATATCATCTACTTCACTCCAATTATTGTATTGAAATACTCGAAATTCTTTAAATTTATCAAGAATTTCTTGTGATAAACTCCGATTATATAATATAATTGAATCATTATTCAATATTTTCCGATTATAATACGCATAATCATATAAAGCAACTGTGGTTCCTCTTTCAGATAAGTAATTGTCATGAAAAGCAATCCGCTTATTATATAATTTATTATACGACTTTTTAACATATAGACCACAACTTATATTTATTAACTTTTTAGTATCGCATTCATTCTTGTAAAATCCAAATGTATTAAAACAAGCGCAATCAGTTCTCTTCTCGGCGACAAGCAACATTTCAGTTAAAGACCCAGACCTCTGAAAATGAATATCGCTTCCAAAAAAATCCTTATTTGGATAATAGTCGTATTTATCTAATAAATATTTTTCGAAATCGAATGAAATACTCATATTTTGTATGTCAGAGTCAATTTCTTTTCCATATTCATTCCATTCTGAAAAACATATCTGTGGTTTTGACTCATAACATTTCAACTCTGGAATAATTTTAAATAGATAATCGATTCCATGCCTGATTCCATTTTTTTCAATATATTCAATCATTTTTTTAGCACCGGTCCGGTTAATTGAATAAGAAAACGTTCCTCCAACATACTGGCTCATTGGAAGATGCTCAATTATAAACTGGTTCACAATTTCCATATTTTCTCTAACATTCGAAAACATATGATAACCATAAAATAATACTTCATACTTTGAATAATTAGTAGTCATCAGTTTATTCTTAAAATCGGAAGATAATGTAAAATCATCCTCCATAATAAAAAAATATTCATCGCCGGATTCAATCAACTTCTTCCATAATTTATAATGAGTCAAAGCACAACCAATGACGCCCTTTCTATTTCCGAAGTCATTCCCTTTAAATAAATCAATCAATTCATTTGTTATTTCTAAACTATTACCGTCGATTGCTTCAATAAATTCATAATTTGATATATTTGCGTTTTTGAAAATTTCGATTACATTATTTTTTCTGTCTTCTCTTCTTTTCAAATTTATTACTTTTATTTTCTGTTCAGTTGAAATGACTTTGTCATTTAACTCAACCGTTTTTAACTGTTCAGTTGAAATGACTTTGTCATTTAACTCAACCGTTTTTAACTGTTCAGTTGAAATGACTTTGTCATTTAACTCAAGAGTTAAAAACGTTTCAGTTTTTAACTGTTCAGTTGAAATGACTTTGTCATTTAACTCCAAAGTCTTTTTAACAAACTGGCTCTCATCGTTCATCGTATAAGCATTCTCCCCTGTCTTATCTGATGTCAGTTTCCCAATGTGTTCGCAAGTTATCCGGTTGAAAAAAGCAGAACGCCACCCAGCGCCATACCAACGGTCAGCATAATCTTTCTCGAAGAACTGGTTCGCGGAATTATAGTTCCCGAGTTCGAGAATCGAATCAACTTTTATAATCGACGGCCGGAAACTGTAATCGGTCCAATAATGACAGTTTGGATAATTGAATGACCCGCTCTTGTGGTCGTGTAAAACGATTTCCTGCGTTGCGCCAAATGGAGCATGTCCCGAAATAGCATAATCTTTTATTTGCTCACCGTAATTCCGATTGAATAAGACTTGCTTGATATTACCTTCCAAATATTTGATTCCAGTCTTGATGTAATCCATCTGACAATGAAATCGGAAATCGTCCTCCATATGAATCCAATATGTCGGCCGGAGTTCATTCAACTTGTCCCAAATAATATTCATACTCTGGCGATGGCCCTTCTCTTCTGGACCCTTCATATAATAATCAATCCAATTATACTTTCGCTTCATCTGGTTGCGGTCCTCCGGCGACGAATTATCATCCACACAAAACCAATAGTCAATCATATCAATATCGGTCCATGTATTGGTAATGGAATTAACCGTCTGTTGAAATAGGTCAAATCGCTTACACGTCGTCATTGTCAGAATAATTTTGGGGGATTTTGACTGCTTCTTGTTCTTGATTGGACTATACTTCGTCAATTGGTCCTTATTTATTAACTTATTCCAGACATCAAATGCGCTCTGAGGAATTGAATGACCTGCGCGGGAAAGAGTACAAATCAGCTCATCGACCCTCTCAAAAAGGGTCGCGTCCGGTTTAACATCATAGAACTGGATATTCCCAAAGGTTGAGAAAATAGAAGATGAAGACACATTCTCATCCATCAATATTTTCCGGCAACACTCCATACCCAACTCTTTTTTATCACAATAATAAGCACTAATAGATGCGTTGTATTCAAGCACAGAATCATACTTCGTAATATCAATAAACAATTTGTCCCTCGGCCTTTTCTGATAGCTCCTATATTTTTTATAAAGGGCGCATACAAATAAATTCATTCCGGACTCCCTTAGCAATTGTATAGCCTCTGCAATTCCCTCCATTCTCTCACCGTCATACTCAGCCGTCTTTAACCAATATTTGAGAGCCTCCATATTATCACCCTTCTGCTTATATAAATTCCCAATCATCAGACAACTATAATATTTCTCTTGATACCAATTATTAAGAGTCAGGCATTTCTTATACCAGATAATCGCATTATCAGGCTCCCCTGCGTCTTTCCAACTTTGCGCGCAGTAAAAAGCATATCGGTCCGTCAGAGAAGTATCCTTCTCCGTTTGGCATGCCAGCTCCAATACTTTCGCGTCCTTCTCATATTTCTTGGGGTCCTGACTGCGGTTTCCGGTTCTTCCGGATTCCACGTGATAATCTCCATCAATAGTTGCACTTACGGCGTCAGGCTCACAACACGCCAAATATTCATGTAATACACCCACAAACTTCCAGCGACGGTGGTTATTAATGAGTAGGGGCCGGACATACTCAAATCCTACTCCAAACTTCAAATTATACGAGTCTTTATCGAGGACCGCGGGAATCTTAAAGTCCCCATGAAAACTGTCATCCGCGTCGAAAATGAGGAGATAGTCCGTTTTATTATAGGCACTTTCGAGGGCTTTCGTTCGGTTATATCCAAAGTCTTTCCATGTATGTTCAACAAGTTCCCCATTTATATTTTTATCTTTCCAGTAGCTCTTTATGAGCTCAATCGTATTATCAGTTGAACCTGTATCGGAAATTACCCAGTAAGTTATTGGGACATATTTTAGAATATTATCAAAAGTCTTACAAATGATATGGGACTCATTTTTGACTATCATATTCAGACATATTGAAACCATGAAATATATAATTTAAATCTCTTTAAGTTATATGTTGGAACTCAAAAATTATTTTAATGATATCATAAAATTAAATCCGTCATTCGGTTCATTTTTAGGATACAGAAAATATGATAGCGACTATGAAAATAATCTGTCCCCAGAACACCGCAAAAAATATAAAGCCATTCTACAAAAATACAAGAACACAAAAGATAAAGTGTTGCGATATGAAGTAAAAATGGGATTACAAGGTTTAAAGTATAAATTATACCAAATACCATTTGCGTCTCATAATAATGAAATCATTAACTTTACTTTTTTCAATCAGACGTTTTACCCTCTTAAAACGGCGCGAGATTATGAAAATTTGGTCCGGCGACACGAAAAATTTATGGAATATATCGACAGTGGAATAGCGAATATGCGCGAGGGGATGAAATGCGGGATGGTCCTACCCAAAATCATATGCGAGAAAATGATTACTGGGTTAGAATCATTTTATAAAAAGAAAGGGTATTTGATAAAGGTTCCTAAGAAATATGAATACATATTTGAAAAATATGGATCCAAGATAAAAGAGCTCATTGAGTTTTTGAAAGGGGAGTATTTGAAGAAATGTATGGTGTGCGTCGGAGTTTGCGATTTACCAAATGGGAAGGAAATATACCGCTATTTAGTCAAGGCGCAAACCACCACGAACCGGACCCCAGAAGATATTTATGCGTTCGGACTAAAAGAAGTTAGCAGAATAAAGGGCGAACTCGAAAAATTAAAGGGAAAAATGGGCTTCAATTGTTCTCTCTTGGAATTCTACAAGAAAATGAAAGCGAACCCAAAAAACTATTGCGCTACGAAAGATGGGGTCGTTCAGGAATATGCGAGAATCGGAAAGAAAATCAGGGAGACTGTTATGAAAAAGTATTTCTGGGATGAAGTTAAACCCTATGAATTGATAAAAGTTCCGAGGGATATGGAGGAAGGGAACGCGGGGGCCTTTTACTACCCCGGAAATAAAAAACGCGTGGGGACCTTTTACATCAATACGCGGGATATTCGGGAAAACCCCAAATATAGTATGATGGCGCTCACACTTCACGAGGGAATTCCGGGGCATCATTATCAATACCGCTACATGATTGAAAAGAAAATCCCCTTTTATAAAATATACGGGATTGATGGAAGCGCCTACGCAGAAGGTTGGGGCCTATATGCGGAGTCTCTTGGGGAATATGATGATTATTCCTATTTTGGGAGGTTGAGCTATGAGATTTTCAGGGCGCTTCGATTAGTTGTTGATACCGGTATTCACTACTACGGATGGACCTACAAACGGGCGGTCAATTATATGATGGAATATCTCTCATTTGAGCGGACGGAGATTGATAGCGAAGTCGAGCGATATATTTGTGTTCCGGCGCAGGCGCTCTGTTATAAGATTGGGGAGACAGTTATAAAGGGGTTGCGGGATGATTATATGCGTGGGGCTGGGGCCGATATAAGGGATTTCCATCGGAAAATACTGGAAAATGGGGTCTTACCGCTGGATATATTGAAGGAGAACTTTCGTAAAAAATGATGGTAAATGAATGTATTTTATTCCGAATAAAAAATGAATGCTGCAAAACAACAAACATTTTTGGATGAACTCCAAACCTCGGATGAAACCTCACCAAAACTTGATTCTGAACCTGTTATTATATCGATGATATCTGCAATTGAAGAACTTTTATCTAAACAAGGTCGCAAATTGATGGATGAACAATCTATATATAATTTGAGCGGAAGTAGACTAGCAACCGGTATTTCAGTCAAATCTGATTGTTGTCCAGTTGATGAAATTCCGTTGTTTACTATACCAAATGATGGAACTCCTATTAAAATTCACCTTAAATCATTCTTTATCCGAAATCGGAATGATAAGTGTGATACTAACGATGATCATTATTTTCCTGATTCTACCGGAAAAAAACATTTGTGTTGCTCACAACAAAATGGAATATTGGGAGGGTCATCTTGTCTGGGATTGATAGGCCATCCATATATAGAATCCAGAATGATTTATTCTGATGATGGAACCCGTCATATACATATTATTTTTGATTTAGAAATTGAAAATTTAAGTAAGACTGCAAATTTTACTGATACGATTAAAGGATATGAAGGATTTCGTAGAGAAATATATGTTGAGATTCATGATTCTACTTGTGGACTACCGCAAATTTCTCTGGTTAGCTTTCTTCCAACTTTATTCGAAACTCCAGATGAAATTGGTAGAATATGTGTTTGGATTTCATATAATACACAACTTCCTAACTCATCGGTAATTGCAGAATGTTCACACGTCGCTTTTGATGTCAATTATATGTGTTGTGTGAGTGGTATATCTACTTTTCCAATACCACGTGGAATTATATTGTCAAACGACGAATATTTTCCTATACCGATAAACCCATAAGATGAGTAAGTTTGATTTTATAAAAAATGATTAAAAATAGCTGTAAAATAAATGAAACAAAAAATGCTTAACAAAATATCTATTTATTTAATTTTTATTTTTGAAATATTGATGTGTCAATGTTATTTTACACACGGAAGCTTGAAAATGCCGGATTTTCGTTGGACTCAAACATTTTGCATCCCAAGTTATGGAAAATGGATAAATTTACACAATAACGCCGTCTTTCATGATTTTGGAGTTTCTCCTTACAATCCCAAGATGATTTGTTGGGTAAAATATGACAAAATACAATTTTCGCGTCCATTTTTTGATATTGCTGTCATTTTGGAAATATACCTGATTCTTCTCCTCTTTCGGATTGTTGTAAAATGGACTTAAAGATTTATTGATATATATTATATCAATGAACATCGGCAAAATATACATTAGACCGAAAAACTTTATAACATATCGCACAATTGGAGCGGAATACTACGCTCAGATGCGTAAAAAGATGATTGAACATTATAATAATAAGCGCGGACGCGTATTTGTCGAAAAAGAGCCAAGAATGAATTTTGTTGTCGGATATGGAAGTTTTCAGAATATGGATAAAATAAAATGGTCTCCGGCGTCTTACGTCGAAGAGAAAGCAGTTGAAATGAAAGCGACGATTCCCATGAAAAAGCTGGTGTCGTCGGATGATGAGTGGGTTGATGTAAAAAAGTCATTGTAATTCATATAGGTTGCGCATCTCCATATTATTGGTCATTCGACTTCGGATAAAATTCTCTATACTTGAAACGCGCCGGAGAGCATTATTCCGAATCTCTTTCATTTCATTGACGACATGAATGCGCAAAAAGTAGTAGGCCGATATCATTATAAAAATGTGCCAGAGCGTGTGAGTAATCCAATATGGGAGCGTATCAATGTAATAATTTATGTGGAAGCAACCGATTCCACTGACGGCGAAGATTGTTCCTTTTATTAGGTTGTGTTTCTTGAATTCGGGACATCTTTTCCGGAAGATGAATATACCGAATACCATGAAAAAGCAGACTCCTGCGATAATGAGCTCAACTTTAATTGGGAAATCGTCGTAGAAAATCATGAAAAGACTGAATGTTCCAAGAATATTGAGTGGAATTCCTTTGTATTTTTCGGGGACTTTTGCGGTCATAATGGATAGAGTTATCATAACCATAATCGCGCAATAGAAGTCGATGAATTGGAATGTTGAATAAAGCTTGGGATGGCTCTCTTTATGGGAGTCGAGCGCATGATAGGTCATCGAGGATACCATTGATTGAAACAGGACCCATCCTTCAATAAGATATTGCTCTTTTATTGAAACATGGATTGGTAAAAGCATAAATAAGTTTGATAATATAAGAAGTAAGTCGGTCCATTCCATTATATATAAAAGGCAGATGCTTTTATATATGAGTTTTTATTTTTACAAAGCAAAATAAAATATCCTTATAAAATAAATAAATAATGACCATTCCTGCAATTGTTGAAAGCTATGAAAATCTTTTACATAAGGGCGTTTATTTGATTCAAGTGTTTTCTTACACAATTTCATTCATTATAATCAGTATTAGTATTATTACATCGACATATATTTATTTTCACAAATTCAATTCTCAGCGCGACGCATATAATGAAACCAAACTTAATTTAGGGCGCTCAATTGCTCTGGCGCTTTCATTCATCTTGGGCGTTGAAATACTCAAACTGTTTTACATAAAAACATATCAACAGATTGTTGTTGTAGCAATTCTAGTCGCAATTAAATTGCTTGTAAATTATTTTTTATCGAAAGAAATAAATAATATTGATAATCAAACTAATGAATGATTTCATTGTGTAAATATAAGTAAATGGTAAGTAAAAATTTAACAAAAGAGCAACAGGCTCGGTTTGATAAACTTAATCTCATACATCCTAAAAAAATGAAACCAAATGAAAAATACGAGTTCAATTTGCTATTGGGTAAAAAATACTTGTATTTAAGCACGTGCGCAAAATATACACAAACTCAGAAGAAATTTTATAAAGACCAAGGAAAATATTTTGTGAAATTTGCGGAAAATATTCGGAAGAGACATAATTTGAAGGTAATTTCATGAGAATTATATTATTTATAAATAGTATGAATAATACAAATACGAATAATACAAATACGAATAATTTCAAAACAAAAATATTATTTGCTAAATTATCTGAATTATCTGAATTATCTGAATTATCTGAATCGAATGAACAAGAAAAAATTAATCTATTCCGTAAAATTATTGAATTATCTGAATTATCTGAATCAAATAAATCAAATAGACAACCAAAAATTGAACTATTTCGTAATATTATTGATGCACTTATTGAAAATAAAGATGTTATGAGTATTTTAGATTCTAGCGAGTTTTTTAGAAAAGAATATTTACAACAAGAATTCAAACAATCATCTCGATTTAAGATTGATAAAATACATCGCAGTGGCGTTCCATTAAAAGAATCACATGAAAAAAGGTTAAGATTAAATGAAAAAACTTCTGTAAAATTTAGTTCATATAGTAAACTAAATAAAGAAGAAGAACTACAATTATCTAACTTTGAAGAACAAAAACCAAAATTAAGATATTTTACTATGGGTTCAAAACAACATCCCAACCAATTTGAGAGGTGGAGTCCAGAAGAAATGTATAATTGGTGGCTTAGTTTAAGAGAAAGTGGCATTTCAAAATTAGAATGGAAAATATTAGATGCTGTTTTTTTTCTTTTTATAAATCAAATATCATGTATTTGTAATAGTTATATCAGATATGGTATAAAAAATAATTCAAAAAATAAAATTGTTTTCAAAGAAGAATTAAGGTTATTGTCTGAATATTTTAGATTATTGGATGAGTTTTATAATAGTGGTGGAGAATATGGATTATTGATTGACACACATGAATACTTTTGTGATTGGTTTGAAAAAAGAATTAGTTATGATTCTATTAACATATATGTTGAATATGAAAATAACAATAATATAATTAAATTATTTAATAATTTAAAGAAAAATAAAATAATTCATAGAAAATATAAAAGTGACATTTTTAAAGGTGCTTATTCAATATTAAAAACATATATAAAATCTACGATTAAACAATATAGTTTAGTTTTATTTACGAGTTATTTTCAAAAACCATCTGATTTTATTAGTTTATATAGTATTCCTGTATTAACTATTATTGGTATCCCAAATAAATCTCATAATGGAGGGTATTATTCTCCTTCTACACAAATAGTGCATGATTTTGGGGCACATAGTTCTTGTTTAATACAGTATTATAATCATATATATTCAAAAAAAACATTAAATGATATCAAATTATTTGAAAAAAAATGAAATTTTTACAATTATTATCAGTTAATCAAAATAATGACGCGAAGTTATTATTATGGGCTATTCTTCATGAATCTCAATCTTTTTATATATCAATTATAGATAATTATTTAAAAAATACTTCAAAATCTATTTTTAAAAAAATAAATTATGACCATTCTTTATTTTGTAATAATTTTTTTGAAATAGAAATATTATCAGAACAACTTTCAAGATTTAAAATTGTTTTAGAAAAAATTATAAAATTAAAAGAAATACCAGAAAATAAAGAAAAAATTTTACATAAAATTATTGATAGTGTTAATATTTTAATTATAATATGTAGAGAAACATGTAGAGAAACATTAATAGTAAATAATAAGAATCTTATATATGAAACATATAACCTAAATAAAACATATAAGCTAAATAAAACATATAAGCTAAATAAAACATATAACCCAAATAAAACATAGAATCAATAAACTACTCCTTCGCGTCTCCAACTCCCGCGCCTGAATCACTCTTCACCTGTTCAACGGCAACCGCAACCCCATTAAATGAACTCATCAGTTTATTTGATAAAGATAGCGCTCCTGATGCTTCATTAAGCGCAACCACCGGCGCAAAACTGACGGCCCTACTCAATTTCCTCTCCGTTCTTGGAAGATTCTCCGAATTATCTATTTCTTGTAGGACGCGCTCCATATTTGACTTTTCTTTAATGGCGACCTGTGCGATGGATGATTCAGGAACCATCCGGATTCCTTGCTTCCCGATTTCGATTCTTTCAAAAACGCCCGCATTCGGCGGTAAATGAACATGAACTTCTGATTTATCTACATTCGCTTTCAATCTATCAACAATCGCCGGAGGAATTGGTGGACTCTGTTCGACCAACTTTTCATACTCCATTTTGGCGTATTTCATAAAATCGACCACGTCCTCGCGGTCTTCGGGCTCTTTTTGAAGTTCGGTTTTTACATTGTGGTAATACTTCCCCCATGCCACACTGGCGACGCGGTGGCCTTCAAGTGATTCCGATACTTTGAGGAAAGTCTGAATTGTCGCAATAATACCGGCGATAATATTGAAAAAACCGACGGTAATTGCGTAGTAGCCTTGGTAGGCGGGGTCTACGCGTTCTTGCGCAAAGTTGGCGGCGCCGGTCAGTGTGGAAAGAATAATAACGGGGACCTGAAATTGGATATTCTTTTTCCAGAATTTTAAACGAGATTGATCATGCATCCAACGAAATGATTTCCCATGGTCGGCCCATTCTTCAAGGAGATTTTCGTCAGTTTTCTTCCAGTATTTTTGGCGAGGTGTTTGGACTTCGTTTGTCATAATTATAAATGGGCTTTTTTCTTTAAGTTGGATTATCGGATAAAATTAAAATATTTTTAAGTCAGTTTGATATATGTTTCTTGGAAAAAATTAAAACTCGGGAAAAATAATGCGTATATGTATTGTATAAAAGAGAAGAAGTAATTACAACCTTTTTTCCCGAGAGATTTTATAAATTTTATTTCTTCCAAAAAATGTTGTAGTTTGTTATTTTTTCTAATTATCTTTTTACACACTTTGATAAAATCTTCATTTTTCTCTTTTGGGAATGAATTGTTTTCAGTAAATTCAATAATATTTTCTAATTTTATTGTTTTTTCTTTTATTTTTGCGACAACAATTGATAAATCGCGACTTTTATTTTCAGGAAGAAATCCGTATTTCATGTAATATGTTTCTTCATAAAATAAAATCATGTAAGTGTAAAGTGGGAATTTGTTTATTCCACAATTTGTAGTTGAATTGTCGACTAACTTGATTATGTTTATATTTTTATAATTTTCTTTTATTAGTCGAATTGTGGTTTCCATCTAAAACAATTGGAATGTAACTAATCAATTTATGATTGTAATGCCCAACCTTATAAAATTAATTATTCAATTTTTTCTTAAAATAATTAAAAACAATGAAAAAAGGAAAACCATTTAGCAATACAACTTTATGATTTCTAACAGTTCTGTGTTTTCATTATTTTCAATACGTGAAATACATTTTTCCATTATTTCAATAAGTTTATCTAATTTATCATCAATATCTACTTTACTAAAATTATTATCTGGGTTAAAACGAATAAATATCCAGTTTCCACTATGAATCATATATAAATCATTATAACGAATTTCTTCATCGTGTTGGTCATAACTTTTATGTCCAAACTCGTCGGTTTCAACTGCTAAAATAGTATTACCTATTAATTTCCGATGATCTATACGACGACGATGAGTGCAATCACAATCACCAGTATAAAGTGGTCTATCATGGACAAATCCTTCAAAATTTGTATTGATTGCATTTCTAACCATTATTTCTTTTGTATGAGCATAGATAACCTTACTACGTTCATCATCTGGAAAAATACGCTTGAAACAAGTTGCGCAATATCCATCATATTTTAAACATCCACTTCTCGAATCAATCCAATCGATACAATTTGGACATCGTTTTCCGCCTCCATGTGCGATACATTTATCGGATTTGCCTTGTGCACTTGCTTTACAATCCGGTTCATTACAACGTTTTCCGCCTCCATGTGCGATACATTTATCGGATTTTTCTCGTGCACTTGCTTTACAATCCGGTTCATTACATCGGTTTCCTCCTCCATGTGCGATACATTTATCGGATTTACCTTGTGCACTTGCTTTACAATCCGGTTCGATACAACGTTTTCCGCCTCCATGTGCGATACATTTATCGGATTTACCTATTGCACTTGCTTTACAATCCGGTTCGCTACAACGTTTTCCGCCTCCATGTGTTATACATTTATCGGATTTACCTATTGCACTTGCTTTACAATCCGGTTCGCTACAACGTTTTCCGCCTCCATGTGTTATACATTTATCGGTTTTTCCTTGTGCACTTGCTTTACAATCCGGTTCGCTACAACGTTTTCCGCCTCCGTGTGTGATACATTTATCGGATTTACCTATTGCGCCTGCCTTACAATCTGGTTCATTACATCTTTTTCCACCTCCATGTGTTATACATTTATCGGTTTTTCCTTGTGCACTTGCTTTACAATCCGGTTCGCTACAACGTTTTCCGCCTCCATGTGTTATACATTTATCGGTTTTTCCTTGTGCACTTGCTTTACAATCCGGTTCGCTACAACGTTTTCCGCCTCCATGTGTTATACATTTATCGGATTTACCTATTGCGCCTGCCTTACAATCTGGTTCATTACATCTTTTTCCACCTCCATGTGCGACACATTTACCAGTTTTTCCTTGTGCACTTGCTTTACATTCAGGTTCGCTACATTTTTTTAGTGTCATTATATTTTATTATAATTATAATAGTCTGAATTATTTTAAATCAATTTTTTAGAAAATATATAATTTTTTAGAAAATATATATTTTCTAAAAAATATATAATTTTTTTTAAATGAAACCATCTACGAAATTGTGTTATAAATAACTATTTTTGGGGTTTATGGTGGTTTCCTATTATACAATTACTCTGAATTTTATTTTATTGTTTCTTATATACAATTATTTTCAGAAAAACTATACTTTTTTCAATTTAATATATTTTCCTTTTTTTTCATAGATTAATTCTGTTTTTTTTATTATTGATTCAATATTCCATATACATCCACTTGCTACATCCCATAATGAAAACCAAATATATTTTTTATATTTTTGAATAGAATCACAAATTTCAATTCCACCAAAATCGTTTGCTACTTTTTTCCAATTTATAAATTCATTTGAAATAAATTCATTTGAATGAATTATTTTTGATTTTTTAATATATCTTTTATGAAACATCTCAAAATCTGGTATGGTTTTTACAACAAGTAATTTATTTTTATCTTTATTCCAAATGTCAGTAATAATATTTGATTTTATATTTATTTTATGAATATAATTATGTAATAATGAATCCATACCTTCCTTGATTATCCAATTATACCAACTATTATAACAACTATACCAAAATCCATTTGGTTTTCCTTGATTTATATAATTTTTGTATTTTTCTCTGAATATTATTTTTTTATTTCCATCTATCCTATTTCTTTTTGGTAAATACATATATTATATATAATATTATATAAATTTTAATATGATATCGACGTAGCGGTATTCCACAGATGAAATATTCTTTACCAGCCACATTTTATACTTTGGAAAAAGTCCTATTTGGGGGTTCAGTTTAAATGACTTTGTCATTTAAACTCAAGAGATAAAAAACTAACGTTTTTTATCTGTTAGCACCTTTTTTCAGCGACACAGGGGAAAAAATACATGATTTTGGGGGTTCGCACCTTTACCCGCGTCTAGCGGGAAAAAGGGGCGTTTTTGGGGGTTCGCACCTTTACCCGCGTCTAGCGGGAAAAAGGGGCGTTTTTGGGGGTTAGCACCTTTACCCAAGGGGAACTTAGAGTTCCCCCTTAGACCCCCTCCTCTGAAAAGTCATATTTGGGGGTTCGCCCCTTTACCCCGCTGGCGGGGAAAAAGGGGCGGTGGGGAAAAAGGGGCGGGTTAGTTTGATATCTTATTTTTCACATAAACCAATATTTCCCCGTATTTCTTCTCTAATTTCTCCAATGATTTCTCATTAACATCCAGCTTTTCCAATGTTATCTTTTCGATTATTTTGAACTCCGCGTTCATTGAATCAGTATCCGCATCCTGCTTACTCATAACTTCTTGAATCATCTTAAATTTGTTCATATAATAGGCCTTCAAATCCCCCAGATATTTCATAATCGTCTCTTTTATTTCATCGAAATTTTCAATTGACGCATTTTCAATCTCCAATGGCATACTACTCGTTTGAAAATCGCCATTTATATTTTTAACGTAATCTTCTAAATCAAGCTTAAATATATCTCCAATTATTTCAAGAAATTTCAAGTCCGATATTATTTCATGCGCCGTAAGTTCAAGTAAAAGATTCGGTTTTGCTATTTCCAATGACCTGCCCAATATTTTATTCAGTTCCTGAAAATTCACATGCGATTTCTGAAATTTCGCCTTTTTTTGAGCGATTATTTTCTTAATGTTTTCAATCTCTTTTGGAATCATGGCGTATATAATAATATTCTAAAATAAACGCAAATTTATTTATTTATAAAAACGTATTTAAAAAAATCGACATAATACAATTATATAAAATGGAAGAACTAAATGAAAAAATAATGGCCGTATGTGAAGAACCGGATAAAGTAAGAGAAATTCTATTAGATTTCATTAAATCTAAATATGAAGTCGATAGCGAATCCAAAAAAATTACTGTATTATCGGAATACCTCACTTATCTCAGAAACACCCAGAGCCCTATCTTGGGAATATTCACAAATTTCATAACCAAAAATATAGCCGGAAAAATATACGACAATATCGCACCATGTCGCGAATTGCTAACGACCAATTTTAACGGTCTCAAAGCAAAAGACAAATTTTCGATAGTGGAAAAGGTCCGAAAATCGCTCGATTATTATTTCACGATTGCTAACATTTATGAACTCGTCCAGCTATTAGAAGACGACATTGCGTTTTGCTTGAAATGGCGACTCAAAAAGTTAAGAGAAGATATTATTACGCTTACAGAAGCGAAAGAGGAGTATAAATTAACGCCGTCTGATTTGGAGAATATATCATATTCAGAGCACGTTCATTCAATATACAATAGAGTTTGTAAGATTTATGTGGTTGAAGATATAAAAGATTACGTAGATAAAAAATATGGACAAACTATATTGGATGAAAGGCGCTTAAAGTCCGAAGTGAGACGGGAAAAAATGAAAGAGAATAAGCAAATGAAGGAGAAGAAGCAAACTGAAATAGAGAATGAGAGGAAGAATATGGTTATTCAACTGTTGGCGGAGAATGGTTATTATTACGATGATGACAATTATGAGGCGTCCCTTTTTGGCAAATTTGAACCGGAGAAAATATTGGCGATGGCTAAAAAAATACACGATGAGAAATCGAAGAAAATTGAAAGGCGCGAATTATTGAATATGGAGTTGGAGAAATACGGATGCTCTTTTCGCAATGACAGTGTATTATGTCATGAATATGTCGAATTTGGTAATAGGGACTTGATGTTTGTTGTGAATACGATGCGAGAGATGGATTTTCTGATGAACAAGACGGAATATCAATCGCTTTGGAAGAGGCGCTGTTTGGAATATTACGATGGAGTTTTGAGAAGGGTCGTCTGTATTCGTAAATATAAGTCTTTGATGAATCGAGATGATGACATTTATAAGACTTACGCCGTGGAGAAGTATTTGACTAAAATGAAGGAGACCGGAAACACTATAAATGAGCGTTATTTGTCGCCGAATATTGTGTGGCGCATTCAACAGGTTGTTGCATCTGAGGATTTGGAAAAGGAGCGGGAGGAATGTATAGAGGCGCATTTGAAGAAGTCGAAGAAGAAAGATGAAATAGTGGATTTATAAAAATTGATGGTAAAAATGATTATAATTGATTGATATATAACGGTTCAACATTTTCAAAAATGAGTTCACCACAAAC
>Ga0214919_10004844_pt1 | contig 19384 bp, 17 predicted proteins | sample LL1503_MetaG_FD_177994 | JGI IMG/M metagenome (GOLD analysis project Ga0214919, IMG submission 177994) | Freshwater microbial communities from Lake Lanier, Atlanta, Georgia, United States - LL-1503 | ecosystem: Environmental > Aquatic > Freshwater > Lake | place: USA: Georgia | collected...
CTTCCACGCCTTGCACTTTGCCATTGGACAGGCGCAAGGAAGTGGCGCGTGTGGAAAAGCGAAAGTTCACACCAAGACTTCTGCACAGACGTCCCAAGTGATACGGGTACGCTTTTGAGCCTGGCACGACGTTGTGCATCCGTGGCAGACGGTGTGGCGGTTCGCTGGCAGGACCTAAAAAAACCAAGCCACTTTGCATCAGCCATTCGAACATTGCGGGTGATTCATCAACCAAAATGCGCCGAAGGCCAAGGTTGTCACGCTCCGCCAAAGGTCCCGCAAATTTACCCAGGTCTTCAAAGTGCCAATCAGGACAGTCATCAAAGATGCCCGCTTTGTGTTGATGCCGCGTTTGTGTGGCCGACACTGAACCTACAGACCAAGCGGTACTTCCACCCAATTGGGTGTTTTTTTCGATCAGCAGGACCTTTGCTCCATGGCGAGCAGCTTCGCTGGCAGCAGCCAGGCCTGAGCCGCCGCCGCCAATGACGAGCACATCAAACGTTTCCTCTTTCATCCCAGGGTCCTTTAAGTTCAACTATGTTCAACCAAAATGTCTATCGTCTATTCGCCCTTGTTATCGAATGAGATTTGATTCAGCATAACGGATGCATGATCATGATATTGCCAGTCTAAACAGGGAAAACCCGCATGAGCAGTGAACCTGCCACTTCTTGACGTACCACTTAGTCGTACCATTAAGCGGCCTTCAATTGCTGTGCCGAAGTCGGCATTCTGAGGTGTCCGATGGCCGCAAGTGTGACCGTACATGTACTCCAGTCTGCCGAGAATTAAAAGAAAATATTTACTCTACATTTTTTTATTGGCAGGTTATTATCAATATATTATAGGTAAAAATACTTTTTAATATCATAATGTTCATATGAAAATATATGCCCACACTCCAGCATTAATTCAATTTACCTCGTGGGAGGGGATATTTATTCGGCGCATCGTGCATGCAGCTTCGCAGGCATTGCTCTGTGCGTCTGTGCTTTGTATGCTTACGTTGCCGCAAACTTCAATGGCGCAGAGGGCGGCCTATCCGAGTAAACCCATCAAGCTCATCGTCGCCTACCCGAGTGGAGGCGGAACCAACGCCATGGCGAGATTGCTAGCCGAACATCTTTCGAAATCGCTCGGCCCAATGATCGTCGAAAATCGCACTGGTGCCGGAGGCCGCATTGGCGCACAGTCGGTGGCCCGTGCCGAGCCGGATGGCTACACACTGTTCTTTGCGGCTGACGCTGAATTAGTGATCGCACCCGTCGTAATTAAGTCCATGCCGTATGACCCTATTAAGGACTTCGCCCAAATTACTACCATTGCCTCGGTCCCGTATGTGCTTGCGGTTCATCCGGATGTCCCGGTTAACAGTGTTAGTGAATTTATTGAGTATGCTAAAGCCAATCCAAATAAACTTAATCATGGAATGTTCGGACAGGGTAGCGCGACTCATTTGCTGGGAGAACAGTTCAACGACGTCACCGGCATCCGCACCGTTAATATTGCCTTCGCGGGAAGCGGGCCGCAAATCACCGCACTGCTAGGCGGTCATGTCCATTATGCTTTTCTTACGCCGCTCTCCCTCGAACTAGTAAAGGCCGGTAAGCTAAAGGCACTTTCCGTTACATCGCGAGAAAGACTGGCCAGCGCTCCAGGCATCCCGACAATGATCGAGGCAGGCCTGCAAGGATTCAGGGCTGGTTCCTGGTACAGCTTGCACGCTCCCGCCGGTACACATAGCGCAATCATCGAGCGAATACGGTTCGAAGTTACGCACGCCTTGCAGGACCCTAACCTGATCAAGGCAGCTAATGACCGCGCAATGTTGCTCGCAGCCAGTAGCCCATCTGAATTAACTCAGTTCATGCAGGCTGAGACAGATAAATGGCAGAAGCTTGCGAACAAGATCGGTCTCCTACCGGATTGACAGAGTTGCAAGCAGCATGGTGAGCGTGAATAAATGCTCATGGCTATCGAACTAAATCCTATACTGATGTTGAAGTCCATTTAGTTTTGGCGGCCCTGGTCATTTTTTTGCAGTCGCATATAAGGGCCGTAGCTATCTTGAAAAACCCGTGCGTAACGATATGGGTTCATGTCTTACCGTTTATTGTTTTGTCGCTGCAATAAACTCTGACAGGGTCCGAGTCGCTGGCTTGCCCTGCCGGTCTAAGTTCGAGGACCATTGAGTCAGCACACCCGAGAGTGCTGCCTGTGTGGCTCCCTTGGCAACTGGGGTGAGGGGTCCAATGGTCATTCCGCGTTGACGGAGTTTTTCAATTGTCAGGTCAATATCTTTGTCCATGCGCTCGCATAGACGGCGATTGGTTTCCTCGCCAACTTCGGTCATCACGCGACGCAACTTTTCCGGCAACTGCTTCCAGCGTGATTCACTAATCATATAAGTGAATGAAAAGCCGCCATAGCTCAAGTCTTGGGTGGCATACTTAGACACATCCACCCAACTGTAAGCAAACATTGACTGGTACGAAACGATCATGCCGCTTATCGTTTGACGCGATAAAGATTCGTACATTTCAGGACCTGTCATTCGGATTGGAACAGCGCCTAAGCTCTTGATGATCAGGTCTTGTGGGCCTCCAGACGAGCGAATTTTTAAACCTGTTAAGGCCTTCATGTCGCGTGGATCTGTATTTGACAGTACCAGGACATTTGGAGGCTGTACCACAGCGAAAAGCACATGCATGCCTTGCTGCTTTAATTCGGTTTGGCCAAGTACCCCTTCCTTGAGCAATTTCCAAAATGCTTGCGTTCCCATGCAAGATGATGTGTAGAGGCCAGGAAGCATTGCCACCTCAGAAAGTGGCATTTTTTCTGGCACAAGAGAGGGCGCAACGTATCCGATGTCGACGGCTCCAGAAGCTGTCAGCGTCAGAAGATCACGTGCCTTGCCAAGCTGCTCTGATCCAAAATATTCGAACGCAACCTCGTTGTTCATTCGCATTGCGACCGTCTCAAGAAAGTACTTGGTACCACTTGTCACCACTTCATGCGTTGCCGGCAGTGAATCGGCCACGCGTAATTTTATTTTCTTATCTTGCGCTAGGACGGAGGTGCCCATGGAGAAAGTGACCGCAAGTGATACTGCAACGGACATGGGCTTAATGCAAGACATAGAAAATCCTTTAGTAAGAGTTTATGAACTTAAACGGAATATCAAATTTTTAATGACTGTTTGCATGAAAAGCACTTTGTCGTTCTTGCAGATATCCCGGCGGATCAGTTAGGTTGATTGACAAATATGGCAGCTTGCTGTCCTGCAACGCGACCAACGACCAAACCGGCAGCCAAGCCCCCAACGTATCCTCGGTGATGGATGTTGCCAACATCACACCCCGCCGCATAAAGTCCGGGAATGACCGCCTCACGATAGTCATCAATCTCCAACGCCACCTCACCGAGTTCCGAAACAGCACGCGCAGCAGGGACTGAGCGACCGATCGCGCTACTGCCTGACCGCCGCCGAACCCTGGCATGTTCATCGATCTGTAGGCCACCCATCGTGAAGGTGATTGAAGCCTTCACCGGCACGGCGCAATATGGGGGAATAGACAATGCCCTTCTATTGCCGCGCCGAGGCGGTATAAGGTTGTCAGCCAAGCCATCGGACATCGCCGTATTAAAGTCCACCAGCTCAGCCCTTACAACAGATACTGGTAGCCCGTGCTCAGCAAGTCTGATGCTCAGCTCGTCTATCGAATTGGCGCTGATCACTTTTGCACCAGCAGATCGAGCGCGAGCAATGATTGCCGAAGTCACAAGATCTAAACCCGGCATCGGCCGTTGCGCCATTAAATAGTCGTCAACTACGTACCAACCGCGACCTTCTGTCTGTTGAGACAATCGATAGTTGAGCACCTCTTCCGCTGCACCGTCAGACTCATCGGCAAAGCGGCGACCTTCCAAATTCAGTGCTACCGATGCTGGTCCGTAGAACTGACTCATCGCACGAAAATCAACCGGGACATTACGTGGTGGTAGCTCACACATAGCGTGACCATAGAATTTATCGAGTCCTGGTGAACAAGCAGCTCCAATCAATGTGGCAGCGATCAAGCCATCCCCAGTGCTCCATGGACTTGCACGTAGCGCAAGGTTAGTCGGGTCACGCACAATGTAACGTGAAAGTAGCTCTTGATTTCCTTGAAAGCCGCCGGTGGCGAGTATCAGTGCACCCGTGGCGATATAACGATTGCCATTTGGCGTGACGCAGTGGATACCTGTCAAACGGCCTTCATCCATGTCGATCGATTCCAATGCACATAACTGTAAAAGCGTCCCGCCCATGGCAGTGAACTTGGCGGCAAGCGCCTCTAATGCCTGAACAGGTTCTATGTGCCAGCCGCGGCCAATGTCAAAAAATGACTTTTCTTTCCCAGCCCGTACCCCTTGAGCCCATAGCCACTGGCTTGCGCTGTCAATGCCATTACAAACCAACCACTGAAGAATTGGATCTCCGTAGGGCACGTTTTTTCGCAGCACATCGTAGTCCGAAAAAGTCCAAAGAACACCGCCGGAGATCGCGGTAGACCCCCCTATGCGCGACGCCTTCTCGATAAGAGTGACCTGTACCCCTGATTCTTGGGCAGAAATCGCAGAGACAAGCCCCGACAGCCCGCTCCCGCAGACGACAACATGCCCCTTAGAGTGATACGGCGAATTTCCCGATTTGGTCATCTTTTGAATTGCCTATCTATTGAATCATGGTGGAGGGTAGCCATATTACAAGCTGAGGAAACACGATCAGCAGCGTTATAAGTAGAAGATGGGCGTAAACATGTGGCATTGCGCCACCAAATACCTCGGCCAGTGGTCGACCGGAATAGCGCGAGACGACAAAGCAGTTCATCCCAACTGGAGGCGTTAAGAGACCGACCTCGCAGGTGACTATCACAAGAATTCCAAACCACACTGGATCGAATTGAAGCGTCCTCACAATTGGCAAGACGATTGGTATAGTCAGGAAAAGAATGGCTATAGTGTCTAAGAAACAGCCAAGTAAAATATAAATGAGGAGAATCAGCCCCAGGACAATATGGCGATTGACGTCAAGCGCGGAGATCGTAGTGACGATTATTTGCGTGGTCTGTGTCAGCGTGAAGAAGTACCCAAAGATCTGTGCTCCAAGGATGATCATGATGACCATACAGGTCGTTCGTGCTGCGCGTACAAGGGCGTCCAACGTCGTTTGAAAATTCATCTTCCCGGCTTGAAGCGCTAGTAAAAATGCCATGAAAGCACCTATTCCGGAAGCCTCGGTTGGCGTCGCAATCCCTGTATAAATTACACCGGTCACTCCGGCGAAAAGCAAAAGCATTGGGCCGGCTACTTTGAGACTTTCTAATTTTTCTCGAATCGTGTACTTAGGTCCAGGGGGGGCACGAGATGGGTCGATTGCAACCAAGCATAAAACCGTCAGTGCAATCGTTAGCGTTACAAGAATTCCAGGGATGATACCGGCAATCAATAGTTTACCTATGCTGACTTCAGCGATGATGCCGTACAAAACAATTGCAATACTTGGTGGTATGAGCATGGCTAACGTACCTGAGATGGCAACGACACCGCAAGCAAGCTTTGGCTCGTATCCTTGCTTTAGCATGGCAGGAATACTGGTGGCCGACAGGGTTGCAGCTGCTGCAACACTTGAACCTGATATGGCGCCAAATCCGGCGCCAGCGAGCGCTGTTGCAACACCAAGCCCGCCAGGGAGACGGCCCACCCAGCGAGACGCCGCCTCAAATAAGTTATCGGCAACGCCTGACAATATGACGAACTCCGCCATGAGAAGAAACATCGGAACCGTGAGCAATTCGAATGAGTTTGCCGTGGATAGAGGTGTGGTTTGAAGAATGCCATCGAGGAGCGCAATGCCCCCTGTCGCGAGCAGTCCCACACTTCCGGAAAGCGCGAGCGCGAAACCGACAGGCATACCCATCACCAGTAAAATCACTAAAAAAAAGGAAATCGAGAGGGCAATCATTAAAGGCTCTCTACGCCGGAATTTTTACCGGGTTGCAAGTCGGGGGCTGGCTCTAGACGTTGTGCTCGGAGCCAAGTTTCATGCACTCTCAATACAAGTCGGATAACGAGTGGGAAAACGCCTATAGGAATAAAAGCGGCGTACAACCATACTGGCCATTCGATCGCACCGCTCATTGTCTCGCTCGTGAGATATGCTTGATATGTAGTTCGGGCGCCTAGGGCACCTATTACGAAAAATAGTAAGACAGCAAATAACGAAGTAATCATGATCGCGATGTTTTTGACTCGGATACCTAATTTTTGGTAGACGACATCAATATTTACATGTTGGTTTTCGCGCAGCGTTGAAGAGAGAGCGAAGAAAAAGGTTGCTGGCAACAGCAGTCGAGAGACCAGGTCGTATGCCCACGGAATTGGGCTATTAAAAATATATCGACCAAATGCATCTGTCACAAATGTCAGCATGATCACAAACATTGAGGATGCTGTGACAAGCTCCAATGCAGTTTCGATGCCATACAAAAATCGGAGTCTGCGCCTTGTGATCATATATTTTCCTAATAAATTGCGTGCGAAAAATTTGTCAGCAGACACCAACTAACTCGTTTTTTTAGTGCAATTCGATGCATAAATTTAAATTAAACGTGGGGTAAGCACACAGTCTCCGCCGCAAGCAACCCAAAGACGGTTGCCTGAACTAGTCCACCCTGGTAGACGGCGTCTCGCCCGCCCTCGAGGCCTCCGCAGGTCGAACCCGCAGCGAACAGTCCGTCAATGGGTGACCCGTCCGGGCGAAGCACCCTCGCCCGATCATCAACTGACACACCGCCCATGGTGTGCGTGATCGCGGCACAGGCCGGCGCCGCATAAAACGGCGGCTTCATGATGAGAGACGCAGCATGTTTGTCCAGCGACCGCGGAATAGAGAGTTGCAGGGTTGAATTAGACTCCAACGAGTTGTTGTGCGCCATAACAGTGCGTATCAGCGTATCCGACGGCAGGCCAGCCTGGGCAGCAAGTGTTTCTAGGTTTTCCGCCTTATGGAGCGTACCTCCTCCCATTACCAGGTTAGGGTTGGGTGGGCAGAAGAAATGACGGCCGGCGGTATTCCAAATTTCATCGTCGAACACCACCCAACCGAGCGCATTTCGATGACGCGGCAGAGCATTCGTAATCGCGTGGCCACCACGACCTTCGTCTACAAAGCGTTCACCATTGTCATCGACGATTAACCCAGCCATAGCCAGGAAGTCAAGAAAAGGAAAGAGGCTTAACGATTCGCGTGTGAGAGCGTCAGCGCTGATGATGTGGCCGTAGAACTGCTCCATCGCAACCAGCCTAGCACCTGCAGCCTGAGCGAATCGAATTCCATCGCCCTTGCCCGATGTGGTCCCTCGCAGCCTGAGTCGCTCTGGATACGGCGTGACAAACTCACGCAGCATAGCGTTGTTGCCATGGAATCCGCCATCGGCCAATAGCACGGCCCCGGCACGAATAGTTCGCGTTCCATGTGGCGTACTCATCCGCACACCGCGGCACTGTCCATCGCTCATTTCCAATCCAGTAGCGCGCGTGCTTCTCAGAATCGTTCCGCCTTTTTCAAGGACATAGGCTTCTAGGGTGTCCATCATCCGGTCTGCCCCCAGGTCTCGCCATTCGAGCGAGGTATTTTTGTGGAATCCATGCGGCGCCGCGACCAAGTCCTTCCAGCCATCGTCCGGTTGCATGGGAGTAAGTTCCACTCCGGCGGAACGCAACCAGAGCACAGATCGAGCTGCATTTTCGGCCATCGCTCGCGCAAGCCGCGGCTCCACGAACCCGCCCGACGTGGAGACGACTTCCGCCGCAAGCTTCGAGGGATCTGTCATTACGCTTCGAAAAGCAAGGTGAAATACCCCTCCGTTGACACGAGAAGCGCAAAGGTGCTTTGGATCGGTTTCACATTCCAACACGAGTGCGCGTTTTCCGATTTCTTGGGCACGGGCAGCGGCAGTCAAACCCGCGAGACCCGCACCAATGACAACCAGGTCAAAGTATTCTTGGTCATTCATGACGACTTCACCTTTGAAAACTGTGACGCATTGCGTCAGCAGAAATTGAAAATATTTTCACGGTTTATGCTTCTGTTTCGCGGCAAATGTGCTCGGCGGCCAATAGGCCAAGCACCACCGCCTTTATCAGGCCACCCACATAGGCGACTTGCGGTCCACCTTCGAGCCCGCCCGTAGCCGAACCCGCGGCGTATAGGCCTTCAATAGTGCCGCCTCCTTCGCGCTTAACGCGCGCGTGCGCGTCTATTGCGATACCCCCCATGGTGTTGGTGATGCCTGCACAAAGCGGAATCGCAAAATAAGGCGGCTTCACTACAGGCATCGACTTGCCCTCCCTGGGGAACTGTGCGTTGTATTCGCTCACGGTTCGTTCAAGAGCACCAATGGGCAATCCCGCCGCCTGCGCCAGTCCCGCGAGCGTGTCGCTGCGAATAAGGGTACCGCCGGCCTTCTCCAGCATAGGGTTCGGCGGAATCTGCGCCGCTTTGCCGGCGCGTTCCCAGATGGCGGAGTCGAAGACGGCCGTTGCAGACAGCGGGTCGTTAAGGGCTGCCAAAGCGTTGGCGATAAAAATTCCACCAAGGCTTTCATCTAGGAAGCGTCTGCCGTCCGCACCAACTACGATGGCTGCCGCTGCAACCAGATCGATCTGCGGGTACGGCCATAACCTCTCATTACTGAGCGCATCACGGGAGAGAATATGTCCGTAGAAGCGGTCCAATCCCACCAAGGCAGCGCCCGCCTCCTGGGCCATCCGTATGCCGTCACCCATGCCGTTGCCGGCGCCGCGCTGCAGAACACTACCGGGCTCGGGCCCGATGTGCTGGCGGAACAACTCCGCATTCCCCTGAAATCCCCCATCCGCAATCACGACCGCCCGCGCGGCAATGTCGAACTGCTGCCCGCCGCTATCGACGCGCACACCCGCACAGCATTCGTTGCGCATGATCAGCGATAGGGCGCGCGTGCCGCGAATGATCTCACCGCCTTTGATGGCGATCTGTCCTGCCAGTGTGCGCAAGGCAACGTCCTGGCCTCGCCCCTTCCAGTCCAGCCAGGTGCTGGGCGGCCGCGGCGGCGCCGAAACCCATGCTTGCCATTTTTCTGGGCCGCGGACAAAGCGAACACCTTGCGCGTGCAGCCAGTCGACTGCACGACCGGCGTGATTAGCTACGGCGTCCACCAACTCGGGAGACGAAACGTCTTTCGTGACGTCTGCAATCGCTTTTTGCAGGACCATGGACTCGCTCTTAGGGTCGTGGTAGCAAACGTGATAGATACCACCAGCAAAACGCGAATTACATGCGTAATCTTCGCCGGTGCCACGCTCAATCACAGTCGCGCGCAGGCCAAGTTCAACCGTGCGAGCCGCAGCAACTAGGCCAGCGATTCCGCCGCCGACGATCGCAACGTCCGTATTAACCAGAAAATTCATCTGAGAACTCCAATTTATCAAATCATGAGTTTCACCGTCCCGGTTCAAGACAAAGCTGGGTGGGGTGGTCGGCGCTTTGGGAAGGTCTCATCGTCAAGCACGCCTGCAATGGCAACCAAAGCCGCACTGAACGAATGCTTTCGAAAACCATGACAAATGCCTGTCGCAGTTCGCGTGAAAACAGACTGGTGCCCCGTGACGGCGATATTGGCGAAGTGAACTTCGATACAAGGCAACTGTGTCTCTTCCAGGCAGTGGCGAACATGGTCTCCGTAGGTGGTTAGGCCCGCAGGGTTGATCACGATACCGTCGATTTGCGTACCGTAGCAGTGTTCCTGCACCCAGTCGATAATTTCACCATCATGGTTGGAATGCATTGAAGTCACGTCCAAGCCCAACTGCGCTCCGATTTTGGCAATCCAGTTCTCCAGCTGACCAATTGTCTGGGGTGGTCCAAAACGCGCTGGATCACGATTGGCCAGGTTGGACATGTTTGGGCCGTTAATCAATGCAATGCGCCAACGGCAAATGCCCACGCGAAGGGGGAAACTTAGCTCTGAGACAGATATGGGACTCATCCTATTCGACCTTGATCTTTGCAGCTTTTACGATCGGGTCCCACTTGCTTATTTCACGGCGGATGAGATTGCCAAAATCCTCGGGCGTTCCACCCACAGGTTCGTACCCAACGTCGATTAATCGCCCCTGTACTTCAGGCAGCGCAAGGATCTTGTTGATCTCCGCATTCAGTTGCCTAACTATCGCTGCGGGCGTGCCGGATGGCGCAAGCACACCGTTCCACGATGCGAGCTCGTACCCTGGATAACCGCTCTCGGCGATAGTAGGCACATCCGGAAAGGAGCGCGAGCGCTTTGCCGTTGTCACTGCAAGGATACGCAACTTCCCAGCCTTTGAATGCGGCAATGCACCAGAAGGATCTAGGAACGACATTGAGACCTCACCCGCGAGTAGCGCCAGCGTGCCGGGTGCTCCGCCTTTGTATGGGATGTGCGTAACCTTGATGTCCGCCATGGTGTTAAAGAGCTCTGCTGCGACGTGATTAATGGTGCTACTTGAGGCATAGTTCAACTGTCCGGGCTTGGCTTTGGAAAGCGCAACGAACTCCTTCACGGTGCGTGCCGGAACGGAGGGATGCAAGCTCATCACCTGGGGTACGTTGGCCATCCAGATCACGGGTGTAAAGTCCTCCTCTTTGAAAGGTAGGCTCGCATAGATACTCGGGTTGACCGCGTGCGTCCCGTAAGTCGCGAAAAGCAAAGTGTATCCGTCGGCTGCAGCCGTTGCAGCCCTGCCCGCTCCGATATTGCCTTGCGCACCGGATACGTTCTCCACGATCACCGGCGTCCCTAGCGCTTCGGACAGCTTGGTAGCTACCATTCTGGAAATCATGTCACCACCGCCACCCGCGGGAAATGGAACGATCCAACGAATCGCCCGATTAGGATATCGCGCTTGCATCTGGGCCTGTAAGCTGACAGAGAAAACCATTAGCAACAGGCAACATAAGAACCGAGAAAAACGAGAGATCATCATCATCTGCTCCAAGTGAGCGAACACCAAAAGAAAGTCCTTCTACAGACTTGAGCACATTATTTCTTTTACGGTTTAAGTAAGTCAAGTGGAGTTAACCAGAAGGCTGGGATTTTCCTATAAAGTAATTGCATGCATGCGTATTTTGATGTGTGTGGACTTCGGGCAATTAGGCATTACAAAGTATTCGAAGGTTTACGTATCACTTGAGTTGTTTGCCGTTGTTTGGTTTTAGATTGCCTAATGCATTAATGTCACCAAGTAGTTCGTGCTCCTCAGTCACGAACGAAACACTGTTTGTTCGAAAGTTTGGCCCATCTTGACGTGCCGCAATCCAGCCCTCGGACTGCATTGCCCGTCGCAAGGCATCGACGTTATCGAACCAGAGCTCCGCCATGCCGTCCGGCATAGGCTCACCGGAAAGGTCCTCGGTTCGCACCGATATCACATATCGAAGAAGCTCTGGAATCTGAGCCACGTAGCATGCGTGTACGGTACGCCAATATTCAAAAAATTTATCAGCATCCAAATCTGCACGCCGCGTAAGCAATAGAACGAGTTTCACCATGGAATCACCTCCGGTTGGATCATGGTCAGTCTGCGGTTGCCGTTATTTTTGGCGTTAGTGGACGAAATATACGCAGAGACCATCCGTCTCGCTCAAAGTGGGTGGGCGGCTTCTCAGCGTTGGTCCCTAAAAGCAACCCACGTTCCACAACAGAGTGGTCTAGGCCAACGGGTCGAGTTGACGTGTAGTTGGAAGGAAGTGCAGCAGATCCAGTGGTGTATCTATCGATGACCGCAAGCCATGAGTCCGCTGATAGATCAGGTAATTCATCGATACCTTCAAGTAAATTGCGTTTCCAGTTTGTCATGCGCTGCTTCCAGACTCCGGCCGCATTGGGGCCAAAACGCGCACGATACGTTTCACTGGACATCACGCCAGCATTTTTGATGCCGTATATGGCAGCAAAGGGAGATGCAGTCGAATGGGTTGCCAGAAAGCGCTGCCCCGAAAGGAAGCCGGGCACAGTCAAAAGGCGCTGTATATGCGAGTCATACCAAGCGTGCCATTCCATTTCGAGCGTACGGTCTGACAGATCCGATTCAACAAAATACAGCATGTACCCGTCTCCAAGAGTTTAGCGAGCGTCCCTCGCGATTGGCTAATAGATCATTCACCTATCGAACATGACTAGCACAATAAACAAATGCATTGACAGCTTTTAAAAGCTAAAAATACGGTATAGATTTTGAAGTGAGAAGTTAGCTTAGCATCGATTTATCACTTCCACAAGTTTGAATGATTTTTTGATTGGATGAAATTTAATTGGGCAAACTCGAGCTGCTAAAAAGTAAAGTACGCTTCGCTTTCACTGAATCTTTACGCCAGCTTCTTTGGTGAGTACCCGCCACTTAGCGATATCGTCGTTCGCAATCTTCGAGAACTGCGCAGGTGTAGTGGCGAGAGGTGTTACGCCCATTGCATTCATCTTGTCCACGACATCACTGGTGGCCAGAATTTCATTTACGGCATTGTTTATTTTAGAGACGATTAGGGTCGGAACTGCTGCAGGAAGCAAGATGCCGTACCAGGCATCCACCGTCAAATTGGGATAGCCCAACTCACTCACTGTGGGGACATCAGGAAGTGCCGGCGACCGCTTCGCACTTGTCACTGCCACAGCACGCACGCGGCCAGTGCGAACATGGCCAACAATCGAAGGCAAGCTTGCAAAATGGTATTGGATCCGACCCCCAATCATATCGGCCAGGACATCTGCAGCCCCGCGATAAGGAATATGCATGGTCGACACGCCGGTAGCGCGATCGAACATCGCGCCCAGCAGATGGTTTATTGATCCATTTTGAGCGCCGTAATTTAAGGCTCCTGGCTTTTGTTTGGCCAGCGCAATAAGTGAGGGCATGTCTTTTACCGGAAGATCCACGTTTGTGACGAGCACAAATGCAACGGTGGCAATCGTGGCAGTTGCCGCAAGATCCTTCTCGGGGTCGAACGGGAGTTGAAAAAGAGCAGGGTTAATTGCGTGTGTGCCTGAGTAGGTCACCAGCCAGGTAAGTCCGTCCGGCGCCGACTTCGCAACGTAATCAGTTCCCATGTTTCCGCCCGCCCCACCTCGGTTTTCCACAACCATTGGCTGTCCCCACTTCTCATTGAGTTTCTGAGCGATCAGGCGGCCAAGCGCATCGTTTGCGCCGCCGGGTGTCTGGGGAATCACGACGCGCACAGTTCGACTCGGAAAGTCCTGGGCGCTTGCGATCAAGGGGGAAAAGGCCATCGAGAGAAGAAGGCATATGTATATATTCATCTGAGTTCCGAGGATGTCCGAATTTTGTGTAAACGGAGTTAAGGGTCATTGCCGAGGGACCTGTTCTTGAATCTCAATACTAAACCGATTCAGTACAGCCGGTTAACTTCTTTTTGGGTGAATTTATATGCTGGAGAAAGAGGAATGTTCACTCGACTTGTAAAAAATTTCAACAAAAATTGGGAAGTCGAAAAGTTTTAAAAATTTATTTACGAAGAAATATTAGAATGTAACTAAATAAATTTTTCTCTGGAGGTCTTCAAGTTTCTGAAAAAATTGCGAATTCATAAAACTTACTTTGCAATCGAGCAAGCAAACCTGAAATCTAGAATAAATAGCTAGTCTAATTTGACGTTTGAAATTTAAAAGACTAATGCAAGTGGTCAACTCGCTCAATCGCCAATACTAATTTGGATTTCCCCCAAATCCGATAATGAGCTTTAAAAAAATGTATTTCACTTTGCTGACCAGGGAGGTGCATGTCTAAAACCTTCACCAATCTCACCCGCCCGACCATGCGCAAGCTTGCACTGGTGACAAGCTCAACGAGCATGGAATAGCCTTTAAGCGCAAAGCCTTTTACCGCTGGCGTCAAATTGACCACCCCTGCCGACTTTGATTGAACAGGTGAGCTGACCTCAAACCGGCATAGACAGCAGAGTATCCAGCCTAGGGGCTGTTCATCGGTTTTTTGGAACACCTCGTCAAATCGACGACGGCACCAACAGCCCGAATAAGAATCCCGTCGACCTTACGAACCGAGAAGCCTTTGTGTTGATCAACAAACAATCCCCACCCAAAGACCGTTTGCCAAAGAGTATTGCAACGTTCAACATACCGACTCCTTATTTAGGATCGCTTGAATATGACAAATTCCCCACTTTAGTTGTCCAGAGTACTATTGGCTGGTCTGTTCAAAAAAATCGAGATCGCTTCTCTTAAAACCCCGCACTCCACCGGAGACCGTTTCTTGAAAATAACAAGCCTCACCACGCAGATTCTGCGCATGCCTATTTCCAACCCGGCGGTCACTGCGACGATCACTTTCAACGACGTCTGGTTCCTCCTTGTCGAATTGCGCACCGATGACGGCGCCATCGGCCATGCCTATATCTGGTCGTACAACGCGCACATTTCGCGTTGCCTGAAAGAGATGGTCGGCGAGCTGTCGCGCCATGCGATCGGTTCCGACCCGCGCCACTCAGCAAAAATCTGGTCTGCGATGTGGAAAGGCACCGTTCAGTGGGCCCACGCCGGCATCACCATCATGGCCAGCGCGGTGATTGATATGGCGGTGTGGGACCTGGCCGGTAAGATCGCCAACCAGTCGGTCGGCCAGCTTCTCGGTCTGCGCATAGAAAACGTGCCGACGTATGCAAGTCAGGGCCTGTGGATCACCGACGACCTGGACGCCTTGCAGCGCGAGGCGGCGAGCTACGTGAAGATGGGGTTTCTGGCTATGAAGATGCGAGCCGGCCGCAAGAAGGTGGAAGAAGACATCGCTGCCGTGCGGGCGGTGCGGGAGGCGATCGGCCCGCAGGTGGGATTGATGGTGGACTTCGGATCATCTCCGTTGCTTGAAAAAGCCGAGCGCATGGCAGCCGGGATGGAAGAGTTCAATCTGCTTTGGATAGAAGACCCTTGCGGCGACGAAGACCCCGCCGACCATGCCGAGCTAGCGCTGAAAATTCGCACGCCTGTCTGCTTTGGCGAGAAGGTCTATGCGCCGCAAGGCTTCGCCCGCATCATCGCGCAGCGCGCCGCCGACCACCTGATGGCCGACCTGCAACGCGCCGGCGGCGTCACCGGCTGGTTGAGGATCGCAGCGCTGGCCGACGCGGCAAGGCTGCCGCTCAGCTCTCACATCCTGCCGGAATTCAACGTACACCTGGTCGCGTCTGCGCCGACCGGAGCCTGGCTCGAATACATGCCATGGGCCGATACGCTGCTGGAGAATAGTCCGGTGATGGTTGACGGCGGCATCCGCGTGCCGGATCGTCCGGGGTTTGGATTGCAATTCAATGCGGACTACGTCAAGCAGGTGCTGCAGGAGACGCAGACATTCTCGTGACCCTCCCCCAAAGAATCCGAAGGAAACAAAGTATGCAAGCAACCTCGAAGCAGCGGCGTAAGCTGCTGCATACCGCCGGCGCCGTCCTCGCGGCGCCCTTTTTCGCGCACTCGGTGCAAGCCCAGGACCGCTTCCCGCGCGGCCGCCCCGTCACACTGATTTCTCCTTGGGCGCCCGGCGGCATCGGCGACGTCACTGCACGCCGCGTCGCGCAGGGCCTCACATCTATGTGGGGCGTACAGGTCACAGTCGACAACAAGGCCGGGGCCAACGGCAACATCGGCGCGGCTGCGGTCACACACGCGCCACCTGACGGATACACGCTGGCGCTGACGCTGGACGATGGGCTGATTACGGGCCGAGCAGCGCGCTTCCAGATGGGCTTCGATCCGCTGACCGACCTTACCGCGCTGGCACGCATCGGAGTCAGCGACATCTACTGGACGCTCAAGGGCGATTCGCCGATCAAGAACATCGGCGAGTTTGTGGCCTACGCTAAGTCCAACCCGAACAAGCTCAACTTTGGCAGCAACGGCATTGGCAGCTCGCCGCATCTGGCGCTGGAACTGCTAAACAATTCTGCCGGCATCAAGATCACGCACGTACCTTTCCGCGGCGGCGCACAGGCGGTGCCGGAGCTGCTGGCCAGCCGCATTGATGCCTTGATGGCCACGCCCGCGCTCGCTCTGCAGCACTACCGTACCGGAACCATGAAGCCGATTGCCGTGGTCGGTGCAACGCGCTCCCCCTTGTACCCCGAGCTGCCGACGATTGCGGAGTCGGGCTTTCCCGACGTGGCGATTTCCATCGGCGTCGGGCTGTTCGGACCCAAGGGCATGGCGCGGGCGCTAGTCGAGCAGATCAATCAGGATGCGCGCAATTTCGTCACCAATGCCGAGGTCAAGGCACGCTTCGTCTCCGAAGGCTTCGCCATCTCCACCATGTCGGCGGCGGAGTACCAGGCTTTCCTGGTGAAGGAGGTGGCGCGGATGGAACCCCTGGTCAAACGTATCAACTTTCACCAATCCTGAACGGGCCTTCGATGACCACATTGACGAGAAAACTGCAGAACGGCGAGCGGCTCATCGGCTGCATCCAGATCATGGCTTCGGCCGACGTCACTGAGGTGCTATCGACCACCGGCATCGACATGCTGATGATCGACCAGGAGCATGGGGTTGGCAATTTAGGCGACCTTGTTGCGCAGCTGCGTGCTTTGAAGGGCTGCGGCATTCCGGCGCTGGTGCGCGTGCCGACGATGGATGAGGGATACGTACACCGGCTGCTGGATGCAGGGGTCACCAGCATTCTTTTTCCCTCGATGGAAAGCGCTGAAGACGTGCGCAAAATGGTCCGCACTTGCCACTACCCGCCAGCGGGAGTGCGCAGCGCAGGCGGCGGCCTGCGCGCCACCGCTTACGACAGCGACATGGGCTATTACGCTCGCGCCAAAGATGAGATCCTGGTTGGCGTGCAGATTGAATCCGCGAAGGGCGTTGAGGCTGCAGCCGAGATCTGCGCGGTCGAAGGTGTAGGCCTGGTCGTGATCGGGCCACGAGACCTGTCTGCGTCGATCGGTAAGCTGGGACAGTTCGGCGATGAAAAAGTGAAGGCCTTGTTCGCCGAGGCCGAGAAACGTATCCTGGCCGCAGGTGTGCCGATGGGCTCGGTGGTCTACCAGGGACTTACCGCGCAAGACATGTTCACGCGCGGGCACAGGGTGGTGCTAGCGGGCACTGACATTGCCTGGCTGGCGCATTCAGCGCGGGCTGCGGTCGAGTCGGTAAATAAATAGGCTGGAGAAGACGCAACATGACTACACCAGTGATCGCGATCTCTTCCGCGGGCCAGATGGGCAACGCCATCGGACATCGCATGACCCGGCGCGGCGCGCGCGTGCTGATCTCGCTGGCCGGTCGCAGCCAGGAGTCGGCGCAGCGGGCGGCCAAGGCCGGAATGGTCAACGCCAGCGATGCGGATATCGCAGCGGCCGATTTCTTTTTGTCGATCGCGCCACCGCATGAGGCAGTGTCGATCGCGCAACGATTCGCCGCTGCGATAGCGCGCAACGAGCGCAAGATCGTCTACTTTGAATGCAATGCGCTCAGCCTGGAAACTACCAAGGAGGTCGGAAGAATCGTTAGCGCCGCCGGCGCCCGCTTTGTCGATGGCTGCATTATCGGCGCGGCGGGAATGCCTGAGCAGGATGACGCCGGTCCCGCTCTGTACCTCTCGGGTGAGTTGCCATCCGACGTTGCCACCCTGCTGACATTGGGGCTGCGCGCACGTTCCACCATGGGGCCGATAGGCGCAGCGTCGGCTTTGAAGATGGCCTATGCAGGATTGAACAAGGGCCTTACCGGCTTGGCAGCCGCCATGGTGGTGGCTGCCACCCGCGCCGGTGCGGCGCAAGCCCTGCACGACGAGATGGCCGAGAGCCAGCCGCAACTTCTCAAGCATATTGCTCACAGCATGCCCGACATGTATTCCAAGGCTTACCGGTGGGATTTCGAGATGCGCGAGGTGGCACGCTTTGCCAGCACGGATCCGGAGGTCGAGAAACTGTTTGAATGTATGGCTAGCTTCTATGCTGGATTCGCTCAGGACTGGCGTGGAGACAAGAAAGTCGCGTCTCAGATCGATGAATTTCTGGCTACGCTGTCAAGCTCGGACGAACGGCGTTCGTGAAGGTTCTGTCGCAATAGTGTAATTTGGCCGAAAAGAGTTGCGTCGCTGACCTGGTGATCAAGCGGCAAGGCTGTAGAACTGGAGGTGCCTCTCTCTTACTTGGACGCAACGAAATGGCGGTATTCGTTGCTTTTACCATGGCTGGAAATTCGATGTGAGTGGTCGTCGGCTGGAGACGCCTAACGTGCCATCTCTTGCGAATTTCAATGAAAGCGTGTAGGCACGTGCTTACAGCGTTTTTGAGAAAAATGATCTTATTTGGGTCTATATGAGACCACAACATCAAGTCCCGGTTTTTCCGCAGTTCCAGTCGGCGATGCGCCCTGAAGTCGAGATCGAAATTCAGATAATGCAAAGGGATTGCAACTGGCTGCAGTCCCTTGAGGGTGACCTGGACACCTCTCACTTGGGCTTACTGCACTTAGGCAACCTTGACATTTGGGGTTGATCAATAGTTAGAGATCGATCATTTTGAAAGCAAGTGATAAGTTGGTAAATTTACCAGCCAATCGCAGGATTGGAACATCCACGACAAGATCTGATTAAACCAATACACCGTCTTTCCCAGGTTAATTTTGGTAGTATTAAAGCCTCATTATGCTTAAAATATAGGCAATTTAATGAATGGGAGCCGCCATGAAAGTTGCACCTTTTTTCCCAAAAATAGAAGCGGGCCTGACAACTCAAAAGCTTCGGATAGAGATTCGCAGAAGGCTTGCGGCCCTGGAGCAATTGGGAATGCTCAGAAAGCCCAAAAAATGAATTGTGGGGCCCAGACTCGTGCAGGCAACCCTTGCAAGAAACCACCTATTCAAGGTAGGACGCGCTGCCGTCTGCATGGCGGGCTTTCCCGCAAAGGAGCAGACCATTGGAACTTTCAGCACGGGCGCTGCACCCTTGAATCGCGAAAGCAGACTATCGAGGCTAATGCCTACTTGAAGCAGATTGAGGAGTTTGCTGTCAAGCTCGGAATGATTCAGCGCAAGCGAAGGTAGGGGAATACGATGTTTGGACGTTTTTGAATTCATCCGAGCAAAGGTTTTCGCTACCCTAAGAAAGATTCAAAAATTCGAACAACGACAAAAAAGCAGTTTCATTTCGAACGTCCCGATTTGTGTAGCAAGTGATGCATCTTTCCCTATCCCGACCAGCGGTCAAATTCACACGGCTTTCTTGCGTCTTCATGGGTGATGCTTCAGTCTGTAGGCAATCTGTAGGCAACTATAGCGAATTGAAAACAACATCA
>Ga0214919_10004845_pt1 | contig 19377 bp, 19 predicted proteins | sample LL1503_MetaG_FD_177994 | JGI IMG/M metagenome (GOLD analysis project Ga0214919, IMG submission 177994) | Freshwater microbial communities from Lake Lanier, Atlanta, Georgia, United States - LL-1503 | ecosystem: Environmental > Aquatic > Freshwater > Lake | place: USA: Georgia | collected...
ATTAATGTTTCGTTTAATTCAATAATTTTGTTCATAAATTAAGACCAATAAAGTTAATAAAAAATCTGAGACAGGATTGTTTATTAAATAATATTAGTGGTCAATTAGGAAGTTAAATTAGTATTATGCTTGCCGAGCAATTTATGCCAGAATTTTGCAGAAGAAAATGGGTGTTTTCAGGTTAAAATGGTATTAGACAGCGATAAAACTATCAGAGCTCCAATAACTAATGAGACTGTCACAAAATCAACACAACAACACCTAAAATATTTTTTGAGATTTATTTTAGGTGTTGTTGTGTTGATTTTGTGACAGTCTTTTAATTTCCTTGCTATTTTTTATGTTTTGAACGCAGATTGGTATTGGTTTATGTGGAAAAATTTATTACTTAATTAAGGGCGCCTCTAAAAATCCCCCCAATCCCAACTCCACTCTAAATCAAAAACTCTTCACTCACCAAACCCTTGATTTATCTGAGTTTGCAAGAAATTAGTCGTTGTATTTTATTGGTTTATTTGTTAATTTACTCCAGTCGCAAGCCTTAGAGCAAAGCAGTTTTAAGGCTGGTTTCTGACATAAAAACAACAACAAAAGATAACCGTCTTTTGAGACTTAGCTTTTTCCCTTGGGCTGGTCGGGGTTTGCAACCCCGAACTTTTGTTTGTTAAAATTTTAGATTCTTAATTGCTGTGATTCTTAACAAAAACTGGGTCGGCATTGCAAATGCCGACCAGCTGAGAAGTGGGGGAGTTTTCTGAAAAAGGATTGAGTGGTGGAAAAGCTTGGTAGATGATGATTAGATTGAGTGTTATTTGAATTTTATGGATTAAAAGCTTTTTATAAAACAAAAAGATTAAGTGCATTTTTGAAAAGCAGTAGGTCTTAGAGCTTTTATTTTAGAGTATTACAAAAAAAGATGAAATTTAGCCTTACGGATAAAATTCAAAAATAGACCAATATTATTCTAATTTTTAACTAATTTTTCAGCAGTTTTAATGTTTAAAAATTTTCTCAATAAATTAAAAAAAAATCGTCGTGGTTATTTTTCACTTTTGATTTTTGTTACTCTTTTTTGTTTAACGCTTTTTGCTGAAATTATTGCCAATGACAAGCCTTTGATGGTTGGCTTTGAAGACAAAGTTTATTTTCCAGCTTTTAAATCTTATTCTGAAACTGACTTTGGTGGAGTTTTTGAAACTGAGGCAGATTACCGCGACAAGGCAGTGCAAGAGTTAATTAGAAGAAAAGGCTGGATGATTTTTGCCCCAATCCCCTTTTCTTACGATACCATTAACTACCAAGTTAAAACTCCCGCCCCTTCCAAGCCAAGCTCGCAGAACCTTTTGGGAACTGACGACAATGGTCGCGATGTTTTGGCGCGAATAATTTATGGCGTCAGAATTTCATTAGTTTTTGGGTTAATTCTAACATTTTTTACGGTAGTGATTGGAATTTTTATGGGGGCAATTCAAGGTTATTTCGGGGGCTTGCTTGATCTTGCTTTGCAGCGATTCATGGAGATTTGGTCAAGTATGCCAACTTTATTTTTACTAATAATTTTATCTTCAATTTTAGAACCAAGCTTTTTTATTTTGTTATTATTGATGTTATTATTTAGCTGGATGTCTTTAGTTTCTTTTGTGCGCGCCGAATTTTTGCGTTTAAGAAATTTTGAATTTGTGCAGGCCAGTAAAGCTATGGGGGCTTCAAACATGCGAATAATTTTTCGTCATATTTTGCCAAATGCTTCGCCAATAATCATCGCCAATATTCCCTTCATACTTAGTGGTTCAATTGTTACACTGACCTCGCTTGATTTCCTTGGTCTTGGAATGCCAATTGGATCGCCTTCTTTAGGTGAATTATTGGCGCAAGGAAAAAATAATCTAACAGCCTATTGGCTTGGTTTAAGTGGCTTTATTGTGGTTACAGTAATTTTGTCACTGTTGGTTTTTATTGGAGAGGCTTTTAGAGATGCTTTTGACACAAGAAAATAATTTACTTTTCTACCAAGGCGGTTAATTTGCCCTCCATCTTCTAAAATTTATTCCCAAAATATAAAATATGCCAATAGAAATTCTCATGCCCGCCCTTTCGCCAACCATGAAAGAGGGTAATCTTGCCAAATGGTTAAAAAAAGAAGGCGATAAAATTAAATCAGGTGATGTGATTGCAGAAATCGAAACCGACAAAGCAACCATGGAAGTTGAAGCGGTTGATGAAGGAACTTTGGGTAAAATTTTAGTTCAAGATGGAACTGAAAATGTTGCTGTAAATGCTTGTCTAGCTTTGATTTTAGAAGATGGTGAAGATAAAAAAGCTCTTGAAAACTATCAGTCTAAATCTGTCGTAAGCGATGCTCCAGCAAAAGCTGAGGCAAAGAAAGAAGAAAAATCTGCCTCTTCTAATGTGCCTGCAACAGTGTCTTCTGTTTCCACATCTTCATTCCAAGATTCTTCAAACATTAAAGCCAGTCCACTTGCTAAAAGAATTGCTAAAGAAAATAATGTTAATTTAGCCTCTTTATCAGGCACGGGGCCTCATGGTAGAATCATTAAAGATGATGTGCTTGAATTTGCGAATTCAGGTGGTGTAAAATCAGGAATTGTTAGAAGAAATTCTCAAGAATTTAGAGCTGTAAAAAATGGCAATATCAGAAAAGTAATAGCTAAAAGATTGCTGGAATCTAAACAAACAGTTCCACATTTTTATCTTTCTTGCGAATTTAAAATTGATAAATTGTTAGAAGTTAGAGCTGCTATTAACGAAGCTGCTGATCATGATGCAAGTGGCAATGCTGCTTACAAAGTTTCGGTTAATGACATGATTATTAAAGCAGTGGCAATGGCTTTAAATAAAGTTCCAGAAGCTAATAGCTCTTGGACTGATGATGCAATTTTAATTTACAATAATGTTGACATTTCAGTTGCCGTGGCAATTGACGGTGGCTTGATTACGCCAATTATTAAAAATGCTGATCAAAAAACCATTCCGGCAATTTCTGTGGAAGTAAAAAAATTGGTTAAAAAAGCCAGAGAAGGAAAGTTGCAGCCAGAAGAATTCCAAGGTGGATCTTTCAGTATTTCTAATTTAGGAATGTTTGGAATTGATAATTTTGCGGCGATTGTAAATCCGCCACAAAGCTGCATTTTGGCTGTTGCCAGAGCTGTTGAAAAACCAGTTGTGGAACATGGTCAAATAAAAGTTGCTAATATGATGAATGTTACTTTATCTTCTGATCATAGATCAGTTGATGGTGCAGTTGGGGCAGAATTTTTGAAAGCTTTGCGAAGATACATTGAGCATCCAATTTCAATGCTTGTCTAATGCCAAGTTGCATTCAAAATTAATTTTAAATCAATATTAAACAAAAAATATAAACATGACAAAAGTAGCTGAAGCAATAGTAGTAATCACTTTATTGATATTTTCCTTTTTTATAGGGGTGAAATATTCTGATTCAGTAAAAGGACATGCTGGTTGGTTATTTGAAACAAAAGAAGAAGAAGTTGAGTTGCCAGATCTTACCAATGAGAATGGTGCTGCAATTGATGTAATTGATGAAAATGGAGTGCAAACTGAAGCTGCCAATCCATCAGAAAATCCAGCAACAAATGATTTTGCACCAGATGCGGTAAATCAAGATACAAATTCTGGCAAAGCTTTGCAGCCATAGTTTTATTTAGTTATTTTTTACTCTTGATGTTTGTTAAAATTATAAAAGTTGAAAAATTTAAAATTTTAGCAAACGCAAGGTTGCACTTGCAAAGCCCAACCAGCATTGGGTGTGGTTTGTTATTACAGTTTTATTTTGTCATTCTCGCTTAGGCGTGAATCCATAGCTCCAAATAATATTAAGTTCTGTTTTAGGTTATAAAATGAGTCACCACTTCTTTTTTAAGTCTTGCTGTTTCATTACGGCATTTTTTCTTTTGTCCTTTTCCAAAGCTCATGCCATAAATATAGATAGCGAATCAGATCGAGAAAAAATCGTCTCTTCTAAAGCTAGAAAATTCTACAATACCAATATGGTCAGCCAGTCGCTTTTGCTTTCTGGCAATTATGATTCTGATCAAAATTCCAAAGAATATCACATAGATTCTCGCTATTATTATCGTAGTAATAGACAAATGCATGAATTTTATTTCTTTCAAGAATCTAATTACGCAAATTTAAGTGCATCAGCAGGAAAGAATCATTTAGTAAAAAAATCAGAGCGTTATGACGCTACTTTGTCTGATAAATTTATAATTGCTCAAAGCAAGAATTACACCACCTTGTATGGTCGGGTTAATTATGATGATCTGTCAGATTATTATTATGATTTACGCAGCGCAGCAGGTCTTGGAAGAATTTTATTTGATGATCGGGTGGAGTTTGATACTAGTATTGGTTATACTGATGTTAAAGCCTATGGATCAAAGATATTTCTGCTGCCTTCAATCAGATTAAATTTTAATCTTACCAAAAATACTACTTTTACTCATAGAGGATATTTCTTCATAGATCACGAAAGCGTAGATAATGATTTTCGAACTACTTTAAAATATAAAATTAATAAAAAAGTTTCTCTCGCTTTAAATCATATTTATGAGCAGAGAAGATTTGGTAATGATACTAGTAGTAGAAACACTAACCAAGTACGAAAATATTTATCTTTTGGCTTGGTATTTGATCTGGATTAAGAGTTATAGCATACAAAGCTAATATTGCATATTTCTAACTTCGAATTTTTGGTAAAAATTTACTCGAATAATAACGCTGTATCACTTGATAAAGCTTATATTCTTCGTCGCAATTTTTTCTCAAAAATTCGAAGTTAAAAATATGCAATATTAGCTTATTATGCTATATTCTGTTCTTTTCTAGCTAAATTTTCTTCATTAAGTTTTTTAACTTCTTCCGCCATTTCTTCTTTTGTAAGGTCTGATCGGATTTCGTGAATGTTTTGAACTACATGTTCATTGCCGTTAATATCAACAATAACTGTGGTTTCATATTCAGTTAATTTGGCTTTTTCTTCAGCAATTCCGCGATGAAGTTCATGCTTTATTTCTTCAAAACCTATATCTTTTTCAACTTCTTTAAATTGTTTTTTTAGATCATCAAACATTCTTTTACCACGAAAGAAAATTTTACCAACGAAATGAGCAATTTCTGGTAAATCTTGAGGCTTGATGAAGATTAGAGCCACTAAACAAACTATTAATAATTCTGCTAAAGAAAATCCGAACATTTTTTAAATTGATGGTTGTGTAAAGTTTTTGTTCCTCTTGTCACTGCCCGCGGTGGCGGGGAATCCAGAATTAAAATCACGAACTGGATTCCTGTCTTCGCGGGCAGTGACAAGAGGGTGATATAATACATCATTTTGTTTGCTGCTTAACCAAATCTTCCAGTAATGTAATCTTGAGTTTTTTGATTAGTTGGATTGGTAAAAATTTTGTCAGTCGTATCATATTCAACAACTTTTCCCATATTGAAAAAAGCAGTTTTGTTTGAGACGCGAGCAGCTTGTTGCATGGAATGTGTAACAATGATAATTGTGAAATTACTTTTTAATTCATCAATTAATTCTTCAATTATTGCCGTGGCAATTGGATCAAGTGCAGAGCAAGGTTCGTCCATTAGGATAATTTCTGGCTCAACTGCAATGGTGCGGGCAATACATAATCTTTGTTGTTGTCCACCAGAAAGGGCGGTGGCTTGATCGTTTAAGCGATCTTTCACCTCTTTCCAAAGACCAGCTTTAATCAAGCCATTTTCAACAATTTCATCTAATTCTTTTTTATTATTAAACAGTCCGTGAATTCTTGGACCATAAGCCACATTTTCATAGATTGATTTAGGAAATGGATTTGGTTTCTGAAACACCATACCAACAGAGGCGCGCAGCAATACCAAATCTAAATCTTTGCGGTAAATATCGGCATCATCAATTTTGATTTTACCTTCTATTTTGCAGCCTAAAATTGTATCATTCATACGATTTATACAGCGCAAAAACGAAGATTTTCCACATCCAGAAGGCCCTATTAAGGCAGTAACTCCGCCTTCTTCGAAATCTAGATTAATGTCAAATAAAGCTTGTTTTTGACCATAAAATAAATTGATATTCTGTGCTGAGATTTTGCTTGAGATTTTGCTTGTCATTTTTGATCTAATTTTAATCTGCTATTTTAGCTAAGAGTTGGCGAAATATATCTAATATACTGTGAAAAGCAAGTCTCTTCAATGATAGAATTTGCAACAGACCCAAAATAACATTTCATTTATTTGATGAGATTTAAAAAATTCATCCCACGATCATTGTATGGAAGATTTTTGCTAATCATCGTTGTTCCAACTTTGATTGTACAAATTGTCTCTATCTATGTTTTCTATTATGCGCATCTTGATGTGGTTAGTAAACATATGGCTCGTAGCGTTGTGTCTGAAATGGCATTTGTGAAGAAGTCAATTAATAAGCCAAATTATGCAGTTCTTTTGGAAGATTTTACTAAAAATGTTGATCTTAAATTCTCTTTTGAAAAAAGATTCGCTAGGAAAAAATCTAAAATAGCTGATAGTAAATGGCAGACCAATTGGCTTTATAAATACATCAATTTGTTTCCATTAATAGATCCTTACAATCGCTTTAAATCAGAGCTTGAGAGTTATAAGCTTACTCCTTATGAAATTTTTGAAAATCCTGACGATGACGATTTTATTATAGTAAAAGTTCAAACCAGAAGAGGTTTGATTGCTTACGATGTTCCTGTAAAAAGAATTACCAGCTCAAGTGCCAGAATTTTCACATTTTGGATGCTTTTAACTGCTTTGATCACTTCAGTAATTTCAATTATTTTCTTAAAAAATCAGATCAAATCTATTCGTTATTTAAGCTTTGCTGCTGAAAAATTTGGTCGCGGACAAGATGTACCAAACTTTAAACCAAGTGGCTCAAGAGAAATTAGGTCAGTAGCAATTTCTTTTATAAAAATGAAAGAAAGAATTATCAGGCAAATTACTCAAAGAACTGATATGCTTTCTGCCGTTTCTCACGATTTAAGAACTCCGCTTACCAGAATGAAATTGCAATTGGAAATGATGGGTGAATCTAACGAAGTTTCTGAATTAAAATATGATATTTCTGATATGGAAAAATTGGTTGATGAATATTTAGAATTTGTGCGTGGCGATGAAAAAGAAAAAAGTCATTTAGTAAAAATTAAAGATTTTTTGCAAGAAAGGATTGTAGGTTATTATGCTAAAATGGATAAGAAAATTAGCTATGAAATTGATGTTAATGATGATTTAAAAGTTCCTGTAAAAAAATTGGCTTTAAAAAGAGCTTTGGTGAATTTAGTTGATAACGCCTTTAATTACGGAGATAAAGTTGAGTTATCAATTTCAGAAAGTAAAAATAATCTGATCATAGTAATTGATGATAATGGTCCTGGAATTCCAGAAAGTGAGCGCAGCAATGTCTTTAAGCCGTTTTACCGCATTGACAATTCGCGCAATCTTGATAAAAAAATGCCTTCTGGTGGCTCTGGTCTTGGTTTAGCAATTGCAATGGACGCCATTACTTCTCACGGTGGCAGAATAAGACTTTCTGATAGTTTGCTTGGTGGCTTAAGAGTTGTTATATATATTCCTATTTAATATTAAAATTATGAAACGAATTCTTGTAACAGGCGGAGCTGGCTTTCTTGGTTCTTTTTTATGCGAAAAACTTTTGAAAGAAGGCAATGAGGTGATCTCGTTAGATAATTATTTTTCTGGAAATAAGAGAAATATTGAACATCTTTTGGCAAATTCAAGATTTGAGACAATTCGTCATGATATCACGCAACCAATACATTTAGAGGTTGATGAAATTTATAATTTTGCCTGCCCAGCTTCTCCTGTGCATTATCAACATAATCCAGTTCACACTATAAAAACTTGTGTGATGGGTGCGATTAATATGTTGGAATTGGCGCGTAATGTGAAGGCAAAAATTATTCAAGCTTCTACCTCGGAAATTTATGGCGATCCTTTAGTTCATCCTCAAAAAGAAGAATATTGGGGCAATGTTAACACGATGGGTGCTCGTTCTTGCTACGATGAAGGCAAAAGAGCGGCAGAAACTTTATTTTTTGATTATCATAAACAATATGGCGTAGAAATAAAAATCATTCGTATTTTTAATACTTACGGACCAAGAATGTCAATTGATGATGGTCGTGTAGTTTCTAACTTTATTGTGCAGGCTTTAAGAGGTGAAGATCTTACTGTTTACGGCAAAGGAGACCAAACCAGATCTTTTTGTTTCGTTGATGATTTGGTGGAAGGAATCACTAATTTTATGAATTTAAAAAGTGATGAAATAGGGCCAATTAATTTGGGAAATCCTGAAGAGTTTACAATTTTAGAATTAGCTGAAAAAGTTTTAAAACTTACTAATTCCAAATCAAAAATTATTTATTCAACTTTGCCTCAAAACGACCCAATGCAGCGCAAGCCAGTAATAGAAAGGGCTAAAAATCTGATTAATTTCTCTCCAAAAATTGATTTAGAACAAGGTCTTGAAAAGACTATCAAATATTTTAAAAAAATTATCTAATGAACATTTTTTCTATTCAAAAATTATCCAATCACTTTGTTACTAATAATTCTGTTATTATTAACAAAGGTTCAATTCTTGAAAGATCATGCGTTACAAAAAGGGTTTATAAAAAATATCAAAAACCTAGTTTTTTGTTAAAATATTTTTTTCCAATTTTTAGTTTTTCAAAAAAACCGCATATTTTAATAACTGATGAATGGTCAAAGAATTATTGCCATTGGTTGTGGGAAGCTCTTTCAAAATTATTAGAATTGAAAAAAGAATGCAAAGGCACGGTTTTAGTTTTGCCTAAATCTTATTTGAAAATTGATTTTGTGATGAAGTCTCTAGCTGCTTTGGGATTTGATGAAAAAAATATTAAAACCATTCCAAAAAGATCTCGTCTTAAAGTTAAAAATTTATTTTTTATTCCTTGTATTAATATTTCCACTAAAGGTTATTACGATTTTCTAAAATTTAATGAAGTGCCACAAACGGTGATTTCTTACTATCAAGAAAAATTAAAAACTAATTATGGCGCCAGAATCTATATCAGTAGATCTAATCCTAAAAAAAATACCGCACGCAAAGTTGTAAATGAGAAAGATTTAACCAACATGCTTGCTAAATATGGTTTTAAGACAGTGTATATGGAAAATTTTTCTTTTCTTGAACAGGTTTCAATCATGCATTTTTCTAAATTTATTATTGCACCTCATGGAGCCGGAATTGCGAATGTGTCTTTCGCGCAGAAAAATTGCGATCTTGTAGAATTGATAAATAAGAAATGGGGCAAAAGTTGTTTTGCTGAAATGTGCGAAAGATCTTATGTAAATTATAGTCGTTTTGATTGTAATCAGGCTGATGGCAGGACTTTGGAGCTTGGTGATATTGAGGTTGATGTAAAAAATTTAGAGAATCAAATAATTTCTAAATTAATCTAATGGGATTGTATTTTGGTTAAGATGTCTAATTATAATTTTACCTTAATAGAATAATTCGAATCTAATTATAATTTATGAAAATTACCGTTATTGGAAGTGGTTATGTTGGCCTAGTTTCTGGTATTTGTTTTGCTAAAATTGGTCATGAGGTGGTTTGTGTTGATAAAGATCAAAGCAAAATTGACAGACTTAGGCAAGACATTGTTCCAATTTACGAACCAGGTTTAAAAGAGCTTTTGGCGGAAGTTTTGGCTGCAAAAAGAATTTCTTTTACAACAAATCTTGTTGACGCTTTAAAAGATAGTAAGGCGGTATTTATTGCGGTTGGAACTCCGCAAGATGAAGACGGTAGCGCTGACATGTCTTATGTTTTTGCGGTTGCAAAAGAAATTGCCCAAAGTTCTCAAGGCTATAAATTGATTGTTACCAAATCGACAGTGCCTGTTGGAACTGGTAAAAAAATTAGAAAAATCATTAAAGAAACTAATTCTGATTTAAAATTTTCAGTTGCATCAAATCCAGAATTTCTGCGTGAAGGTGCGGCAATTGATGATTTTATGAATCCAGATAGAATTGTGGTTGGTGTGGAAGATGAGGATTCAAAGAAAATTATGGGTGAAATTTATCAAAAATTTTCTCAAAGTGACTCCAAGGTAAAAATTGTTTATTGCGACATAACTACAGCTGAGCTTATAAAATATGCTTCTAACTCGTTTTTAGCGACAAAAATTTCCTTCATAAATGAAATGGCAGATTTGTGCGAAGCCCTTGGCGGCGATGTTAAAGACCTTTCTTATGCCATGGGTTTAGATTCTAGAATTGGTGAAAAATTTCTAAATCCTGGGCCGGGATTTGGTGGCTCTTGTTTCCCTAAAGATATTATGGCGGTGTTAAATATCGCTAAAGAAAATAAGGTTAATTTATCTTTGATTGATTCTGTGGTTTCTTCTAATCAAAGGCGTAAGATTAGAATGGTAGAAAAAATTTCAAATGCTTTGGGTGAAAATGTTGCTGGTAAAAAAATTGCAATTCTGGGCTTGGCTTTCAAGGCAAATACCGATGATATTCGCTATTCTCCAGCAATTGTAATTGTTAAAGAATTGGCAAAAAAAAGTGCGAAAGTCGCGGCAAATGATCCAGAGGCAATTGAAAATTCTCGCAAAGAATTGTTAGAATTTAAAAATATTGAGTTTTTTTCTGATATTTATGAGACAATTAAAGATGTAGATTTAATCGTTATTGCAACTGAATGGAAGATTTATTCAGAGCTTGATTTACAAAGAGTTAAGCAGCTAACAAAATCAAGAAAAATTGTTGATTTGCGTAATATATTAGATGCAAAAAAAGTTAGAGATGCGGGGTTTGAATATTACTGCATTGGTGAGAAATAGTTTTTAAAAAAGCTTCTGTAGCTCAGGGGATAGAGCAGTGGTTTCCTAAACCATGTGCGCAAGCAGAAAAGTAAAACACTGGCGTGTTTTAGTCGAAGTTGAGTTATTAAAGTTAAGAGCGGTCTTAACTTTAATAACAAGTTTTTAGTTTTAGAAAGCTTCTGTAGCTCAGGGGATAGAGCAGTGGTTTCCTAAACCATGTGCGCATGTTCGAGTCATGCCAGAAGCACCAATTAATAAAATATAACTTTATTGCGGATGTGCTAATTTATTTCGCGCGTAGCAATTCTTTAATAAAACTAAATTCAAATGAAGTTTTAATTTAAAAAGGCTCTTGTTCGAGTCATGCCGAGAGCATCAAATTTAATAATAAAGCCTCTTTTTTAAAAGTAGGCAAAAAGGCACAATGATAAAAATCGATAAAATCCAGCTCCAAGATAATGTCTTATTAGCTCCCATGTCAGGAGTTACTGACTTGCCTTTCCGTCGTCTAGTTAAAAGCTTTGGCGCATCTTTGGTAATTTCAGAAATGATTGCCTCGCGCGCCATGATTATGCAAACTCGCGAATCGCTTAAAAAATGTCAAAAAGACGATACTCATTTCCCAATGTCAGTACAACTTGCTGGCTGTGAACCAGAAGTGATGGCAGAAGCAGCAAGGCTTAATGAAGATTTAGGAGCGGATATTATCGACATAAATTTTGGCTGTCCGGTGAAAAAAGTAGTAAATGGCTTTGCTGGAAGCGCTTTGATGAAAGATGAAGATTTGGCAACTCGTATTATGGAAGCTGTTGTAAAGGCAGTGAAAATTCCTGTAACCATGAAAATGCGTTTAGGTTGGAATTATGAAAATCTAAATGCCGCAAGTTTAGCAAAAAAAGCTGAAAATGTTGGAATAAAAATGTTGACTGTTCATGGTCGTACCAGATGCCAAATGTATAATGGCAGCGCTAATTGGGAATTAATAAATGCTGTAAAAGAAATGGTAAAAATTCCCGTAATTGCCAATGGTGACATAAAAACAACGGCAGATGCTAAAAGAGCTTTAGAGCTTTCCAAGGCTGATGGCGTGATGATTGGTAGAGCCTGTTACGGCAAGCCTTGGCTGATTAATCAAATCAACCAAGAGCTAAAAGGAGAAGTTGCTGACGCAATTCCATCAATTGAAGAGCAACAAAAAATTGTGCTAAATCATTTTCAAGAAATGATCGATCACTATGGCGAACAAGTTGCAATTCCTTTGGCTCGCAAACATATTGGTTGGTATAGTGGGGGCCTAAAAAATTCCTCAGAATTTCGTGCAAAAGTCAACATCACTCAGGGCGCAGAAAATGTGCAAGATTTGATTAAAAGTTTTTACGAAAATCAGTTTTTGATGATGCAGCAAGCTGAAATTTTTGAAGGATCAGAAAATAATATTTTGAAATCTTAGCCATGACTTTAAAAATTCATCTCTCTCAAATAAACACTACAGTTGGCGATTTGGCTGGCAATTGCCAAAAAATTCTGCGCGAATTTAAAAAAGCTGAAAGTGAAAATTGTGATTTGGTGGTATTTTGTGAGATGACAATTTGCGGCTATCCAGCGCAAGATTTATGGTTGAAGAAATATTTTATTGCCGAAGTTGAAGAGAAGATTATTGAAATTATAGAGGCAACAAAAAACTCCAAATGTGCTATTTTACTTGGTGCGCCAACAAGTTCAACAAATCGCATTAAAAAAGAAATCATCAGCAATTCAGCAATTTTAATTGAAAAAGGCAAAGTCGTCAAAGTTTGCAATAAAAAAACTTTGGCAAATCAAGGTGTTTTTGATGAAAAAAGATATTTTGAGCCAGAGCCAGCAATGTCTTTTGTAGAGTTTCGTGGCTTTACTTTGGCAATTTTAATTTGTGAAGATTTGTGGGATGCAAAAAATCTTTTTCTTTTAAAAGAGCAAGTTTTTGATTTAATAATTTCGCTGAATTCCTCTCCTTACAGCGTTAGCAAACAACAAGATCGCAGAAATATAGTTCAAAATTTTACTAAAACTTTAAACAAGCCTTTGATTTATGTTAATCAAGTTGGCGGGCAAGATTCTTTGGTGTTTGATGGCGATTCTTTTGTGATGAATGAGGCGGGGGAAATTGTTTTAAAGATGAAAGTTTTTGAAGAAGATTTTGGAATTGTGGAGATTGAAAAAGATGGACCCCGCAACAAGTGCGGGGTAACAATGGGAGGGTCCGAGGTTACACATCATGCGCATACTTCCCATTGTCACTCAGAATCTCCAGTTTGTCACCCCGCACTTGTTGCGGGGTTTATTAACAAGTTTGGTAATAACTACAACGCCTGCATCTTAGGCCTTCGCGATTATATCCAAAAAAACGGTTTCCAAAAAGTTCTCTTAGGAATGTCTGGAGGTATTGATTCCGCACTGGTTGCCACCATGGCAGTTGATGCTTTGGGAAGTGAAAATATCAGTCTTTACGCACTTCCAAGCCGCTATAATTCTGAAACATCAATGACTGATGCCAAAAAGTGCGCTAAAAATTTAGGTGTGAATTTAGAAGTTATTTCAATTGAAGAGTCTTTCAAGGCAATGTTAAAAGATCTTGGTAATGTTTCAGGTCTTACCGAAGAAAATTTGCAATCACGAATTCGTGGCAATATTTTAATGGCTTTGTCCAATAATTCTGGCGCGCTTTTACTTTCTACAGGAAATAAATCAGAATTAGCCTGTGGTTACGCCACGCTTTACGGCGACATGTGTGGCGCTTTTAATCCAATAAAAGATTTATATAAAACTGAGATTTTTGAATTGGCTAAATGGCGAAATGAAAATATTCCTCAAATTTCATTTTATAAAAACCAAAATCTGATTCCTCAAAACATAATCACCAAAGCCCCAACCGCAGAATTACGACCAAATCAGAAAGATTCCGATTCTTTGCCGGAATATGAAATTCTTGATAAAATTCTATTTGCTTTAATCGAAGAACAAAAATCAATCACAGAAATAATCAAGTTGGGTTTTGAAAATTCCTTGGTAAAAAAAGTTGCGAAACTTTTTTATGCAAGTGAATATAAGCGTCAACAATCTTGCGTTGGTCCGAAAATTTCAGAAATGTCATTCGATAAAGATAGGCGATATCCAATAACTAATAAGTCTTTTTAATATGAGCGGTTCAGAATTAATTTTTGCAGGCTTCTGGGTTCGTCTTTTTGCTGGTTTTCTCGATCTTCTCTTTATAGCACCAATTGTTTTTTTGCTGATTTATTATTTTGGTGTTAGTGATTATCAATTCATTAAAATGAGTGGTGATTTTTACAGTTATAAAGATTTTACTGCTGCAACGGAAAATAGATTTGCTAACTATATTTCTCATGGCGTAAGTATTGTTTATTTGACTTATTTTATTTCCAGAAAAAGTCAGGCAACCTTGGGCAAATCTCTTATGGCAATTTATGTGGGAAATCGTGATGGATCTAGATTATCTTGGCAAAAATCTTTGATGCGCGCTTTAGCCTCAATGCTTACTTCGGCAACCTTAGGTTTAGGTTTTATATTGGTAATTTTTACCAAACAAAAAACTGCACTTCATGATATTATCTGTAACACCCGTGTTTTTCACGGTAAAAAATAATATTGAAATATGTCCAGAGAATATGTTTGCAAAGATTGTGGCAATATTGGAATTACAGATGGCGCAAAGTCGCGCAATGGTTTTTTATCGGCAATAATTTTTTTGCTATTCATGCTTCCCGTAGGATTATTTCGCAAAAAAGGGCGATGCAGCAAATGCCAAGGAACATCTTTTGCTAGCTTAAATTCCAAATATGGCAAAAAAGCCATGGAAGAATTTTACATGAAAGAATTTACCAATAATTTACCCCCTAAAAAGCCACCAACTAATTCTGGCTATTATTAATTTTTTATTACCAATGACTACAATTTGCCGTTTCGCGCCATCTCCAACTGGCTTTCTACATGTTGGAAATATTCGTGCTGCCATTATCAACTTTCTTTACGCCAAAAAAACTGGCGGCAAGTTTTTTTTGCGCCTTGATGACACTGATGTTGAAAGAGTTAAAGACGAATATCGCGAGATGATTTTAACTGATATGGCTTGGCTGTCTTTAAAATATGATAATTTAATCAAGCAATCAGATCATTTGAATGAATATGAGATTGCTAAAAATTCCCTAATCAAATCAGGTCGCCTTTACGAATGCTACGAAACCTCAGAAGAGCTTGGTATGCAAAGAAAAGCTCAAATCGCTTCAGGTCTTGCTCCAATTTATAATAGAGCCGCTTTAAATTTAACTGAAGAACAAAAACAAAATCTTCGCGCCTCTGGCTTAAGACCGCATTATCGCTTTCTTCTAGAAGAAAAAATTGTTTCTTGGGACGATAAAATCAAAGGTAAAATTACTTACGAAGGAAGGCATTTTTCAGACCCAGTTTTAGTGCGCGATAATAATGTTCCAACCTACACTTTTTGTTCGGTGGTCGATGATTTGGAATATGGCATAACTGATATTATTAGAGGCGAAGATCATATCACCAATACCGCGGTACAAATTCAAATCTTTGAGGCTTTGATTGCGGTAAATGGCGGCAAAATTCCACATTTTTCGCATTTAGCTTTAATTAAAGCAAGTGAAGGAAAAATTTCTAAAAGAGAAGGTGGTTTTGATGTAAAATCTTTGCGTAATGATGGCTATGAAGCATTTTCAATCATTAATCTTTTAGCTCAAATTGGAGCTTCTGGACAAGGCGGAGTTTATAAAAATTTTGAAGAATTAATTAGTAATTTTGATCTTTCTAAATTTAGTAAATCTTCCACAAACTATGATATTTCAGAACTTGGACATATTAATCAAAAATTGCTGCAAATGCTTGATTTTTCTGATATCAAGCCAAGATTAAATGAAATTGGCTTGTCAGAAATTGATGAAAGTTTTTTCAATCATTTGAAGCTAAATATCAGTTTTTTAAGCGAAATAAAAAATTGGTGGGAAATTTGCAAAAGACAATTTCGTTATGAAAATAAAGATTCCGACAAAGAATTTCTGCAAGAAGTTGCAAAACTATTGCCGCAAGATACAGCAAATGTGAATTGTTGGCAAATATGGTTAGATCAAATAAAAGCGAACACTGCGCGCAAAGGCAAAGATTTATTTATGCCAATTCGCTTAGCTTTAACAGGGCAAGAACATGGTCCAGAATTAAAGGTTTTGGTTAATTTGATAGATCGAGAAGAGATTCTGAGAAGATTAGTTTAAATCAGCCAATCATTTTCTCGAATTTAGCATCAACGCAAGCTCCATCTTCAATTGACAGAGTGCTGTATTCAATGGTTCCAGAGACTTGTGCCTTATCAGCAATATTAACATTTTGCGCCTGAATTGTTCCAGAGAATTTGCCTCTTATGCTAAATGATTCAGCTACTATTTCCCCATCAATTACGCCATTTTCAAGTAAAATAACGGCATTACCTTTGATAACGCCATTGATGGTGCCTTCAATTTCAACTAACCCAGAACTAAAAACATTTCCCTCAATTCTTAAGTCTCTGGCTATAATGGTTGGAGTTGAAGTGAATGTCTTGTCGGGTTTCTTTTCTTCTAATTCTACTGCTATATCTGATTTGTTAAAAAAAGAGAGAAGTTTAGATTTTAGGTTAACTGTTGACATATTTTGTAGTTTTATAGTCATTAAATAAGAAGTCGCCAGCTTCAATAAATTTCTTTGGATTTAATGGCGTTCCCCTATATCTAACTTCGTAATGTAGATGTTGTCCTGTGCTTCTTCCTGTGCTGCCTTGCGCTGCAATAACTTGACCTTTCTGTACAGTTTGACCTTTCTGTACTTTTATAGATGATAAATGTCCATAGCGAGTGGTAATTCCAAATCCATGATCAATAACAACGGCATTACCATAATCGCTATATCTTCCAGCTAAAATAACCTTACCACTTGCGGGGCTTATGATGCTTTGATTAGTTGCTCCAACAAAATCGAGTCCTTTATGTAATCCTCGTCCATGATGTATAGGATCAGATCTTTCACCAAAGCCACTTGAAATGTAATAATTTTTCATTGGTCTAGAAAGTGGCATCACGCTTATCAATTTTTCTAATAAGAATAGGCGATCAAATTCATTGGCAAATTGAGCTTTTTCTAAATGTCTTTGTAATTGATCTTCTGAATTAGAGGTTTCTAAATCTTCCATTTCATCATTAAGCAGGGGACCGCCTTGAGCTTTAGCAAGCTCGCCTTTTTTGTTCAAGGAAATTTCTTTTTCCAAAGGTTTGGCTGGTTTTTTTACCGCCAAATTGCTTGGCATTTTTTTAAGGTTTAAACCAGTGTTAGAAATAGTATCTTCAATATCTTTAATTCTTCCGCGGGCAATGCCTTGAATTTCATTAAGAGCAAATGTGGCATTCTTAATTTCATTTAAAGTGTTTTTATCAGATTTTGACAAATCTTCATCTTTAATGTTTTTTGGCTGTTTGAAGTCCTGCTCCACTGCGCTGGCTTTGTGTTTATTGCCAGTTATTGAAATTAAATAATCGTTAACTTTTTTAAGCTTTTCATTCACATTACTAAATTCTTCTTCGAAATATTCATTGGCAGATTGTAATTTACTGATTTCTTTCGACTTCTCATCGATTATCGAATCATATCTTAGAGATTGTATGAAGACATCGCCAGCAAAAATTGCCAGTGCAAGCAATAAAGCTTGCGGAATTGCCCCTAAATGAATGGTTCTGATTTTTTGATTAGAAACAAAAAGAATGGTTCTTTTTGCAAAGAAAAACTTGTAAATACTGCGCGCAAGTTCAAGCGGTGCTAAGGAGTATTTTTTAAATATGGTAAGTACTTTCTTTTTTAAGAAATAATTTTTATTCATCTAAGCAACTTTTTATTTACTATTTTTTACTTTTTTGCCGTATTAAGCTTTAAAACCAAACTAAAACCAGAGGGGGGTTTTGATATTGTGAGATCCCGTATTTATTATGTTTTACTTGTCGGATGTGTCATATTTAATTGAACAGTTAGACCATCTTCTTTTTTTATCTAAGGAATGTCAAGTTTTTTATTTATTGTGACAATTATTGGCAATTATCCCCTCAAGGATAAAAAGGGATTGCAAAGTTGGAATTGGGAGGTTAGATTATGAACTTCTTTAATTCCAAAAACAAATTTTTCTTAGATATGAGCGAACTCAGAACGCTATCTCATTCAGTAGTTTTAGTTGATAAGGTTTTTTCTTCCTTAAAATTAAATCCAAATCAAACAGCACAAATTCAAATTCAAAATCCTTTTACTAACTTAGCAAACTTGTTGGCGTTAAAAAGTGTATTCAAGAAGCCAGTTGTCGAGCTTCCTTTTGGAAATCCTTTCCATAGAGAGTTTGAAGCGGGTAATTTTGCAGTAATTTATGACCAATTCCCACCAAGATTTGAGATAAAAGATAAAAATCCTGACATAAAAAATCTAAATTTAGTTAGAGATATAGCTTCTGAATTGATTACTTTTTCTGAAGTAGAAAAAGACGCTGGGGCATTAGGAATAAATTATGAGATGTTCTTGGCTGAGGATAATTTAGATCTTAGAAAATTCCTCTTAAAAAAAGACATTGCAGAAGGCTTTACCAGTTTATCCGCAACTCCTGTATTTAAAGTTGATGAAGTCACAACTCTTAATTTGACTATTGCCGCCGCTATTAATGACGATAATAAAGATGGAATATTTTTTGGTGTTAATTTTCATACAACCCTTGATGGATCTCGCAAAATTAGTGACATCTTAAAAGATGATTTCTACAAAATTGCTAAAGAAAAAATTAAGATGGTGTTCAAGGAATTAATCGAGGAATAGAATGAGAATTGCAGGAAGAAATTCAACGACTCCTCAAAGTAGGCAAAATGTGACCTCAACCAAACCTAGTATATTTGAAGATGCTTGGAGCAAGGTGACAAAACATTTTAGTGAGAATTGGGTTAGCATGTTATTTAATGCTGCGAAATTTCTTCTAACCCAAGTTTTATTCTTTGGTATTGGCTGGGTGATCTACAATATTTGGGAATTAAAACAGAATTATGCTACCTTGGAAGAGAGAAGTAAGAATGCTCAATCATCTCTAATCAATGAAGCAAACTGCAAAAATAATGTTTTGGTTGATTGCTATGGAAAATGCACTTTACGCCAAGTGGTAGAAAAGCAGCACGCTTGCGAACCTATAAAATAGCCTGCGCCAGCACTAGATCAAACATTCCTTTGTTTTTTCTGTTGTTATATCTGAACGCAAACTCATTTACATAAAGCTGCAAATGCTTCTTGCTCACATGGTGATAAATCCCATAAACACCACGCTTCAAAGTTGACCAGAATCCTTCAATCGAATTTGTGTGAGCGTCAGCACCTTTCTTATATTCACCTTTTGAGTGATTAACAACTTGGTGCTGATATTGGCTGTAGA
>Ga0214919_10004846_pt1 | contig 19377 bp, 16 predicted proteins | sample LL1503_MetaG_FD_177994 | JGI IMG/M metagenome (GOLD analysis project Ga0214919, IMG submission 177994) | Freshwater microbial communities from Lake Lanier, Atlanta, Georgia, United States - LL-1503 | ecosystem: Environmental > Aquatic > Freshwater > Lake | place: USA: Georgia | collected...
CTGTTCTTGACACAGCCAAATCTGTGGAGACATCGCTTAAGAAATAAATTAAACCGCGCAAAATACTTTTACTAATAGGACTTTAAAACGTGGACAAAGCCATAATGCCAGCCGCTAACAGCGGTTTTGCGTCAGGCGGGGTTCAGTTCTCCGTTTGACGCTTTTTGCTATATTTGAACTTCGGTTCTTCGTATCGAGTTTAGTGCTAAAAATCCCGCCCGAACGCAAAGCCGCGAAACGCTATGCGGCAAGGCTTGACGAATTGGCAGCAAAACAATTTTATTACTGAAAACAATGACATTTTTCGTATCATAATCAAATATAAACGTATCAAATCGTATCATTTTTTGAGAAGTTTCGAATCATAATCGTATATTTGCGTATCAAATCGTATCAAAATGAACAACGAGGTATATAATTTCAAGCTGAATATTGATTGGGAACTGATCAATTTAATAAGTGAAATCGACCGTTTTGATGCAAATTGGACGGCCATTGAACGAAAAGAAGGTCAAAGCCTCAAAGAGTTGAAAAGCATTGCTACCGTGCGAAGCGTAGGAGCTTCAAACCGTATTGAAGGCAACAAAATGAGCGATGAAGAGGTTGATGTGTTGCTTCAAAAAATTGACGTTACAAAACTTACCGACAGAGATTCGCAGGAAGTAGTCGGTTATTTTGAAGTATTGGATTTGATTTCGGAATCTTACGAAAACAGTAGCTTTTCCGAAAGTCATATTAAAAGTTTACACAATAGCTTGATGAAATACAGTGCCAAAGATCAATGGCATAAAGGCAATTATAAGCAACATAGCAACGCAGTTGAAGCTTCATTTCCTGACGGTACAAGAGAAATCATTTTTCAAACCACCGAAGCCGGATTTGCCACCGAAGAGGCCATAAGGCAGTTGCTCAATTGGTATGATTCCGAAACGGAAGTGCACCCCTTAGTCAAAGTAGCATCTTTTGTCTATGATTTTTTGAGCGTTCACCCTTTCCAAGACGGAAACGGCAGATTAAGTCGTTTGATTTCAACGTTTTTGTTGCTCAAAAACGGATATAAATGGATACAATACGTGAGTTTTGAGCACGAAATTGAAAACCGAAAAAATGAATATTATCAGGTTCTTAGAAGTTGTCAGGCACAACGCCCTAACGAAGATGTAACCGTTTGGATCCAATTCTTTTTGAGTTGCTTGTCAAATATTCAATCTCAATTAATGACGAAATTGCATAAAAGTGGTTTGGAAACACAGCTTTCGCCCAAGGAAAAATCAATTTATACTATTATTCAAAATCGTCCGAACATTCAGTCGGGTGAAATTGCTGAAAAATTGGCGATACCCGCACCAACCGTAAAACGTATTTTGTCGGAGTTGCTCAATAAAGGATTGCTTGAAAAACAAGGAAACGGACGCAATGTGAGTTACACGATAAAATAAAAAAAACGGTGAAATTTAATATTACCAATGACTTAAAAAATATTGAAATCACAGCTACTAACACACGCTTAGCAAAAAAGCCGAAATCTCATTAACGAAAAACAAATCTCATAAAAACTTTCGATCATTGATCGCAACGCGGAGCAGCACCGAAGGTAAATAATATTAACTTTAAAAATTGGCTCCTGCGCCAGTGCCCCAAACCGTTATCGGCTAGTTTGAATCCTCTCTTGAATACCAAAATAACCCCTACTTGTGTATTGATTTATAACAGCACCTGTTATATTCTACTTTGATACGTAAACAATTCCCAATACCTGCCTTTGCTTGCAATCAACTCATCGTGTTTGCCTTTCTCCACAATATTTCCATCTTCTATTACTAAGATTTGATCTGCTTTTTGGATGGTACTCAAACGGTGAGCAATAACGAATGTAGTTCTATCTTTCATTAATTCATGTAAACTTTTCTGAATGAAAGCTTCACTTTCTGTATCAAGATTGGAAGTTGCCTCATCTAAAATAATGATTTTAGGATCTGCTAATAATGCCCTTGCAATTGAAATTCGTTGACGTTGACCACCAGACAATTTAACACCTCGTTCTCCAATAACAGTGTCCAATCCTAAATCAAAACGATCAGTAAACTCATTAACATATGCACCTTGCACAGCAGCTAATAATTGGTCTTCTGTTGCATTTGGTCTTGGGAACAAAATGTTCTCACGAATAGTTCCTTCGTATAAAAAATCATCTTGTAAAACGACACCAAGATTTGATCGGTAACTACTTAAATTAACAGTCGAAATGTCAATTCCATCAATGGTTACTTTTCCTCCTTTTGGATTCAAAAAAGTAGCTGCTAAACCTGCAATGGTAGATTTTCCAGAACCTGAAGAACCAACTAAAGCGGTTACACTTCCAGCATGCGCATCGAATGAAATATCGTGCAACACTTCTTTGTTTTCATCATAACTGAAGGCAACATTTGCGAAAATAATATCACCTTTAATCTTCCCTAATGTTACAGTTCGTACAATAGAATCATCTTCTTCGTCCATTTCCATAATTTCCTGCGTACGGTCCAATCCTGCCATTGCTTCCGTTAATTGACTTCCGATATTACTCATCTGAACAATTGGTGCAATCATAAATCCTAAAAATAAGGTGAATGAAATAAAATCACCATATGTCATGGTGTTGTGCATAATGAAATAACCACCCATACCCATTATTCCTGCTGAAGCTAATCCTAAAAGTAATGTGGAAGAGCTGGTTATTAATGCGGTTGCTGTTAAACTCTTTTTTACATTTTGAAATAAACGTTCTACACCATCTTCAAATGTTTTGTTTTCTTGTTCTTCCGCATTGAATCCTTTTATCACTCGAACACCATTTAAGGTTTCTGTTAATCGGCCTGTAACTTCAGCATTTAATTTCCCGCGTACTCTAAAAATGGGACGGATATATGCAAATGCTTTTAATGCAATAAAAGCAAAAATTGCAACTGGAACTAATACAAAAATGGTCATCAACCAATTGATTTTTATCAAAATAACTAAGGACAAGATCGCTGTAAAAGTTCCACCAATTAATTGAACTAATCCGGTCCCAACGAGGTTTCGAACTCCCTCAACGTCATTCATAACGCGGGAAACAAGCGCTCCAGATTTATTATTATCGAAATAGCTAATGGGTAATTTTAATAGTTTTTTCTGAACTTTTGCTCTCAATTCTGAAATTAATAATTGCGCTTCAACACTTAATAAGCGGGTAAGTGAAAAAGAAGTGACAGTTTGTACTAGTAAAGCAAGACATACAACTATTAATAGTGTGTAAAGTGCTTCCATATCTTTAGATGGAATTACCTCATCTATTAAATTTTTACTGGCATAAGGAAGTACTAAACCAGCTAAACTTCTTATGATGATTAATAGTAATCCAATAAAAATAATTTTTTTTCGAGGCCAAATAAATTCCTTAAATGCCCAACTAAATGATACTTTTTTTTTGCTCATATGCGTGATTTGTCGAATACCACGCCAAAAAATAAAGTGTGTCAATAAGGCAGATTTGTAATAATTATTTTATTCTATTGATGGAAAGTCATTGTTTTTATGAACTCAATATGCATTTAATGTATAACTTATTCCTAAATTTAGAGAATATTGATGGTTTTTTCACAGACTGCCGTCATGTACACTAATAGCCGAAAGTTTTGTGCTCCGATTCGCCTTGCGGACTACAACTTCTTTTCGCAGCAAAACGTTAGGGCTTATTTCAATAAGACTAAGAATTATTAAAATCATTTCTTAATTTAATTTTATGGAAACTCTTAATACAAATTCCGGAGAGAATGGCCGGTTTAACTATTCGACTCAAAATTCTCCATTTTTTTTTAATTGTGAATATTATAGCCTTGCGTGGGGTGAAAAACATGAAGGGTATTTCATGGATTCAATAGGCAATATGCTGAGGTATAATAATCCATCTAAATGGAATTTCTACTCTTCATCTGAAGAATATAGTTCAGATGTCTTTTGGGGGTATGAAATGGATGGCCAAATCAGCCCGAAGCATTTATTTGAAAACTTAAATAATTTGAAAATAGAAAGTAGTGACAGCAATTTTAAGAATATTAAACTTGACGAAATAGTTCAAAGTCTTACTGAAGCTGGATTTGAAAATACTGGTGGTGGGTGCGACATGGGCATTGAATCGTATTCGATTTTAATATTCGATAATAGCTGTGGTCAGTACAAAAGAATTATTCTTAAAACATTAGGAGATGAATGCCTAATAAATAAATCAGTCTGCACATCTGCACTTTTAAAATACTTCAAAAAACCATAACTCACGTCTGGTAAAGAGCTGATTAAGTGCTCCGGACACTGCAATTTGACTATTTATCAAGCCCTCATACTAGCTGTAACCGATTGTTTAGTTTGGAGTTAGTGTTTTAGTAACGCTCCCTCAAATCTTTCAGTATGAAGTTCTACCTCTCTCTATTTTTTCTTTTTTTATCACTTATTGCCCTGCCGCAAGGGGATAATCTAAATTGGGTCCTTACTAAATTATACCAAAATTCTCCTTCATTGTATGAAATGTTAATACGCTATGACAATTTACCTCAATCTATGTCTTATAAAATTAACAACTCAACCATTTCAACGAGTAAATCGATGCCTACTTATAAGTATGTTGAAACCGATAATAAAAATAACGCCTTAGAATCAATGTCTACGAACATTCATGAGGCGGGCCATATGTATGGCCATCAAATTTATTATCTATTGAATAATAACACATCCAATAATGAAGAATTCGGTGCTCTTTTCGCAAATGTTGACCAAGGATTTTATTTAGGACCGAATGAAGAATATTGGGTCAGTATCCCAAAAACATATATCTTTCCATCGAGTGAGTTAGTGCCACAAATTCCTGAAAATCTTCGCACTTTTCGTTTCGATACTTATATTAATGGAACGAGTTCTACTCAAAGTCATGGAATTGTTGGTTTAATGGATGAGTTTCATGCGTATTACCTTGGCTCTCTGTGTAATTTTGATTTATTGCCGGCTTATAAAGAATTAGATCCATCGTATTTTCTTTCTACTTGGATCGGCAATTCGAAGAGTGAAATTACTGCCTACTATGAATTTGATTTCTTTATCAAAGAATATTTGCTGTACGCAATGAAAAATAGACCAGACACCTATAATTATTTAAAAAATGATTCAAAATTTGTTTTTATTTATAATGAAATTAGAAATAAATACGGGGCCTTAATTACCTCTTACGAAAAGGCTATAAAATTGAATACTAAGTCAGGAGTTTACAAAGCGGTAGATAATTTTTATGAACCGGATTATAGCGTGCTGATTCAACAACTCAAATTGCCTATCTATAATCAAATAAAAGTGGATTTTAACTTGAAATAAGCCAAGCTTCATTTTGTTAGTTGAAACTTGGCTTTTCTACTTTGCTGTTAATAAATCAATTGCAACTTATCGCATTAAATTAACGTGACCAGTTATTATTTCACGTTGAGCATCATTTCTTAGTTTATAGCTAATCTTATACGTATAACTTCCATCTTGAACTGCTATGCCATTACTACCATAGGTTCCATCCCATCCTACACTTAGATTATGGCTTTCCCAAATCGTTTCTCCCCATCTATCGAATAGGAGTAATTCGTAATTGTATGGGTCAACGCTTTCTGAAAATATTGGTAGCCAATTTTGATTGAATTGGTCTCCATCCGGCGTAAAGGTATTTGGTATGTAGATCAACAAGGACGGATTAACAATCACAGTTTGGGTCATGGTGTCTATACAGCCATTTTCACTCGTTGCTGTTAGTAATATGGTATAATTGGTAGGTGGATATCCTGGGAATTCATGGTTGGGATCTTGATTGCTTGAGGGCATGCTACCATCTCCAAAATCCCAATAATAAGTTGTCGCGCCCATGGTATTGTTATTCATGTTTGAATTGGTAAGGGCTTCGCTTAGTTGTGTAGGGTAGGGTGAAAAGGAGGCAACAGGATTGGGATATGCACAGATGTAATCGTTGATCGTTTGTGTCCAAATACAACCCAACGCGGTGGTAATTGTTAGCTGAACATCATAACATCCAGGCGTATTGTAGGTATGGTCGATACTAGTATTTCCTAAGCCGTTTTCTCCATCCCCAAAATCCCAAAAAGTGGTAATTCCAGGATTACCTGTACTCGTATTATTAAATGTAACTTCCAGGGGAACACAACCCTCTGTTATTGGTGCCATAAAGGATACATTGGTGATGTCCTCAATAGAAATTGTTACGCTGTCTTCATCAACGCAACCATTTGAATCGGTTCCTATTACGGTGTAATTGGCTGTTGATAACGGAACGAATGACTGTGAATTTATAACATTATTATTCCATTGATAAGTTTGTGCGCCAGCTCCTGAAAGGTTAACGGAATTGCCGGCGCAAATCAGTTGATCATTTCCAGCAACTACGATTGGATTTGGATAAATTACTACACTCATTGTATCGGTATCCATACAGGAATTTATATCTGTCCCAGTTACAGTAAAAAGGTACGATCCTACCGTTATGATTTGTGGGACTCCATTGGTAATGCCTCCATCCCATTGGTAATTTAGTGCGCCACTTCCTTGAAAAGTAAGGGGGCTCCCGAAACAAGCGAATTGATCAACACCGGCATTTACTAGTGGTAATTGATGGAGTAATATGAATAAGCTGTCTCTGTTTGAGCATCCATTTATATCTGTCCCAGTAACGCTAATAAAGCCACTGTTACTAGGCATATATTGCGTTCCATTTACTAAATTGTTTTGCCAACTATATGTTGAACCGCCACTAGCATTTAATAAAATGGCATCTCCTGAGCAAAGCGTTGTATCATTTCCAGCTAGAATGGTTGGAGGGGCATTAATTATTAAATTTTGATAGGATGTATCTATACAGCCAAACGGATTAGTGGCGATTAAACTAACGTTATAGCTTCCAGGGCTTGAATAAATATGTTGCGGATTAATTTGATTGCTGTTTGGACTTCCATCCATAAAGTTCCATGAAAAGGTGCATGGTACACTGGATTGATTTTGAAATTGAATGGTATCGTTCTGACAGGCTCCAATGATATTGAAATTTGCTTGGGGCGGTGCTCCTACGATGATGTTTTGTACTATCGTATCGCTGCAACCTCCTGCTGTTGTTACAATATGGGTAACTGTATATATGCCTGGATTTGGGTAACTATGTAGGGGGTTCATATGGATAGATGCATTATTGCCCGTTAAATAATTGCCGTCTCCAAAAATCCATGTCCAATTGGTTATGACGTTATTTGGAAGTGTTATTCCGCCAAGAACTGTGGGGCTAACTGTACTCGTTGAATTAAATTGAATGGGTACAAATACGCAACCTGTTGTTTGATTAAAATTTGCGGTAACGATTGTTGGTGTCAATTGTGTGCTAATAGACACGGGGCAATTTCCTTGATTGCTAACTGAATTCATTGTGCAAGTATATACTTGATTATTGGTTGGGCTATTAATGGTTATTGATGGTGTTGTAGCTCCACCCGGAGTCCATTGGTAATTTTGAAATCCGTTAGGTGCTGTAAGTTGAACTTGGTTTGATCCGTTACAATAGTTCATATTAATATACAAGGGCATGCATTCTGCAACTAAGTACGCGTAGCCATAATGCTGTCCTAAGCCGCAATCGCGTGTAGTGAATTCTATGGTTATGGTTTGGCCCATGTATGAACTTAAATTTACACCAACTGTTTTCCAAGGTAACCAAGTCCTATCATTACAAAGTTGGAAACTTTGACCTGGTTGGCCAGCATAAACGGTATATATTCCACAATTTCCGTTAATTTGCTGTCCTGCCGCATTCATTAATCGCATTTCGAAGTTGGGTTGGGCATTAGCTGTGTGGTTAGGGTCTTGAAGTACAACTGCATATTTGTAGATAAAAAGAGCATTTGCTTGTGAAACAGTGATTTGATAACTGATCTTTTCACCGTATTTACCTCCTGTGGCATTGCCTAGTCTAATTGATCGCGTATAACCTGGAGGAATCATTGGTAATTGGTTACAAGTGTTTTGGTCCATGGCTTGCGTCGTGATGATAGTATGTTGCCCATTAACAATTCCGAAGGTTGCTCCAGGATTACTAAATGTGCCTGTATAACCAGTCCATCCTGTGAAATTATTCATCGATAGATTTGCATTCGGACATCCTTGTTGCAAGGATTGAGAAACGAGTGGGAATAGAAGATTTAAGAAAAATAAAGTCAATAAAATTTCGGTAAAGCCAAATTGGCTTTTTAAAATTAATTTTTGCATATGATTGATTACGAATTGGTTAGGTAGCCCTTTTTTATATGCTATCGTTTTGAGGTTGCTTGTGGGAGATAAAACGAGGGTCCTTTTTTTATATTTAGATTGTTTACAACTTCTATTTTTTACGCGCTAAAAGTCTTAGGTGTAGCTGTAATTTTTAAGTTAAATACTGTTGGTATTATTGAGGTGTAACTAGTTAAACCAAAAAGAAATTAACAGGCAATATATTGTGATTTAATATCCTTAAAAATGTTAAAAACTTGCTTTATTCTAAGCAATATATACTTAACGCATCAAATTAACGTGACCAGTTATCTCAAAACGGTCATCACGAATAGGTGTTTTATAAGATATTTTGTACGTGTATATTCCGTCTTGACAGTGGTTTCCACTCATTCCATATGTTCCGTCCCATCCTACGTTAGGATTATGACTTTCCCATACGAGTTCTCCCCATCTGTTGTATAAGTAAAGAGAATAATTGAATGGATCAACTCCTGATGAAAAAATGGGCAGCCAGGTTTGATTGTGTTCATCTGAATCTGGCGTAAATGTATTGGGAATATAATAAATAAGTGATTCCTCAACAACAACAATTTGTGTCATGGTGTCTATACAACCATGAACGGTTGTTGCCGTTAATTCGATGGTGTAATTTGTTGGTGGAAAGCCAGGAAAAGAATGTGATGGACTTTCTTCTGTTGATGGAGCGCTGCCATCGCCAAAATCCCAAAAATAGGTATCCGCACCTGATGAACCATTATTCATATAGGCTGTGGTGGTAATATCATTTAATGTATTTGGTGAAGGGGTGAAAACAGCTGTTGGATTCGGGAATACACAAATGTAATTGTTGATTGTTGACGTCCAAATACAACCCAAGGCGGTAGTAATGTTTAATTCTACATCATAGCAACCTGGTGTATTATATGTGTGGTTAATACTGGAACAATCTGAACCTGTTTGACCATCGCCAAAATCCCAAAAGCAACTAACCCCAGGTGTAGAGGTGGAGGTATTATTAAGTGTTACTTGAAGTGGTTCGCAACCTTCGGTTACTGGTGCAATGAATGAAACATTCGTTATCGGTTCAATTGCCACCGTTATGCTATCGTTATCAATACAACCGTTTGCGTCGGTGCCAATTACTTCGTAGGAATTAGATGCGGCTGGAATGAAAGAAATGCCATTAAGCACATTATTGTTCCAAACATAACTAACTGCTCCACTGCCTGAAAGAATTAAGTTGGCTCCTGAACAAATGATTTGGTCATTCCCAGCGATAACGACAGGATTCGGGAAAATTAGTACATTAACGATGTTCGTATCTATACAACCATTCAAATCTGTTCCTGTAACCGTGAAATTATAGTTGCCTACGGCAGGAATAAATGTAACGCCATCTAAAACATTTCCATCCCAAACATAGCTAGCAGCTCCACTAGCACTTAAGGTAACGCTCGTCCCAACACATTCTGAAATATCAATTCCCCCGTCTACAATTGGTTGAGGAAATACGGTTACAAACAAACTGTCAATATCTTGGCAGGTATTATTATCAATAACTACTACTGAAAGGTAGGCACTAACGGTCGGCACATATTGCGTCCCGTTTGCGGTACCCGTTTCCCAAATATAGGTAAAACCACCTATTGCATTTAAAGTGATAGGGAAATTGGGACATACCGAAACATCTGGTCCTGCATCGATTATGGGAGTCGGGTAGATCGTTACCACTTGTTGCAAAGTATCGTCACAAGCATTAGCATTTTGAGCGATTAATGTAACGGTATACTGACCGGCTGTTGCGAAAACGTGCGTTGGACTGGTAAGCGTGGAGTTTTGTGAACCGTCTCCAAAATTCCAATCATACGTTAGTGGTAAAGGATCAATGGTTGTGTTGGTACATGTTGCTATTAATCCCTCACAAGCATTAGTAATATTGAAGCTTACTGTAGGATTGTTTTGAATATTAACCTGAACTGTATCGGAATCAATACAGCCATTTACATCAGTTCCAGTTACGATATAATTTTGGATACCTACCAATTGTGAGAAAGGAACAGCATTAATAACACCATTATTCCAAGTATAGGTTTGAGCGCCTGCACCACTTAAAGTTACCATTGTTCCAGTACAAGTTGCTACGTCAAGACCAGCATTAACAATAGGTTGAGGAAAAACTGTTACCGTTACAGCATCAGAATTTACACAACCGTTGATATCAATAGCAGTGACCGTATAATTTGCAGTAGATAAGGGAGTAAATGGCACGTTGTTTTGAATCCCATTATTCCAGGTATAATTTACTGCACCACTAGCATTTAATGTTGCGGGAAATCCTGGACAAATTGACTGATCTATACCAGCATTAACATTTGGTAGCGGGTAAATTACAAGTGGCTGGATGAGAGTATCAATGCATCCTCCTTGATTGGCAGCTATTAAACTTACATTGTATGTTCCCGCTGCTGGATACGTGTAAGTTGGGTTGACCGCATTTGTTGTTGGGCTTCCATTTCCAAAGTTCCAAGTATAAGTACAAGGTGTTGGATCCACCGTTTGATTGACAAAACTTACGGTTTGATTAACACAGGTATCATTCATTGTGAAATTAATCAAAGGTGGCGGAGAAATGGTAATTATTTGTGAAATAGTATCAGAACACCCTGCTTGCGTAGTGGTAATATGTGTTACCGTGTATGTTCCTGCATTTTGGTAAATATGAGTCGGATTCATATGAACGTTTGGATCATTTCCACTCAAGGTTGAATTATCTCCGAAATTCCATTGCCATGAATAAGCGCCGCCATTTGGTAAAGGCACACCGCCAACTGTATTTGGTGTAATAACTGTTGTTGAATTAAATTGTATAGGGGACCAAGGACATGCGGAACTATAAATAAAGTTAGCATTTAATGTTGTAGGAATTGATTGGGCGCTAATAGCAACAGTACAGTTTCCTTGATTACTGAACGATTGCATTGTACAGGTGTATTGCTGATTATTACCTGGATTGTTAACAGTGATACTTTGTGACGTTGAACCACCTGGCTGCCATGAGTAAGCTTGGAATCCAGAAGGTGCTGTTAATTGAACTTGATTGGCACCAAAACAAAAGTCAACATCAATTATTAATGGCATACATTCGGCTACTACATATGCATAACCATAATGACCGCTTTGACTGCAATCACGCGTTGTGAATTCAACGGTTATGTTTTGACCAATATATGGGGTTAAATTTAAACCAACCACTGTCCAAGGGAGCCATGTTTGGCCACCACAGTTTTGAAAGTTTTGCCCAGGCTGCCCACCATATACAGTATAAACGCCACAGTTACCACCAATTTGTTGTCCAGCAGCGTTCAAAACTCGAGCTTCAAAGGTTGGTTGGTTATTTGGCGCATGTCCTGGATTCTGCAAAACAACGGCATATTTATATACGAAAAGTGCATTTATTTGAGAAACAGTAATTTGATAACTTATTCTTTCTCCTTGTGCTCCTGTTCCTGAGTTCCCTAACATTAATGATCGGTTATGTCCTGGCGGGATCATTTGCAGGCCTCCACAGGTATTTGGATCTATTCCCTGTGCTGTAATTATGGTATGCCTTCCGTTAACAATTCCAAATACTGCCCCTGGATTACCATAATTACCTGTATATCCTGTCCAACCCGTAAAATTATTCATGTTCAAATTGGCATTGGGGCAACCTGGTTGGAGGTATTGTGCATTAATAGGAGAAAGAAACTCTATTAGAACTACACAAATAAAAAGCGTTAAGCGTAAAGTAAAATTTTTCAAAGCTTCTGTTTTTCTTAGTACGTAATTTAATTTGAGCGGTTGTTTTATTAATATATTTTTAATAATCAGGGTATTATGTTAAATTCTATGATACTTACTTTATTTAAACACGGTCCACCCGATAAGGTAGCTCCTCCAGGTAACCAAATTGGGAGTTGCGTATAGGCTTGCGTATAGGCTAAATTAGAATATTGCGCCGCACTTACCCCTTGGCCTGTTTTTGTTGGTACCCCAGCTACTTCAATTGCAAAATTTTGAAAAGTATTAACACCGCAACTTAATGATCCCGATGTTTGATAGGAGCTCATTTCGAATGGTATGTTATAAATTACACTTTCAATTTTCCACACCTTTCCAGCAGGCACTGTTTCTAGCGCGGTAACTAATTTTACTTGGTTAAACTGCAAATTACCTTGCGCAAATGCGAGTTGATTTAGAAGTATAAAAAGAATAAAGTACAGTTTCTTCATGGTAAAATGTTAAATTCGATAACACTCAAACTTAATACATTGGTGGACGCAGCTAATGTAGTACTTGCAGGTAACCAAATTGGTGCATCAAAAATTTTATAATCGGAAGTAGTTGTGTAGCCAGAATGGTTCCAATATGCATCGTCTCTTCCAACTTCTCTAGTGATAGTGGTTTGCAAAAATACTTGGTTACTATTGACTAACATTATAAAGTTCTTTGTTCCCCCAGCAGTGGCTTGATTTGAAGGTCTATTTAAATCAATTGCAAGCTGGGAGGAAGGTAAATAATTTTCCACTTTCCATACCTTACCAGCAGGTACAGTTTCTATAGTGGAAACCAATTTCACTTGATTAAACTGCAAGTTACCTTGCGCAAAAGCACCCGTATATAGAAAAGTCGTAATTATAAATATGTAAAGTCTTTTCATGGGATGATATTAAATTCGATAATGGAAACCGCACTTACTTTAGTTCCAATTGCTAATGTTGAGCCGGCAGGAAGCCATATCGGTAATTTTGTTGGATCAGCACTTACTTGAATCAGCACGGGAGTGGTACTATTTACGCTTTGGCCGATATTGTTCATCCAAAATCCTCCTCCACAACACCCATTGAATCCTAATCCCATCGCGGCAACGTGTTCTTCATGTACACAAATGGATATTCCATTAACATTAATAAATCGGCTATTCGATGTAAAGGTAGTGCCTGATGTTGGATACCGTTCTTCTCCTGATAAAGCACTTTCTATTTTCCATATTTTTCCTGCGGGAACAGTTTCTATAGCAGTAACTAATTTAGCTTGATTAAACTGTAAGTTTCCTTGTGAAAAAACATTCGAGTATAGAAAAATGGTAATTATGAAAATGTAAAGTTTTTTCATGGGATAATATTGAATTCTATAATATTAAACTGTGTAGTTGCATGGTATCCTGAAATAGTTGATCCTGCAGGTAACCAAATTGGGCCTGTTGGCAATGATCCGCCCGAACCCTGTGGGAACCAGTTTTGCGCATTTATTACCAATGAGGAATATAATGGACTACCTGATGATGTATAGGATTGAGCAGTGTTTTCTACTTTCCATATCTTACCGGCAGGTACCGTATTAACAGTTTGCCCGCTAAATAAGAGTGCTTGATTAAATTGCAAGTTGCCTTGCGAAAAAACCACATAGTTAAAAAATATACTTACTATTAGTAACAAGTTTTTCATGAGATAGGAATAAGGCTAAAATTAAAAGCCGTCCGCGGTATAAATAAGGGTATTTGCTGAAGAAGATGACCCTCCTCCTGCAGCCGCTCCACCAATTGCCGTCCATGTTGTTCCATTAAAATAATAGAAACCTGCTGTTCCGTCTGTTTGGAAAATTAGTAATCCCGTTGCAGGACTTAAAATCGCTGATTTCTGAGCTAAAGTCATAGTGGGTAATAATAAACCTTGTGTGGTAGATTGAACATCTAATATGGCAGAAGAATTCGGTGAAATTGTTCCAATTCCTATGGCTGTCCCTGTATTCGTTAATGTTGAATTGGCTACCCATGTTGTGCCATTATTGCGTAATGTTTGATTATTACTTCCAGCTGGCAATGCTCCTGCCGGTCCCTGCGGACCAGTAGCACCTGTTGCGCCGGTCAACCCTTGAACACCCTGAGCTCCTGCTGGTCCAGTAGCACCTGTTAATCCTTGAATGCCTTGTGCTCCTGCTGGTCCAGTAGCGCCCGTTAATCCAGTTGGCCCAGTGGGTCCTGCAACACCTTGTGCTCCTGCAGGTCCTGTAGCGCCTGTTAATCCTGTAAGTCCAGTTGGTCCAGTTGGTCCAGCTACACCTTGAATTCCTTGAGCCCCTGCTGCACCGGTAGCTCCTGCTGGCCCTGTTGCACCTGTTAATCCAGTTGGTCCTGCTACACCTTGCGCGCCTGCTGGTCCGGTAGCTCCTGCTGGCCCTGTTGCACCTGTTAATCCTGTAAGTCCAGTTGGACCAGTTGGTCCTGCTACACCTTGCGCGCCTGCTGGTCCGGTAGCTCCTGCTGGTCCTGTAGCGCCTGTTAATCCCGTTGGACCTGTTGGTCCTGCTACACCTTGTATTCCTTGTGTTCCAGCTGGTCCGGTGGCACCTGTTAATCCCGTTGGACCTGCTACACCTTGTATTCCTTGTGTTCCAGCTGGTCCGGTGGCACCTGCTGGCCCTGTTAATCCTGTTGCACCCGTTGCTCCTGCAGATCCTGCAGGTCCTGAAATATTACCCGTTAGCGTCCAAGTTGTTGCAGCTGACTTATAATAAACATTTCCATTAGTCATGTTTAAGTAAAAATCACCCATGGCCCCAAGAGCACCTGCTGGTATGGTATTACCGTAACGCCATTGATTTAATTGATTTCCAGCATTTTTAGCATAAAGCGCATAGGGCACACTCATCAATTGTTGCGAGCCATAATCTAAATACGTTGAACCGTTGGTAAAACTCACGCCAAGACTAACGAAATAAGGCCCTGTAGCCCAATCCACAGTTGAAAAGTTACCGCCTAGAAGTGTCCCTTGTCCAATAACTAAATTTACAACGCCTTGCGCTGAGGTGGTAACGCTGTGTCTTTCTTGAAATACGATAGTACCTGAAGCTGAAGTTTGCTTTAATTGTATCCGTATTGCAATGGTTGTATTGGCAATCAAAGCCCCTGAAAGATTTCGGATAACCGCTTGATAATTGATACCATCAGGCGCTTGTGCTAAAGTCTTTGGATTTGGAGCAAGGAGCATTAAAAAGAATAAAGCCGTTGCTAAGCTTTGATTTGAAAGTAATGTTTTTTTCATTTTTTGTCTAATTAAATTTATTTATGGTCTTCTATTTTTTTTTCTAATGCTTCAATTCTATTTAATAAATCTACTATCACTTTATCTTGCTCTTTTAATGCTTCAACAAGAATTGGAATAACTTCAGTGTAACCAACGGTTTTAAGGATAACAGACCCCGCATCAACACCATCTGACCTTAACGACATATTTGGAATGCTTTTTTCTTTAACTATCGCAGGAAGTATTGTCTCAACTTCTTGAGCAATAAATCCATAGGTTAACCCTGCTTTTAATCCAAGTCCAGGAAACTCCTCTAATCTATGTTCGTAGGAAACGCCTCTTAAATTATTGATAATCGAGCGGGCGTCAGTGATAGTATTGATGTTCTTTTTTATTTTTAAATCGGAAGCGCTTCCGAAAAATCCTGTATACCCTAAATCATTTTGAAACAAACCGCCCCACCCGCTAACAGGAGTAATTGTTACAGCTCCATTAACACCTATTGCATTAGCATTATTTGTTATTCCTCGAACACCAGCACCAGCACCACTTCCAATATGTTCACCTTGAACAGCGCCGTAAGTGGTTGTGTTACCAGCCAATATAGTTCCAAAAATACCACTACCATTGAAGGATGAATACCCATTTACTGCCCATGGAAACGTTGCATTTGAAACACCATTCATTAAATCGCCCGCCATAACTGTTGAGGTGGCTCCAATAAAAAATTCCCCAAGATTACTTATTCTACCCCTAACCAAATTGTTTGTTCTGAAGTCAATAGAATAGTTACTGTTTGTCCCTACACTAAAATCGCTGGTACTCGTATTACCTCCTATAAGTAATGCTTTATTAGTTGAATTTACCGTTTGTGGAACACTCGTAACGATTGATAAAGTTCCATCAGTTTGAAAATTATCGGAAGTAATTGTTGTAGCGGTACCCGCCGCACCAGTTGCTCCGGTTGGACCTGCAGCTCCTGTTAATCCCTGAAGACCTTGTGCACCAGCTGGCCCTGTTGCGCCTGTCAATCCTTGAATTCCTTGTGCTCCAGCAGCTCCAGTAGCTCCTGCCGGTCCTGTTAGACCAATAAGTCCTTGTGCTCCTGTTGCACCTGCTGCTCCCGTTAATCCTTGAATTCCTTGTGCTCCAGTAGCTCCTGTGGCCCCAGTAGGTCCTGCCGGACCAGTTAAACCAATAAGCCCTTGTGCTCCAGTTGCACCCGCTGGCCCAGTCAATCCTTGAATTCCTTGTGCGCCAGTTGCTCCTGTCGGTCCTGCGGGACCCGTTAATCCGATTGGTCCAGTTGGTCCCGTGAGACCAGTTGGTCCCGTCAACCCTTGAATACCTTGTGGACCAGCTAAACCAGTCAAACCAATTGGACCTGTTGCACCTGCCGGTCCTGTCAGTCCTTGAATACCTTGCGCCCCAGTTGCCCCAGTCAAACCTATTGGTCCTGTTGCACCTGCCGGTCCAATTAATCCTTGAATGCCCTGTGCACCAGTTGCGCCAGTTGGTCCTGCGGGACCTGTTAATCCGATTGGCCCTGTTGGTCCAGTTGACCCAGTCAATCCTTGAATACCTTGCGCACCAGTTGCTCCGGTTAATCCAGTCGCACCTGTTGGTCCAGTCAATCCTTGAATGCCTTGCGCACCAGTAGCTCCCGCTGCTCCTGCTGGCCCAGTAATGTTGCCTGTTAAAGTCCAGGTAGTAGCGTTTGATTTATAATAGACATTTCCATTGGTCATGTTAAGATAGAAATCACCCATTGCTCCAAGTCCAACAGCTGGAACGGTATTCCCGTAACGCCATTGGTTTAATTGAGTCCCAGCATTTTTTGCATACAGCGCGTAGGGTACACTCATCAATTGTTGTGAGCCGTAATCTAAATAAGTTGTTCCGTTAGTAAAACTAACCCCAAGACATACAAAATAGGGCCCTGCACCCCAATTTATAGTTGAAAAATTCCCACTTAGAAGCGCGCCTTGTCCAATGACTAAATTTACTACGCCATAAGCGGAAGTAGTAACACTGTGTCTTTCTTCAAATACGATTGCACCAGAAGCTGAAGTTTGTTTTATTTGAATCCGCAAAGCAATAGTTGTATTGGCAATCAAAGTGCTAGACAGATTTCGAATGACCGCTTGATAATTGATGCCATCAGGAGCTTGTCCATAAGATGTTAAGCTTATAAAAACGATTGCCAAAAGCGTTATTAAGTTTTTCATTTTGATAGTTTTTTGAAATTAAGTTTTAAAACTACAAATAAAAATACTAGGAATAAAATAATTGGCGATTTATTAAACAAAAGATATTTTTTATTTAATACATCAAAATTAGAGAAGTTAAATAAAAGCAATTAATTTTATTTTTTAATAATTTAACCATGATTTGTATAATTTTTCTATCTAATTTAGACTGATGAAAAATATTGTAATTTCTTTTTCACTATTTTTTTTAGTGAATTCCTTAAATGCTCAAAACCTACAATTTGGGCAGGTAAAAATTATTTCAAATACAGACGCCCCACAAATTGTCCCTGCTGGAAAAGTATGGAAGATTGAGAGCGTTATCAGTGATGGCGGCCAAGATTCTTACCCTGTTCAAACATCAGGGGCAGTACAATCTTTTTTTGGCGCGTGTGGCGCTCCTGCTTTTTATTATTTATACAATGGCAAATATTTAGCGATCAATAGTTTGCCTATTAGTTTTGGAGTCCATAGTTCAGGAGGAATATTGACTTCTTTACCTTTGTGGGTACCTTCCAGCTCAACTATTTGTATGTGCACAAATGCGTCATTTTGTGCTCGTGGTTATTCAGTCATCGAATTTAATATTATCCCATGAAATCACTTTCTTTTTTCTTTTTTTTCTTTTTCATAGCCACAATTGGTTTTTCCCAAGGAAACTTACAATTTAATCAGGTGTTAAATTTGTCATTCACAGGTGGTGGCGCCAATTATTCCATTCCAGCTGGGAAAGTATGGAAATTAGAGAATGTTGGGATGGCATCTTATTCTTCTTATTTTACAGTAAGTGTTGCGGGCCAACAAATATTTTTAAAAAACACACACACAAGTTACACAACTGAATTTAACTCTTTTCCTTATTGGATAAATGGAGGGCAAAATGTCGGGTTCTCTGGTTTAAATTCTGGGGTTGTTAGTATCATAGAATTCAATGTTGTACCATGAAAAACCTGCTTTTTTTTACCTTCTTACTCATCAGTTTGAGCTTTACAGCTCAAGGAAACTTGCAGTTCAACCAGGTTTTAAGGGTAAGTAATACCCCGCAAACGGTACCTCTAGGAAAAGTATGGAAGGTAGAATCGTATTTGGAAAATGAAGGAGATAATTCTTCCAATTATTCGACTGGGTGCACCAACCTTGGTTATCATCGCCCCCTTACTATTAATAATTACAATTATTATTTTGTGGGATCAATAACATATGGAAATACTGCTTATTTACAAATAGCTAATGCAAATAAACTACCAATATGGCTAAAAGCCGGGGATGTAATCAAGACTACTTGTATCCAAGATTTTGCAAGCGTCATCGAATTTAACATTGTACCATGAGAAATCTCCTATTTATACTTTTCCTTTTCTTCAGTATGAGGTTTACAGCTCAAGGAAACTTGCAGTTTAATCAGGTAATTTACTTATCTGCAACTGCCGACAACACCACCCAATGGACTGTGCCTGTGGGAAAGGTGTGGAAAATTGAAGCTTTAGGTGTTTACAGCAGTACCTTGACGGTATATTTAAATGGAGCAACCTCATTTATTTATGCAGGTGCTTATTCCAACTCAAGTCCTTCTGGCTATTACCGAAATGCGGATGCTTCACCAATTTGGCTGCCTGGTGGCAGTATCCTAGGTCAATCTTGTGGATGTGGAAACAATCGTTGGTTTAGTATTATAGAATTTAATGTTGTACCATGAAAAATCTCCTGTTTTTACTTTTTCTTTTCTTCAGTATGAGCTTTACAGCTCAAGT
>Ga0214919_10004847_pt1 | contig 19375 bp, 18 predicted proteins | sample LL1503_MetaG_FD_177994 | JGI IMG/M metagenome (GOLD analysis project Ga0214919, IMG submission 177994) | Freshwater microbial communities from Lake Lanier, Atlanta, Georgia, United States - LL-1503 | ecosystem: Environmental > Aquatic > Freshwater > Lake | place: USA: Georgia | collected...
GCCTCGCCCCCAAGCGCTTGGCCCGAACCTGCAGGCCCATCTTGCTCTGCGCTGTCCAGCACCGCCTCTTGCAACAACTGCTCGCCTGCCTTTAGTTTGTTCAATGCAGGGCGCTGAACAGCCTTGCTAGAGGCTACTTGCGAAGGCGGCGATTGCAATGCCGCTGTGACTTTAGAGTCCTGCAATTGGGCTGATGTTTTTTGTTGATAGCTGGACATAAAAGCTTGATATTGATTTTTTTAAATTTTGTCTGAATTGTTGTTAAAGAGATTCAAAATTGCTGCGGGATGCTCTTTCAAGAGCCTCCAAATAAAACTATCACGCCGGCCAAAGATAAAAATGGGCCAAATGAGAAATGCCCTTGCTCGCCTAGCGCGCCTCGTAATTTTTGAATCAAGCCAAACGCTGCACCCGTCAAGGTGGCGATCAATATCAACGGCAAGAGCGCGCCCACACCCAACCAAGCCCCCAACGCCGCGGTCAATTTGAAATCACCGTAACCCATACCCTCTTTGCCAGTTATAAGCTTAAAGACCCAGTAAATAAACCAGAAAAAAAGATAACCCAGCACGGCTCCGGCCAAGGATTGCTGAAGTGGCACGCGGCTGATCTGCAAAGCACTGACAATCAATCCGGCCCACACCAGCGGCTGTGTGATGGCATCGGGCAGCAAAGAGCTTTCCCAATCGATCAAAGCCAAGGCCAGCAAACTGCTTGAAAAAAATCCAGCGGCAATGGCTTGCCAAGAGACGCCCCAGACCCCAACACATGCTGCAAGGAGCGCTGCTGTAAGCGCCTCCACTAAGGGGTAACGCCAGCTCAAAGGCTGCGCGCAATAGCGGCATCGCCCATGCAGCAGAACAAAAGAAAGAATGGGGACCAGGTCCACCGTTTGAAGCGCTTGTTTGCACTGGGGGCAGTGGGGGCGAGCGAGTGCCGCATTTGCACTCTCCGCAGTCATGGCCGTATGTGCGTTAGCTTGCTGACTTTGGACATCCCATTGCAACTGCATGTAAAAGGGCAAACGGCGAACTAACATGTTCAATGCACTACCCAGGAACAAGCCCAAGAAAGCGGCACCCAAAACGCAACCCGTGCAAATATGAGGTTGTAAGTTGGTGCTCAAAGCGCTATCCTTTTAGTGCCAAAAGGCCAGCAAAGTTTGCGCACGCAGGGGCAACACGTAAGGTCTGTCAATTTCATGAACCCTGCAGCGCTTCGGGCTGATTAAATGCTTGCGCGATGGAGTTTACACAGTGATTGGCGTTCAACCTGCGCTCGCCTAAAAAAAGGCGTTGCACAATGAATCCAGAAATCAAATTGGAGAAAGAAGCGCTGGGGATATTCTTTAAATGCGCAATCTGTGGGGACAAGCCGCGGTGTTGAAGTTCGCTGAACTCGTGTTCAGGACGGATACCGATTTTTTCAAAAAAAGTTTCGAAAGTCAGCTCTTCTACATAGCTCACCAATGCTTTCAGAATCTCTTTCAGGCTGAAGCTTTCTCGCGTTTTGATGACATCAAAAATGTCATCGACTTTGAATGCTATGACACCTAAATTCTGCCGAGTTATATCCAAGGGCAACTCTTTTTTGTTGAAAAAATATTCGTGATTAACCCATGGCGATGTGCGAGCGGCCTTTTGGATGTCCGACACGCTTGTCGCAAAGAACCTTTTTTGGGCAAAGCAGCCTCGAGCAGCGAACAAAATGGCCGCTTTGTGATCATCTTCACGAGAAGAGTGTTCGTTGTGTATTGGGATAGTCATAAAGCTTCGCAAAACGCAAAATTAAACTAGACAAGCCTTTCTAATCAATGTAACATTTTTTTATATAATGAGTCGTAATTAACGAATTTGACTAATTTGACTAAATCACTCGTTAAGTTGAAGAGAAATTCTTTTTCACCACAACCAAAGGCAGAGACCATGAACCACTTCATTACAAAGAAACGCCAACTTGGCCAGGGCATGACCGAGTACATCATCATCGTGGCCTTGGTGGCTGTGGCCGCCATTGGCGTTTACAGTGCCTTCGGTGAAGCCATTCGTGGCCAAATGGCCAATTTGACGGGTGAAATTTCCGGCAAGGGCGGAGCAGCAGGTGCTGCGACTGCTACGAAAGCTGCAGATACTGCAGAAACCGCAGCTTCAGATAAAAAGAGTCTGAGCAATTTTGGCGATAAAAAATAATTAAGCCCAACGCAGATTTGATGCTACACACCTAGGCTGCGTCATGAAATTAGTGGGCCACATTGAAAGTGCTGGCCCCGGTCGACAAAGGGGCCAAGCCCTTATTTTTACCGCAGTTGTGATGCTGGTCATGATGTTGGCTCTGCTGACCATGGTCAGCATGGGCCAACTCACCACGGAGAAAATGAGGCTGCAAAACACAGCCGATTCGGCCGCATACAGTGCTGCCGTGGCGCAAGCGCGCGACTACAACTTTTCTGCCTACATGAACCGCGGCATGATCGCCAATGATGTGGCAGTGGCGCAGCTGGTCGGCTTGGCTTCCTGGAGCCGCAATTATTACGACACCTTTCACGAACTGACAATGCGGGCCGACACCCGCTATTCTTGGCTCTTGCCAGGCCCCCTTTACCCCCTGTGGACGGGTTCGAGCAGTGTGGCCAAGGCGGCCTCGACTGGACTCAAACCTGCTTTTGAAAATGCCGCCAAGCTGTTCGTCCCATTGCTGCTTTCAGTCAATGAGGCTTTGATGGTGGGCCAAAAAATCTACCATTACGGCACGGCTTTGACGGTGGCTCAAACCTTGGGTGTGGATGACGCTGTGGCTGAATTATCAAGCCGCCATTTAGGTGTGGACTTTGATTTGAATGAACTGCTCGATGTCATTGGCCTTGGCTCCACCAGCGTTGTCAGCGCCAATGACAGTCACGCCAGATTGAGCGTGCTAGGCATCGCCGCCTATGTCAAAAACACAATCGAATGGGTTGGCTTCACAAGTGTGCGCAACCCATTAGGCCCCTGGGGCACAGAGACCAAAGACGATTCCTATGAAACCGAGGAGTGCAACTGGTGGAGTTGGTTTGGTTCTTGTGCGGGCGGCACACACACGGAGTACCACTCTGTAGTTGCGGAAAAGAAGCACCCTGCCCAACCGGACGATGACGGTCCGAAAAAAGACCGTATGTCAGGTGTCGTAATCGCCTCGCTCGATGAGTTCTCGACCGACCGCTCCAAAGACTGGTGGATGCCCATGTTGGTTGACCCAACTGTCCTCATCGGACCCAAAGGTCCATCATGGTTCATGAAGATGCTGTTTCATGACGGGAAGACAAAATTGGCAGATGATTTGGAAGTCGCTGGTAGTAAAAGCGGGGGGTACAAAAAGGACGACAGTTGGAATCACCGCTGGGTGGCCGAGGACTCCACCAACATGCTGGGTTTGGGCACCATACCCATCTGCGGTATTCCTTTTGTGGGTTGCATCAACATTCCCGCCGTCGTTGCATTGTCAGGTGGGCCAGCATTCCCTTTGGGGGAGGACGCATCTGGCAAAGCCTCGGCCGGTTACAAGACTGGGGAATGGGCGCCAACCAAAACTGCATTGCGCAAGTACCGTGATGTCGCAGACATTGAGCAGGCCACGGCAACTAAGCATACCAATTTGACGTCCCCCCCATTGGTGGTTGAAGTGGAAAAGGGCAGCGACTTGGTGAACAACACAGGTTGCGGAGGGGGTGTGCAAAACGCCCCCAAAATCGCAGCCGCTTTTGGCGCTGGCAATCTGAAATTGCACGACGGTTCGGCGGAAAATTGCATGCGCGCCTTAGCCAAAGCACAAGCCTATTTCTCTCGCCCGACGGATTTATTTCCTCGCGAAGATAAAAAAACCGAATACGGCAGCTTGTATAGCCCGTATTGGCAGGCGCGCTTGATGCCCAACTCAACGGTAGAGCAAGCGGTATCACTGATATTCCAAGGCCTGAACGGCTTTCGAGGATTTGGTTCTGGCTCAACGGCCGATGCCACTGCCTTTTTCCGCTGATATCCAAAATGAGCCAACGCAAGTCCTCCATATCATTTTCAGGCAAGCGCAGCGGGCAACGCGGTCAGGCTATGACCGAGTTCAGCATTGCGGCGGCTTTTGTTTTGGTGCCATTGTTCTTGATGGTGCCCATGATGGGTAAGTTTTTGGACATGAAGGCCAGCGCCATTCAGGCCTCGCGCTACGCGGCTTGGGAGCGTACGGCTTGGCATGGCAATTCAACTTGGGCAGAGGGTGAAAAATCCGACATTGAAATTGAAACAGAAATTAAGCGTCGATTTTTCTCAGATACGGCCCAAGCAGCTTTGAAAAGCACGGACATGAGCGCCGCCGCTGCCGAAATCAAACCGATGTGGAATGATCACGCGGGCACCAGCATGCTTGACACCTCCCGTGCGTCCCAGAGCACGGGGCAAACGCCTGGCAGCATGAACAAAGTTTTGAAACCTATTGTCGATGCCCTTGACATGATTGGCTATGTTACGGGAGCTCGTTTCAGTTTAGACATGAACAGCCAGTACACCTCCACCGTCAATATGAAAACCGCCGACACCCCAGCCATCAACCGATTGACAGGCGGCGCCAGTTTTGGATTTTCCGCGCCCAACTTTGAAACCAAACATGTTTTGGTGGCCAATGGCTGGAGTGCCAATGGGCCTGATTTTGTGAAGAAGCAAACCGAGGGCTTGGCCATTTTGAGTTTGTTCCAGCGCTCGCCTGTAAAAGAGGTGATGTTCTTCGTTCAAACGGTGGCGGGCACTTTTGTTACGGAGCTGAGCACCGGTAGCCTCAAACTGGGCGGAGAAATATTGCCAGACTATGTGCCGCCAGACCGCTTGGTGGCCGCTGCAGATGCAAAGCCGCCCATCGCCAAAACGCCCTCAACTCCCAAGGATCAACGGCGCAACAACACACAAAACGATTCGATTGGATCTGGTACTGGCGAAGCTAGGCGGACCCAGGCAAAAGCCGAAAAACTAGAAGCTGATATCAAAAGTACCCAGGACTCAATTAACCAATGCAAGGCAGACAAAGCTAACGAGTTCAACAATGTTTGTAAAAATAAATTTGGTGCGTTTTGCATTGATTACACTGCCGAAGGTATTCCGTTTGTTATCAAACCTGCAGACGGTTGGGGCGCCAGCTACACCTCCAACGCTGACAAGAACGCTACTTGCTCGACGCTTGACCAGCAAATTGCAGACTTACAGGCCCAGCTCAACGACCCTGACCTCCAGAAACCCAAAAGAGATTCCGACCAACAGTTGGCAAAAAGCAATGCCGCGCTGGACGACTGGAATAGAAAAATGGCGGAGATTACGCCTGCAAAATACCCCGACCCTGTGGAGCGAAGGAACCAGCTCGAGATCATGACGCAGGCCCGGCCTGTTGATCTCTCAACCGACCCAATTTTCTTGGCGCAGCGGGCAGAGGCAATTAAAAACATAGCCGACATCCAAGCCAAGATTGACGACTTGAAACGCCAGAAAAATGCACTCTAAACCGCGCATCTACAAGCCTCAAAAAGGAGCAGCTATAGGGCTCTTCGAAGCGTTGTGCCTGGCGCTGGCAGCGTGCAGTTGTGCCCTAGCGGCTGAACCGCCCAAAGTCGACTGCCCCCCATTCCCCTCGACCGATTTGAAGCTGACTTTGGTGGCGCCAGACATCGTGCTCAACGGCACGCCCATGCAGATCCAGCGTTTTGACAGCGACCTCAAGCCACAAGCCATTTTGGCCAGTTACCGCCGCGAATGGAAAGCAAGCGCCAAGAATCCGCAAGATGCCATTGAATACCCGCTGCAATCTTGGAAAGTGATTGCCAAGATGCGCGAGCCCTGCTTTTACACCGTCCAAGTGCGCTCCAACGGAGCGGGTGGTTCAACCGGCTTGTTGGCCGTCAGCCAGATTCAAGAGGCTTCCCAAATTCGCGTATTGGCCAAAGAGTTTCCCATGATGTCAGGCAGCATGGTGGCCTCAGACATGACGCACCGCGACCCTGGCAAAGCGGCGCGAACAATCATGCTCATGAATCAGTTCTCGCCAGATGCCAATGCGGATTTTTATCGACGCACGATTGGCGGGGACGGTTGGCAAATCATTGGCGACCACCAAGTGCCCTTCAAGGGTGGCAACGGTCATGGTTATGCCATGACCTTCAGGCGCGGCTACAACGAAACGAGCATGATCATTTCACGAACGCAGGGCGGCAGTAGCGTCTTGGTCAACCAAGTCGATAAACCCTAAAACATCAACAGGAAGCAATATGACCTCCAAGCGCGTTCTCATGAATATTCGTCAAAGTGGCCAATCTAGCGTGGAGTATCTGGCCGTGAGCGCTGCGGTCGTCACAGCATTGCTGGTGCCCGATAGCAGCGGCAATGTGGCGGTGGTGCAACTGGCCAATGCCATCAAAAGTTATTACAACGCCTTTGCTTACGCACTGTCTTTCTCCAACACCATCACACCATTTTAAAAAGAGAGCCATTCTTACCATGCGAAAACTCATCATCTTTTTTAGAAACCTCAATCGACTTTGGTTGTTGATGGCCTTGGCTGTGGTCTTGGGGCTGGCTGCGGCCATGCTCTTTTCCAGCTATCTCAAGGGGCGTGAGGAGATCCTGATTGCAGAGGCCAAAAAACGCGCCAGCGGTGGTGACACTGTGGAGATCATTACCCCTTCATTGAATATTCCCAAAGGCACTGTCTTGGGCACACAAAACTTGAGCAAACGCGAAATTTTGGCCGACTTGGTGACCGAGGAGATGGTCTTGGTCTCTGATTTCGGACGGGTTGATGGTATTCGTGCCACGAGATCCCTGCAAGCTGGTTTGCCGCTGCGCTTTTCAGATGTGATGGAAAAAATCAAAACTTTTTCAGAGTCCCTTGAAGCAGGGCGAAGAGCCATCACCATTGAAGTCGATGAAATCAACTCCATGGCGCAAATGGTCAAACCAGGCAACATTGTTGATCTGATGCTGATCGTGCCAGACCCAGCCGATACTCAAGGTGGGCAACGCGTGGTCTTGGTGTTAGAAAAAGTCAAAGTCTTGGCCACTGGTCAAAATCTAGAATCCAATGCCTCAGGCAAATCGGGCGCTGGCAGAAACAACAACCCTTCTGGACAGGCTGGCAATGCTCCGCAGCGTTACTCCAACTTCACATTTGAAGTCTCCCCGCAAGAGGCGGCTCGCATTGCACTGGCACAGTCGATGGGCAAGATCAGGGCTATGCTGCGAGGCAATGATGATGACAGCAAAATTTCGCTGGCCAATATCAGCACCCAAGCCATGCTCAATCAAGCTATGAGTAGCCCATCTGAGAAGCCCATAAAGCCCCTCAACGCCGCCACTTTAGGCCAAGATCCAGTGCAATACATCATTGGTGGCAAAGGCAATCCGGGTGCAGTGAACATCAATATTCCATCTCTCTTCCCGCCCTCGGTGGGAGACCGTCGCTCGCCCGCCTCGGCAGAGGCTGCTCAGGCGGCCTTAGCAGGCGCACTCGCGGCCCCCGGCATGCCAGCCATGCCGGGCAGCACTTCAGTGAACCCTATGCAGAGGCAGCCATGAGTTATTTCAAAAAACAAGGAAACCAAGCGATGTTCTTCAGACTGATTGCGTTATTTTCAATGCTCGCTGGCATGGTCTGCGTGAGCCCGGCTTTTGCACAAGAGGCAACCGAGATCAAGATGGTGATTGGGAAAATCGAAACCATTGCCTTGCCAAACAAAGTGGTGCGCGTGGCCTTGGGCAACGGCAAGATCATCACCACCAATGTGCTCGAAACAGAGATGGTTTTGTTAGGTGAAGCACCAGGCACGACCAGTATGCGGTTGTGGATGGTGGACGGCAAGCAACTCAATTACAACGTCACCGTGCTGAGCTCAGACTTGGACCTTTCGGTCAAACGCATGCGTGAAATGTTGAACGCTTATTCAGACATCAAGGTCGAGCGCGTGGGTGATTTGATTTTGCTGACTGGCACAGCAAGCAAAGGCAATATGACGCGAATCGAAGCCATAGCCAAGTTGTTTCCTTCCACGCACAACGCTGTGCGTGAAGAGGAAGTCACCATGCGGCGGATGGTCTACATGAAAGTGCAAATTGTCGAACTGAAAAAATCTTTAGGCGAGCAAATAGGCATCCAGTGGGACAAAGCCATCGCCGGTCCATCCGCTGCAGTTGCAGGTACCTTCAACTCACCCCCTCTTTTCCAATTGTCACCTAGCGCCTCAGTAGGAATCAAATGGGACAATGAGAAAAATGTAGCACCTATAGGAGGGGCAGGCTGGAAGCCCTATATAGGCTTGACAAGCGCCATTACCTCCATGATCAATCTCGGTGTAGCTACTGGAGACGCGTTTGTCTTAGCGTCGCCAGAATTGAGCGCCCGAAGCGGAGGAAAGGCAGAATTTTTGGCGGGCGGTCAAATCCCAATCCTTACGCCCGCCTCTGCCAATACGCCTGCCACCGTGACTTTCAAAGACTATGGCATCAAGTTGACCATCGAGCCTGTTGCCGATGATAAAAATAACATCAATGCATTGCTTAAAACAGAAGTGAGCAATGTGGACAACTCGGTGGCAGTGGGTGGTAACCCCGGCTTTCTTTCCAGAAAGACAGACTCCGAATTCAATGTGCAGTCAGGACAAACCATCATCTTGTCTGGCTTGGTCAACAAAGACTTGCAATCGGATGTGTCCAAACTCGCCGGTCTCGGCGACTTGCCCGTTCTGGGCGCGCTGTTTCGATCCAACAACTATCGCAGCGGCCGAACCGATCTGGTGATTTTTGTCACGCCAACAGTGATCGATCCCGGCTCTGGGATAAACCAAGAGCGTTTGCAAAAAGCGCAAGAAATTGAAAACATATTTGATGCGAAAACCGGCGCCAAAAGTATCAACAACTGAATGTTGAAATCCACTTTTTTCACAGGAAAACCAAATGTTCAGTGTTGAATATCGAACAGCCAAGAGTGAGCCCAAGCGGGTGAATTGCGAGATTGATACGTGCTCCATCGGCAAGGGGGATGACAATCTGATTGTGCTGCGTGGTTGGACCGTGGGAAAACGCCATGCCACGATCCACCTCAGGGAGGGCAGCTTTTTTGTCGAAGACCACGGCGCTATGGGCGCCACTGAAGTGAATGGCAAGGTCATCGAGAAAGAGTATGGCCCCTTAACCGCAGAGGATGTCATTCGCATCGGCGACAACTACGTCAATTTGATTGTGCTGGCCGAGCCAAGCGCAAAAGACGATGCACCAGTCATGCAGCATGCAAGTGCTGCGAGCCTGGGTGCAACTGCCGTTGATGCCCATGCCAATGCATCGACAGTGGGGGCCACTGGCAGCCCACACATGGCAAGCCCTAGTGTGGTCGTTCAGGCACCCATTGCGATAAAAGTGGACAGCAAAACGGCCGAAGCCACAGCCAAAATGAATACCGCACGCAGAACACTGCATGGCAAATTGATCAGCCAAATGGATTTGCGCCGAGTCGATGTTCGCAACATGAGCGAAGAAAGTCTACGCCAAAGCACGCAAAGCTTGATCGCTGAAATTCTGAACAATGACAGCAGCATTTCGCCAGATATTGACAAGGCCCGACTGGCCAAAGATTTGCTCAACGAGGTGGTGGGCTTGGGCCCGTTAGAAGACCTGCTGGCTGACCCCAGCATCAGCGAAATCATGGTCAACCGTTTTGACGAAATCTATGTCGAGCGCAAAGGCCGCCTGACCAAGGTGGACATTGCTTTTAGTACAGATCACGCTGTTCTGGGCGCCATTGAGCGAATTGTTGCCCCGATTGGCCGGCGTATTGACGAGAGTTCTCCCATGGTCGATGCGCGCCTGAAAGACGGCTCACGCGTGAACGCCGTGATCCCGCCGCTGGCCTTAAAGGGCTGCAACATCACCATACGGAAATTTTCTAAAAATAAGTTGATCGATCAAGACATGATCAACTACGGCTCTGCGACCAAAGACATGATGCGATTCTTAGAAATCGCGGTTGAGCAAGCGGCCAACATTGTGATCTCGGGCGGCACTGGTTCTGGCAAAACCACCTTGCTCAACGTGATGTCCAACTACATCCCAGAAGACGAACGCATCGTCACGGTGGAAGACGCGGCCGAACTCCAACTGGCCAAGCCACATTTGATCTCTCTAGAGTCACGTCCATCCAACTCTGAGGGCAAAGGCGCAATCACGATTCGCGAACTCGTCAAGAACTGTTTGCGCATGCGACCCGACCGCATTGTGGTGGGTGAGTGCCGGGGTGGAGAGGCGTTGGACATGCTGCAAGCCATGAACACCGGCCATGATGGCTCCATGACCACAGCCCATGCCAACACGCCGCGCGATTGCATCGCGCGTTTGGAGGTAATGACCTTGATGTCAGGCCTGGAGTTGCCCCTGCGTGCGATTCGCGAGCAAATCGCATCGGCCGTTCACATGATTGTTCAGCAAAGCCGCTTTCCAGACGGCAGCCGAAAAATCACGCACATCACGGAGGTCACCGGCATGGAGGGAGATATGGTGCAGTTGCAAGATATCTTTGTGTTCAAACAAGATGGTTACGACGACGAAGGCAAAATCAAAGGCAAGTTCCTGGCCACAGGCAACATTCCTGACTTTTGTCAAGAGTTGGCCGCGCGCGGCATCCCCGTCGATCTTTCCATCTTCCAACCTCCTAAGGCCATTTGATGTTAGAACTTGTTTTGTTGATGCTTGTCGTTGTGGCGGCTGCAACCGCCATTGGGTTTACGATCCTGATGGGGATTAGAGCTTGGCTCAAGCGCCAAGAAAACAAGGCCCATAACGCAGCCAGCACAGATTTGGCTGCCATGTTTATCTTCATCGATCCAGCCAAACTCTACAGATACAGTTTGGGCTTGTTGGTGGTGGTGCCCATCGGTTTGTATTTTCTTTTCAAAAGCCCGCCGATTGCGATTTTGGCTGGTGGTTTCATTGCTTTTTTACCGGGCTTCACGGTGACTTACCTTAAGAAAAACCGCGCCACTACTTTTGAGCGACAACTGCCAGATGCTTTGCTAATGATTTCGGGTGGAATGCGTGCGGGGGCTAGTTTGGCTGTGGCGCTAGAATCTATGGTCAAGGAGCAAAAACCACCTCTGGCTCAAGAGTTCGACTTGATGCTGCGTGAGCAACGCCTTGGGGTTGACTTTGACACGGCATTGTCAAACATGGAAAAGCGCATGCCGCTTCCAGATTTTACTTTGCTGGTCGCTGCCATGCGCATCACGCGTGAGGTGGGTGGCAACTTTGCAGAAATCTTGGAGTCTCTGTCTCACACGATACGGCGCAAGCAAGACATGGAAGGCAAGATCAAAGCGCTGACTGCGCAAGGCAAATTGCAGGGCATTGTGATGTCGATGCTGCCTCTTTTTTTGATGGGCGCATTGACTTTGATGGAGCCGGCTGCGATGGCACCGCTTTATGACACATTCTTGGGTTGGGGGGTTTTGCTGGTGGTTGGTGTCATGATCATCATTGGCTACTTGGGTATTCGTAAAATTGTGAACATTGACGTATGAATACCACAGCTGTTGCATTCATATTGGCCTTCATGGTGAGCGCGATTGTGTTCATCGTTTTGTATGTGTTCTCCAAATTGACCAGTGCCATACCGGATGATGACCGGCAGTACATGGACCAGTTGCCGCCCGCACTGCGCTTGGTATGGCCATTGGTCAGGTTGTTGGATTTTCACTTGACTTCGCGCATTTCATTGGACAGGTTAGAGCGCACAAACACCCAATTGAACAACAGTGGCGTGTCGTACATGATGACCGCTGAGCAGTTCTATGCAGTTCGAATCGTCTCCGTGTTCAGTTTTTGCGCCATCATGTATTTGGTTTTCACCATGATGAAGTCATTTAACTTTACCTACATGGTTTTAGCAGGAATGCTGGGTTACATGTACCCCGCAATTTGGTTGAGAGATGCTCGGCAGCGCCGTATCAAACAGGTTCAAAAGGCCATGCCCATGTTCTTGGACTTCATCACCATGGCGGTAGAAGCGGGCTTGAATTTAACTGGGGCCTTGAACCAAGTGGTTCAAAAAGGCCCACCAGGCGCCTTGCGGCAAGAGTTTTACCTGGTGGTCCGCGATCTGCGCTCGGGTCTACCGCGGGCTGATGCACTTCGGCGCATGGAGACTCGCTTGATGATCCCCGAAGTCTCAAGTTTTGTGGGCACCGTGATTCAGGCTGAAAAAATGGGCGCCTCGTTGGGCCCAGCGCTTCGCTCGCAAGCGGAACAACGCCGAATCGAACGTTTCCAAAGAGCTGAAAAACAAGCCATGGAAGCCCCTGTCAAACTCATTGGCCCTTTGATGATGTTTATCTTCCCTTGCACCTTCATCGTGATTGGGTTTCCCATTGTCATGAAATTCATGAAATCGGGTTTGTTTTGATCACAGGCGCTCTTTATGTTGACGGCCCACAACGATGCGTGATACCTCGCGTATGGAAGGCGGCCAACGCATTGGAGCGGATGCGTGGCTTGCTCGGGCGTGCGCAACTGGCACCGGGGGAAGGCTTTTTAATTGAATCTTGCAACTTGGTCCACACAGTGGGAATGATTTACGCTTTGGACTTGGTGTTTTTGGACGCCGAAGGGCGCATCTGCAAAATTACCGAAGCTGTCAAACCCATGCGCTGCGCTGGTGCGTTTGCTGCCAAAGCCACGCTCGAGCTTTTGGCTGGAACCTTGGCGCCGATGGGCTTGCGTTTGGGCCAGCAACTGCAATGGCAGGAAGTTGCGGGACAAGTTGCTGGCGATGCTGTCCGGCAGTAAGCGCAAGTCCACCAAGCACCCACCTTAGCTATGCGCAGCCCCAAGCTCCACTTCCAACGCGGTCAGACCATGGTCGAGTACCTCATCATCTTGCCGGTGTTGCTGCTCTTGGTTTTGGGCGTGATTCAATTTGCGCTGATTTACCAGGCCAAGTCCACACTGAATTATGCGACGTTCATGGGTGCCAGGCAGGGGGCCTTGAAAAATGCCAGCATGTTTTCGGTGATGGATGGCGTGGCCGGTGGTATGACGCCATTATTTATGCGCACAACCGATGCAGCGGCCATTCAGGACTTGGCTAAAGCACGCATTATTGCTGCCATCGAAATTTTCAATCCCCTCACGGCCAAGGTCGAAATTCTCAGCCCAACGCAAGAGGCCTTTGACGAGTTCATGGTGGATGGTGAAATCCCCAATGACAATTTGATGTACCGCTCCAGCGATCCTGGAAAAGAAAGTGGCATGTCGATTCAAGACGCCAATTTGCTTAAAGTGCGTGTCACTTATTGCGTCAAGTTGGTTGTGCCGTTTGTAGACAGAGTAATTTACGCTCTGGCCACTGGCATCAAAGGCGTTCAAAATTTAGCCAACAAATCGTACACAGATTCAACCGTAGAGGAAACTCCCAACCTCTGTTCTACGATCAGCAGTCCAAAAGCAAGTCTCAGACGTGAAGTCCAATCCCTGACCGATGCGCTACCAGCGGAGGCTCGAAAAAAAACAATTGCCCCACTCGGTGCTCAAATCGATGAAAAAACGAAGCTTGCCAATCAAAAAGTTGCAAATGCCACAGAACAAATTCAAAATCTGACAAGCAAAGCGCAAGGCGCCGTTGACAGTGCCTGCAGAAACGCGGCAAAAGCGCTGCGGGCCGGATCAGCACCTGCCTCGGTCATCACCACAACAAAGGATGAGAATGGCAACACAATCACCTCAACGGGCAGTGTCTCCCCTAAAGCAGATGGCAGCGCCAGCGGCGGTTGTGACAGTGTTCAAAGAAGTGGGGCAGGTTCTGCCTTTGACACCATCAATGCAAATGTAGAGGCCGCTGCCGATGCGGCCAAAAATAGTGTCGACAAAACCAGTGCTGAAGCCAATGCAGTTGTTGACACGGCAGACGATATCATGACCAATGCTGTGACCGATTTGTCGAACCAGGCCAATTCATTTATGAATACCATCATTGACAAATTACCTAGCGAGCTTCCAAGCGTTCCGTGGCTCAACTGGAATTTAAATGGCTTGCGAATTCCGATCACGGCTGAGGCCATTGTCCGGATGCAAAGCCCGGCTCGGCCCGCGAAGTAAAAATAAGTAAGAAGAGGCAAAAACGGAATGAGAATGTATCTCGGCCAGATATGTCAAGAGGCGCCAGAGCTGTCGGTCCGAGGAGGTCCTAGGCTCTATCTGAATGACTCAAATCTATTAAAATTTTAAGACAGGACCCGCCATGGATCAATCAATCAGTCAGGCGTTTTGCACTCAATTTCCCATTCTGGCAGAGGAGTTGGGGGCTTCAAATACAGCCCTTCTGCTCAAAGGCGTCACAGAATTGGAATTGCCTGCCGGTCGCAATTTAATCCGTTACCGAATGCCGTTGGACTCCACCTTTTTCATCTTGGCAGGCTCTGTCCAAGTCGAAATAGAGGAGAACAATGTTTTGACCGTGCTCGACCAAATGGGGCCTGGACAAATGTTGGGCGAAGTCTCCGCTCTCAGTGGCGACTATCTGGCCAGCGCAACCGTCACAACAAAAACACAAACACGGTTTTTACGAATGCGTCACCAAGTTTTGGAAGACTTAATTGACAGCAATCAAGAAATTTCAACTGTATTGCTTCGTTACCTGGTGCTCATGCTGTCGGATCGCTTGCGCAAAACGTACCAGCTTGAAGCCTCACTTGCGCAAATCAACGCCTGATGGAGCAGAAAGTGGACATCCAACAATTTCTCAAATTACAACCGGGCTTTGAAAGCCTCTCGGCCAGCGAAGTGGCAACTTTTGCGCAGATGATGCATGTGGCGCTCTTTCCTGCCAAGCACATTTTCAATTTGAAAAGCGATGTGGGGCACACACTTTATTTGATCATGGACGGGGCCGTCACTATGAAAAGTGATGACCCATTGACGGGTATTGAAGAAGTACACCTGTTGCGAGTCGGTGAGTGGTTTGGCTTACTTTCTTTGGTCGAAAACTTGCCTGCTATAGGTGGTTTCAGCGCCTCAGAGCACGTAACAGTTGCATCGTTCAATCGCGTTCAATTCAACGATTTGTTTGATGCCGCCCCTAACGTAGGTCGACTCTTGCTTTACATGCTGACCAAGCAATTAGCGAGAGCCTTGATTTTCCAAAATAAGAAGTTGAGTAGAAAATCCCAGCATGTCACTAGCATCTAACGCGATGGTTCATAGTTGTTTCAGCTTGAAGTCACGCCACATCATCTTTGGCTTGGCCTTTTTCCTATTTTTGATCAGCTCGCAAAGCGCCTGGGCCATCGCCGGAAAGATTCAAAGCGTCATTGGCACCGCCCGACTCTCCAAGCATACAGGTCAAGAGTACCCTGCAATCAAAGGTGATAACTTGTACGAGGGCGACACGGTGGCCACAGGCTCCAACTCCAATGTGCAAATTCGCATGGTGGACGAGGCCCTTATTTGGTTGCGCCCCAACACTGAATTCAAAATCACCAAATACCGATCTACTCAACATGGCCAACCAAAAAATGAAGCCGCACTTCGCTTGCTTGCTGGGAGCATGAGAACGATCACCGGGGTAATCGGCAAAGCCAATCCAGGCGACTACAAACTCAGTACCCCCAGCGCAACCATTGGAATACGCGGCACCGAATTTGATGCGGTGTATGCAACTTCCCAAATTGCAGCTGATCTTCAAATAGCGCCGGGCACCTACAACCGCGTCTACATGGGTGGCACGTCTTTGCAGGGTGTCACAGGGCAGATCAATCTGAACGCAAACGAAGCAGGTTTCATGGGCGAGCAAGCCACAGACTCTCCCAGAGTTTTGCCCAACATCCCTGAATTTTTGAACACCAGCGGTAACTCAACAGCCAGTCTCAGAGCGGCCCCTGTTACTGCACCGACCCCGACCCCGGCCGCTGCCGGCCCCAAACAATTACTGATCACGGTGCGCTATGGAGATGCAGACTCGGGTAATGTGATATCAACACGCTCAGGCGCTAACAACTCTGAGCAGCGTGTGCAGGCCACTGAGGGCGAGCGAACAACAATTACCCTTTACGAAAGTACAGGATCTCGCCGACCTGGTCGCTCGGGGGGGGCAGCTGAGTCCGTAACCCTGATTGAATTTGTAGCCAAAATCAGTAATGAGACCGCAGCCGTGCAGTTTTTGTCAAGAAACCAAAACGTCAATGCGCGCGGCAGTCAATCCTCCATGGTCGATACCGTATTGAGCATGCCCATGGGTGTTTGGACCGAAGTCAGCGGGCGTGGGCCTTGGAGTTCAGGCAACAGTAATGTCACGATTTCATCACGAGACACCAGCGCCGATAAAAGTAAGGTTTACATCAGGGTCCAAGAGATTCAGCCCTGAGCATCGCTCTTATGCAAAAAAAGACTGGGCGAATAATTTTTGGGCTTTTCCTGGTTGCCATCTTTGCCGGGCACTCGGCAGCTTGGTACCGACTGCCCTTGCTCACTGAACTTGAAACGATCATGGTGGACGTGCGCATTCGGGCAATTACGCCGCATGCACAAGAAGACCGTATTGCGATCATAGACATCGATGAGAAAAGCCTGCGTGAAAAATCTCGAGGCGGCGAGGGGCACTGGCCCTGGCCGCGCGATCGATTGGCCGCCTTGGTGACACAGTTGTTTCAGAAATACCAAGTCTCTTTGGTTGCCATGGACTTAATTCTTTCTGAAAAAGACGACTCTTCAGGCCTGCATGTTTTAGAGGGCTTGGCACAAAATGAGTTGAAAAATGTTCCTGAATTTTCACTAGCTCTGAAGCCCCTGCGCGAACGCCTTTCTTACGATCAGTTGTTTGCCAAATCTCTTCAAACTGGCCCAGTGATTATGGGGTTTGCTTTTCACAATGATGCCGTTTCAAGCCTGACGCCTATACCTCCAGGTCTAGACCCTGCATCCTTGGGCTTAACGCAAATGCGTGCGCAGTCCTACCCCGCCTTCATTGCACCATTGCCAGAATTCCAAGCCCAAGTCGCAGGTTTGGGGCATATGAACCCGCTGCGTGACACCGATGGCGTTACTCGTCGAGTGCCCATGTTGGTCGAATACCAGGGTCGGTATTACCCTTCACTGTCCTTGTCAGTTTTGCAAGTTTTATTGGACGCCCCCCAATTGGGCGCTGTAACATCACCTTATGGGCAGAATGAACTGCGCGTAGAAGCCTTAAAAGTGGGCCCGATTGAAATACCGGTTGACGCGGCACTCAATGCTTGGGTGCCATTCCAGGGATTGGCGCGCAGTTTCCAGTATTTTTCTGCTGTCGATATTTTGCAAGGGCGCATCCCGAAGGCAGCCTTGGAAAACCGCATTGTTTTGATTGGAACATCTGCCGCCGGTTTGTCTGATTTGGTGACAACGCCTTTGGGTGTGAGTTTTCCTGGCGTCGAAGTCAATGCCAACTTGATCACGGGAATGCTAGATGGCCGTATCCTTCACACCCCCGCTTATGCACAAGGTGCTGAAATGCTGAGCCTGCTAGCCATGGGCCTGCTCATGCTATTTGCAGGAACTTGGCTGAAACCTTTTTATGCTTGCTTGCTAGGTCTTTTCGCTTTGACAGGTCTCATCGGACTGAACATGGCGCTGCTTCAAGTAAAACACATGGTGCTGCCATTGGCAACACCCGTAGTCTGTTTGATGAGTGTCTTTGTAACTCAAATGATTTATGGTTATTTCATTGAGTCCAGAGGTAAGCGGCAAATCTCCAACCTCTTTTCTTACTATGTCCCACCTGAGTTGGTTCAAAAGATGGCAGAAAATCCGGGGGCTTTCAGTATGGCCCCCATGCAGCGCGAGATGACTGTGCTGTTTGCCGATGTGCGCGGCTTTACATCCATTTCAGAAAAACTAACCCCACACGATTTGGCTGACTTGATCAACGAGTATTTGTCCGCCATGAGTCAAGTAATTAGGGACGAACACCACGGCACCCTTGATAAATACATAGGCGACGCAGTCATGGCCTTTTGGGGCGCACCTGTTATTGATGCGCGGCATGCTGAAAATGCCGTGCTCTGTGCGCTGCAAATGCAGCAAGTTGCCGACCGCTTGAGCCAAGCATTTTTGAGCAAAGCTTGGCCTGAATTGCGGATTGGCATTGGTTTGAACTCTGGGCAAATGCGGGTAGGCGACATGGGCTCAAACATCCGCAAGGCCTACACAGTCATGGGCGATGAAGTCAACCTCGGCTCTCGCTTAGAAGGCTTGACCAAAATATACGGCGTGGGCATTTTGATAGGTGAAAACACACGCAATTTGTTGCCGGGTTGGTTGTGCCGAGAAGTCGATTCTGTTCGGGTCAAAGGTAAAAATACACCCATCGCGATTTTTGAGCCATTGTCACCTGAGGACGGTGCTTCAGATGCGCTTGTGCAAGAACTGCTTCAATGGCAACAAGCCTTAACTGCCTACCGTGCCCAGCAGTGGTCGCTTGCGCAGACCTTGCTGACAAACTTGCTGATTACACAACCGAGCAGCGTGCTATATGCTTTGTATCAAAAACGAATTATCCAATTTCTGGACAATCCCCCCGCTCCTGACTGGGATGGCGCAACAAATTTTGAATTCAAATGAAATTACTTTTATCCCAGATTTTCCAAAACAGATTTAAGAATGATTGTGACGCATCAAACGCGCCCTCTTTAGCCTTGCTATTTCTAATGGACGCCAATAGAAATGCTCAATAGAATCAATGCGTTATCCGCTACAAAGGGGTTGAGCCATTCTGTCTACTGAGCACTTTGACGTTAAATTCACCTCCCGCGAGGTCAGCGCCTGGGGCGGCTTGGCCATTTTGAAGAAGATGATGGACGGCATGGGCGTTTTTCAAGCCATTCAATCTTGGCAGTTGCCCATGCCCGGCTCCAACCGCGGTTACGCCCCCGCCCAGTTACTTGAGCAAATGCTGGTCAGCATTTAATGCGCTGTCTTCATTCATGCAACGCTGGATAACTTAGGCCCAACGAAGGTCGGCTTATTCAGGGCTGACAGTGGCTTCTACGACAAGGCGATTGTCTGTGCGCTAAAGGAGAAACACATCTCCTAAATCATCAGCGCAAAGATGACGCAAGGTCTTCAATAAGCGATCACGGATTTAGGCTTGCCGTCGAGTTTGAGGGTTTATGGGCTAATGCAAACGAACCGGTTGAATGGTCTTATCGACCGTAGCCGGCCTAATGGAAAATCTCGGGTTAAGATTTAAGAGTTGTTTAAATGTGAATTTTCTTTGGCGTCAATCTGCTTGTGCTGCCCGCCAAACAGAAATAGCCACAAAAATCCAATGCTGCCGGCTGTGACAGATGCCAGCAATATGGCAA
>Ga0214919_10004849_pt1 | contig 19369 bp, 15 predicted proteins | sample LL1503_MetaG_FD_177994 | JGI IMG/M metagenome (GOLD analysis project Ga0214919, IMG submission 177994) | Freshwater microbial communities from Lake Lanier, Atlanta, Georgia, United States - LL-1503 | ecosystem: Environmental > Aquatic > Freshwater > Lake | place: USA: Georgia | collected...
GAATTATTAAATAGTTTTCAATTTCCTCAAAAAGATGGTAAATCGATTTTGATCACTCCTGGTACTGACACAAAACAATTAGTCTATAACGACAAAGTCAACTTTGATTTACTTGCAGTGTATAAAACAGCATTGCATCCAGAGTTAAGTCAATACTATTTTGATATACGATCAAGTAAAGTTGATCACAACTATAGAAATATTACTTTTGTTCAACCGATGGGTATTTATAAATTTTTGGAAGTAACATCTCAAGTATCGGCTTTGAAATTTCTAGATAGTTTGTCAAGATTTACCGAGGGTTTTTCTTTATCATTTGTTTTGGATACAATAAAATCTTTAGAACCAAGCGACGAACCGATTTATTTATTTTTAAATCCATGCAAAAGGCTAAGTTCTACAGTTGCATTTAGTAGTGAACCAATGGAGAAACTTGTGGAATCGTTAGGTCAAATTTTGGTAACTGAAGGAAGAGATGTTGGAAGTGTTGAAGAACAAGGTAAAAAAGCTATTGCGCGTATGAATAAACAGTTTACTGCAAAACCTTCACCTCCATTAGGTTCAAAAACGCTATATCAAGAACAGTTGGCTAAAGCAATTCAAAAACAATCTAAAGTCCAAAGTCAACTTGCTCAAATTGAGCAATATTTAGCTTTAAAACATCAACAGTTCTCTACTGTACCGTTAGTCCAAAGAGGACCAATTAGTGCCGAAATTTCACAAATGGTACATAAAAAACAAATGTTGCAACAAGAATTGCAAAACTTGAAAATATTCCAAAAGCAATACAAAAAAATTATCAAACAACACGGAATACAGTTAACCGATTTGGCAAAAGTTGTTGATCAGCTGCAACAACAATACTCATCCGAATCTAGTAGAGATTTTACAGCATCTTCTAAAACTCGTCCATGATACTCAACTTGTTCCAAAGTTGTAGTTGGTGCCATCAATACCATATTATGAAAAGGTGTCATTAAAATTCCACGATTAATACAATACAAATGTAAATAATTTTCCAACTCCATATTTTTATATTGTAAAACCTCTTTAGCATTAAGAGGCGGTAATCTTGAAAACATGTATTCAACTCTAGCGCCAAGTTGTACAACACTCCAAGGTAAATTATATTTAATTATTAAACTTTCCACATGCCGACTAAAAACACTAGCTAAATTTTGCATATGATCAAATGCTGCGGGTGTCAAAACTTTTCCCAACACAGCGCGCATTGCTGCAAAACTTAATGCATTACCAGCCAAGGTTCCACCGACTCCTCCACAATCTTCTATATCTGAATCTGCATCTGCAATTGCTAAATGAACTCTTGATGCAAGTTCCTGGGTCATACCATAGGCCCCACACGGAATACCGCCTCCAATACACTTTCCAATCGTAATGGCATCTGGTTGTAAATTATAATGTTTGGTTGCCCCGCCAGGACCAAGACTGATGGTATGCGTTTCATCAATGATGAGTAAAGTTTGTGTAGTCTTGCAAATTTTTGCCAATTCCTCCAAAAATCCATCGCTGGGTAATATAATTCCCATATTTGTCATTGCTGCTTCCATAAGTACTGCGGCAACATCTCCGTATGCTAACTCTCTTTTAATTGCGTCAATATCATTAAATTCAACTACTCTGCTTGTTTGTGTTGGACAAACAGCAGGTGCAACATTTCCTGGTCGTTGCATCGGTCTTCCGTAATCATCTAATACAATTAAAGATTCATCCACACTTCCATGGTATGAATAGGAAAACACTAATATTTTTGGACGCCTTGTCACCAAACGCGCTAGACGCAATATCCAGCGATTTGCATCCGTTGCACTCAAACTAAAGCTCCACTTGCAGAGTCCAAAACGCGTTGATAATTCATTAGCAACCCATTCTGAATCTTCAGTCGGCATCATTGTTGTAATTCCACCCAGAGTTTCGATACGATTTTTAATTGCGTCGACTAGCTCTGTTGGAGAATGACCGCACATTGCTCCTGTATCACCTAGTGCAAAATCAATGTAAGTATGATTGTCCACATCCGTGATACAAGATCCGCGAGCGGTTACAAAACTCAATGGAAATCCTCCAACCCATTTATTCATCCATGTCATTGGTACTCTGGCAAATAAATGATTGGATTCTTGATATATTTTTTTTGAAGTTGGATGCTTGTCTCCATAAAGCTTTTGCTCTTTTTGGTATAATTTATTCAAATGGTCTTGATTTATCATTTTAGTGTTAAAATGGTAAATAGAATTTTTTTCACTTTTTAAGTTATTGATATGCGGGAATGTATTTTTTTTGATAAATATCCGTGTATTTCAAAATTAGGTATCCAATTTTAATATCACCGCACCATTTTTTTGCTTCTTGGTAAAGATAATCCAAAATTTTCTTGTCGACACTATTCAAATTTTTAATCGACAGCATTATTTCAAGCAACTTTGCATCATAGTAAACCTTTTTAGCCATTTCTTCAACACTGCAATTATATTTTTCAACAAGGCTTTGAGAATAGCTTAATTTAACGGTAGAAAGATTGTCAACAACAATGTTGATTTCCATTTTTTATTTATTTATAATTAATTGTCTATAAATTAGTTATTTTTTATCAATTTTGTGATTTAAACAATTGTGTGATTTTAGCTAAATGTATTATTTTATATTATCGGCCATTATGGCTCTATGGGAAATTGAAATTGAAGGTGTGGCAGGCTGGGCTTCCAATCTTCCAACCCAAAAATACTTTCGTGGAGACCGAGTCGTATGGACAAATTATCATACTTATTTTGCATTATTTTCCTTTTTACTATTTCATCAAGTCTTTTTATATCAAGAATGGAATTTTGTGACGGAACGAAAGGTGCTTTCGGAATATATCAAATTTTTTATTGTGGAAGATACATTATGGTTTGCACTCAACAAGCAATGGAAAAAAAAACAAGTCAATAAAGATTGGTGGAGAGAACCAAAATTTTTGGACACCATTCCTGTATTTTACTTTCCTGTATTACTACTTTCCTATCTAATCTATAGTGAAAACTGGATCTTTCAATCAGGTGTTGATTTTTGTCTCGTAATGACGATTGATTGGCTTGTTTAGTAAGTTAGAACAATTGCACCGAAACATTTTGGTAGTTTCTGGCTCTAAAACGAATTCTGAATGTTATAGTCTGAAAGCTGTCGTCCTCCATCCAGCTGCTTTCCTTTAAGAATCGGACTATTAGTGTAGGTAGGTGTTGTATTCAAGGTTAATAGTACCACAAATAAATTTTTGCAAATTCGAATGGTAAGCATCAAGTAATTTTTGTAACCGCGTCAAAATAAAAATCCAAATTATTTTTCCAATAATTGTTCTCATCGGCGGGGAGTGTAGCAAGAATTTTTACCAAGGTGGACGAAAAATCATTCGAACTTTCTTTTGGTAATAAAGAAGGTAAATTTTCAATTGCAATTATATCTACAAATTCATTATATTTGTAGACGGGTTTTTCCCAAGTCGTCGCGCAATTGTACAACGCAATTGGATTAAATGGATTCGTATAATCACAACTAATGTCTGTAATTACTATATTGTTCGAAAACACAGTATTATCATCGAGCCATATTCCTATATTTTGTTTCAATAAAATACAATTATACAAAATATCAAAATCTTGCAAATTGTCTTTCGAGTCTTTTTTTGACAATTCAGTAAACTCGAGACCCAAAGTTTTTAATATACTAGTAACTCCAGTCCCGGACCGCCCATTAGGTCCAATCAAACATATTTTTGGTTTTATGTTTCGGTCCAAAGGTATAATTTCCAATAATTTGTCCAACGAATCAAAATGATTCAATGAGTGTAATTGCTGTCTTGAAAGTTTCAAATAAAATTGGGCAAGACCTAATACTGCACCAACAACACCTGCCCAATATCCAAAAGCAATCATTCTTTGATTATTTTCTAAAAAGTATTCCAAATCGAATAGAAGACTATTGGATTTACTAAAAGTTTGCAAAATAATTTCCGAATTTTTTTGATTCTTGAATGAATGTGAAAAATATAAATGACAATGATGATCAAGCTTTTCCATGTGTTTCAATTCTTTGAGTCCAATAATCAAATAATCATTTGCAGCAATCCAAGCATCTTTTGTCAAGACAGCCCCGTATTTTTTAAATTCTTCATCGTGGTAGCAGCGCGTGGTACAAGATTCAACGACCACAGTAAATCCTAAATTAACTAAAATACCAACATCAGAAGGCACTAAAGGACATCGTAATTCATTATCAAAGGTTTCGCGTCGTATCCAAATTTTTTTATTTGGTAACATTCCTATGTATTACAAATACAAAAATAAAAAATTGGATATTAGTAGAAATGGATAAGCACAGAAAATACAATCATGCCTATGTTAAAAATGATTTGTATTGGGGTATAGGAATTGAAAATGAATTATATCTTGAATTTGATCAACCAAAGGAAATTTCCAAACAATTTTTTCAAAATAATCACAAACGAGAAAGATATTCAGTTAATTATTTTGAAAACTACAAGGAAAAGTGCATAAACGAATCTTTTGCATATGTTGCAAAAGATTTACAAACATTAAAATTACCATTATTGATGAATGCTCATAGTTTTGTATATACAGATTGGATGAATAATCCAAAACGAAAGTACACCAAAACATCTGAACCCAATGAAGCATTTGTGGGAAATACTTTAGCAGAAGACTTGCTAACTGTACCTTTTTTTCGACAAACATTTAATAACAATTGGTTATTTGATGGTGATACGATTGAATTTACAACTTGCAATTTTTATAAAACTTCGCTAAAACAAGTTGTGGATGAATTAGATAATTTCAAGACACTTTTTATAACGAATTTACAGAAATTTTTTCTCTCCAAAAACATATTTCCACAGTATGGAAAAATACAATTAATGAGCAAAAATCATCCTTTTGCAATCCATTTGACCAATATTCAAAATGTAGGCATATTTAATAATGGAACTTTACATTATAATATAACATTACCAACCAAATTAAACAAATATCGAAAAATTGCCAACAAAAAAAAGTTTATTGTTGAGCATCAACGCGCCATAAAAATAATACAATGGTTTGAACCGATATTAATAAGTATATATAATACACCTGATTATTTTTCTACTCTTGAGGAATATAAACATAAGGATTTATATTCCAAATGTTCACAACGATGCGCGGTTTCGCGCTATATTGGAATTGGATCATATGATTCCGATCTTATGATTACTGGAAAAGCTTTGACAATTCCTCGATGCGGATTTTTGGACAGTTGGTGGTATAATCAATATCACGAGTCAAGTGGATATGAGAAATTAAATAATGTAGGACTTGATATAAATTTTTACAAGTATATAAATCACGGTATTGAACTACGATTTTTTGATTTTATCAACGATTCAACATTAATTTCCGAATCGTTTACATTTATTATTTATTTGATGGATTTTATATTGGATAATAAAAAATTTATTGAAAATCCTATCCATAACTCCGTATGGAATAACCTGGTATGCCAAGTAATGGTGTACGGAACAAGCTATGAATTATCCAAAGAAGAAATCAATGTCTATGAACAAATATTTGGACTAAATTTCCAATCAGACAATATAAAAGACTTTTATTATGAAATTTTTTTGTGTTTGCAAACAAAATACAAGACTGATGGACCATTTTCAAAATTCGTTTTGCAAGAACCTAAAGAATGTTGGTGGAAAAAATTTTATAATTTATTTTTTTAATTTAAAAAATAATCAATCTAGAATAAAAAAGCCTTCATAGCTCATCTGGTCAGAGCATACGCTTAGTAAGCGTAAGGTGGTAGGTTCAAGTCCTACTGAAGGCAGGCAACGACCTACTGAAGGCAGGCGCAAGTCCTAGTGAGGACATCAAAGAAATGGGCAACGGGCAATGGAATATTTTTAAACTGTAAAGCACTTTAAAAAATTATAAATTAAATACATCCCCCATGCTTCTTTCCATGAAATGGACTTCTTCATTTGTATTGGTTTTTTCCAACTGAACCATCAACTTTTTATAATAATCTTTTGGGCGTTTTAAAATCTGTTCTTTGGAGACTCTTGCCCATCCGTTATAACAAGCTTTTGATCCATCTCCTGTCCAAGGTTTGACATTGCTAGAATACCATTTGGAAAATGGTCTCAAGCTGGCTCTTGGGATGGGTACACCATCATAGGCGTTTAATTGAAAATCTCCATTTTTTTCTGGAATATCTGCGCAAGTGGGTGATTGATTTTCCAACATTTTTTTCAAATGATTAAATCGATCCCATTTATGAACAGATGTGGACATGAAAATTAAGTTATTGGGCAAAGAATCATATTGCAACAAAATAAAATAAAGCCAAGTGTGTTGTTCTCTACCGACATTTTTAAAAGTTTTTGCAATCCATTCTTTGGGTATATTTTTGCCAAAATTACATTTATCAAAACACATTACATTGGACTGCACTTTTTTTTCTTTCAACAGGTTGATTATTCGTTTCACTCCGTTTTGATCATCACAATCAGAAAGTACAATTAAAGTATCTGATGGTGGTTTTACTATAGTATTTGATACAAACATTGACAATAAATCATGAGGTATTGTCAAAATGTGAGGTATAGGAACATAACCTTGAAAATTCTCAAGTTGTAAAGAAAACTGTATTGCATAATCAGCATTACTAGATGCTTTTACTTCTTCATTATTTAATTCTAAAAAATAAGGACATTGTGAATTAAGAATATTTTTTACATTTTCTGAAACATCTTCAGAACTTCCATTATTTATAATGATACGAGTATCATGATTATTTAAAATTGGAACAAATTTCCAAATCGTTGAAAATCGTTCGTTTTGATCAAGTAACTCTAAAAATAAAGCATCCATCTTTTGGGGAGCATTCCAATGCTGTAGAATTTTTTGATACCAAGTTTGAATTATATAATTATTTTTTAATGAGGCAATTAGACCACTGTAAATAGGATCATTTGACATCCAAAACCCAATGGAAATACAATCAAAAATCCAATCATCAAGAGGTCTCATACAAAGTGTATTAGAATCTGCCCACACACCACCATGATCATTTAATATTGCTAATTTAATGATTTCCGACATTTTCTGATCATTTATTTTATTTAGCGTGCGTTGGGCAATAATAAAATTTGGTAGTTTAATATAATTAGATATATTTTCTTCGCTCAACAATTCAATGTTCCACGAGTAATTGTGCTTCTTCCAAGAATCTTTTGTTTGTTTTGAAATATATGACGCTTTATCCCATCCTGTTAAACAAAGTAACCATATAGTCTTACCTTGTACCTTTTTCTGATTAAATGATTTTTTCAAGCTTATCCATAATGAAATAAAAATTACGAGACCAAAAATAATTATAATGGATATAATCACATATATCAAAAATATATTCATAATTTATTGTTGGAAAATTTAAAAAATGTTTTTCGTTAAAAAAAAACATTGTTCACCCAATAACGACAACGAAGAATTTAATTGCATTATTATTTGGATTATTATTTGTCTTTCTTGGTCAAGTAGTTGTGATTTTAATTCACATTTTATGTTCCTCAGGTATAAATACATATAGCTACAAAAAAGCCTTGATTGCGCATTTTTGTAATGTCGAAGGTATAATCCTATTATCAATTTATTTAAGCATTACTTGGCTGGCTGAATGGATGCCAAACTCCTATTATTGCTGGGATGGTGGAATAAAGTGGCCTCATGTGTTTGTGCAACTACTTTTACAAGATTTTTTACAATACATTTTTCATCGATTGGAGCATTCTTTTGTAATTTTGTATCAAAATTTTCATACACACCATCATCGATACAAGGTTCCAAAGCTATTTGATGCGTTTAGCGGTTCTATGGGAGACACGATAAGTATGATTCTAATTCCGCTTTGGATTACATCAAGAATTGTGCATACGAATCTTTGGTCATATATCGCGTTTGGTACCATTTACTCATCTTGGTTGCTATATATACATTGTGAGTACAATTTTCCTTGGGATGAATTTTGCCGAAAATTTGGATTCGGAACCCCACGCGATCATCGTGCTCATCATAAATATTTAAAATGCAACTATGGACATTTATTCATGTATTGGGATTATGTATTTGACACGGTGCACAAAATTTCTAAAAATTGAAAAAAATTTTGAAAAACTGGCAAAAATCCAAAAATGTACACCCACACTTTTACTAATGACGATATGACTTTAGCACAACTAGTAACTCGAGAATTACTTTTACACCCGCATGTAACATTTGCAGCGTGTCGCAAAAGACATCCATTAGAATCTAATATTGATCTTTGCTTTTCCGTAAAAGAAAATATTGACGAATCTGCTCTTCTTAAACAATGTATTAATAATCTTTATTCCACCTTTCAACACTTGTACAACGATTTAGAAAATATTCCAGAATGAAAAGACAGGTTACAAAATACAACGGTCTTCATAATACATCATTTGACAATGATATTCACGCAAGTTATAAAACATCTTTTTTGAACGAAAAAGATGTTGAAAATACGCTGCAACATTTACAAGAAATTCCATGGACACGAGTAACCTATCCAATGTATGGAAAAATAAGAGTGACACCCCGTCAAACTTGGTGTTTTGGAAGACTTGGCGACGAAAAAGTCTCTTATCGTGGAAAGTCCTTTTTGACAGAAAAGTTTCCAGATTGGCTTGAACAGATTGCAAGAATGGTTCACGAAACGACAGGATTTGAAGCCAATGCGTGTATCTTGAATAAATATGAAAGTGGCCAAGACCATATCAATTGGCACGCCGATGATGAAAAGTTTTTGGACGAAAAAACTGTCGCTAGTCTCTCCTTTGGTCAAGTTCGAGAATTTGGAATGCGGAGTGATCGTATCATCCACAAAATTGCGCTACATCACAACAGTCTACTCCTAATGAAGGATGGGATTGAGCATTGTTTGACAGCTACCAAAACACAATCCACAACACGATGGAATATTACACTGCGAAAGATTGCGACTGAAAAAGGAATGGGAAATTATTACTATTATAATCGTGGAATCTAGGCCAAAATTCTACTAATCTCCTTGACGATTTTATTAATCGTTAATTCGCTTAGATTAATTTTGGAACGGAAATACTCAATTGAAATTTCTGGATTCTTTTTAAGCGTATAATATCGAACTAATCCACAAGCAACGGATTGTGGACGTGACCGATTCAACAATACAGATCGATCTTTAATAAATTCGTAAATTGCCAAAACCTCATCAATCTGTTTTTCGCTTGCATTAAACTTGTTCATAATTTCCTTGATTAAATGCTCTGTATTAATTTGAAATCCTCTAAAAGGACTATCTTTAGAAATATTAAGATTGACATATTTTAATCCCTTGAGAGCAATTTTACGATTAATTTCAAAAATCTCAATCAAGTGTTCACAACTTTGAGGATTTTCAAAACATTTATAGGCATGAAATATACAAGCAAAAATAATTCCCTTGCGAGTATTTCCTCTGAAAATTTTAGAATTGGTGACTTGTTCGTATATACTATTCGCATGGCTAACAATCTTGTCACTAAATCCCATTTTTTCTACATCTTTAAAAATAGACTTGTCTTCACATTTGCGAATATTACAACGATTTGGATCAGAAGTATGTTTAGTATCCATCATTCCATAATATCTCCATTCTTTATCATAGCTGAGGTCCTTATCAATTACAACTCCACATTCCGTACAAATTTTAGTTACATTTTCCAAAATAATATTCTTGTGCAGACACTCCTCTTTGTTTTCAATCTTTTTTGGTGTATCATTTGATAAAGAGGAACTTGGCATTTTAAAAAAATCATATGTCATTACATTATTATTCCCCTTTACTATATTCTCCAATATTTTGAAAGAATCTTCCTCAAAGCTCATAGTTTAATTTAAAATCACAAATCCTTAAATTAAACAATTTTTCGACTCGCAGTTTGATTAAACAAGTTTTCCATCTCTCAAAATATAGTGTTTTTTAAAGAAGGAATAAATAGAAGAATCATGAGAAATACAAATTACAGTACATTTGTTTACGATGAGTACCAAAATTTCCAAAATAATTTTCTTGGTTGCAGCATCCATGTTTGCGGTAGGTTCGTCCAGTAATAGAATTTTACAATTTCTAAATAGGCAACGCAATAATAATACAATTTGTTTTTGACCACCTGATAAAACTTTGGCATCGGGAAGATTTATAAATTTTTGTACTCTTGAATAAATGGACATTTTTTCCAATTCTTTGAGTTGTCGTTCTTTTGGAATAGTAGACCCATAAAATATATTGTCCAACACACTACGCTTAAACAATACAATTTGCTGATGCATCATGGTTACATGTTGGCGTAAATAAGATATTTCAATTTTTTGAATGTCCACCGAATCATATTTAATACTTCCTTTTGTTGGATAAAAATATCCGCATAGCAATTTGAGCAAAGTACTTTTTCCGGTTCCAACTTCACCTGTAATTAAAATCTGATCTTTATATGATATTTGCAGATCGATACCTTTTAAAATGTCTTTATAATGGAGATTTTCAATAGTAATGTTAAAATTTTTTAGAAAATTTGTACTTTCTCCATTATGAATTTTATCCTTTTCAAATTTATCGGCAAATTTATCTCTCGCTAAAGGACCAAGTTCCATTATGGTTTCGGAACAACGACGCACCATTGTTTCAAAAGATTTTAAAAGTAATAACGAAGCAGTTGTTAAAATAATTAGCTTATAAATTGGAACTTTGTTGTTAATAACAAGAAAAGAGCATATTATAATTGATATAAAAATATATACACCCAAATATAAATTGGAACAAAGTTTTAATATACCAATTTTTCGTAATTCTTTTTGTAAACATTGATAAATAAAATTTTCTTGTTCTGCTAATTGCTTTTTTTCAAATTCAAAAGTGTTATGAAGACTTATATTCTCAAAATTGGCCAATAAATCTTCAAACCGGTTACTTTGTTGCATATCATAAAGATAACGAGCATAACTAATTTTTGTAATAGTTATATAATAATAAATATAAACTCCTAAAAATACACCAAGTGCAATTAAACTAAACATACCAATCCTTGAATGTATATAAAACATGTATCCACTGAACAATAAAATTGTAAGAATGAATGGTATAATATATGCAATAAGATTTGTATAACTCATTGTTGATTTGTAGGGTATTTGTGTCAATTTTGTAATTAATTCTCCTCGTTCAGTAGTTTGAAGGCCTATTTTTTTATCATTCGTCAAGGCGAATATTTCTAAACGAATCGAACGATTTAAAGTTGGAACTATAATAGAGTCAATATATTCACATACATAATATAGAACAATCACAATACAAAAAATAATAATAAATAATGTCAAATAGATAAAAAACTGGTTGAGAGACTTTTTATCAATATAGACAAAAACCATTCCGGAGATGTATGATAAAACTATAATTTCTAAACAATAAATAATTAATGTTATCAAACCATCTGCTATAATTAAACCTTTGTTATTTTTATAAAAACTGTCAAATAATTTTTTATACATTTTATTATAGACATTTTATAAAAATTGAAAATTAATTGGAACTATGTGTTGCTTTCAAAATGATTTCAAATTTTGTTGTTTGCAAAAGCTTTTTGTATTTTTTAAATATATTTTTTATATTGCAATATATGCAATCTTATGAAATTATTTATATATCCTTGTTCTCATTTATAATATCCCTTGGTATGATTCGAGATGTAGTTGAAAACTACGGGGATTTATATTTATATTTGATTTGCGAAATAATATTTAATTTTACATTTTCTTATTTTTGGCCCTACAAATTTGTATTTTTTTATATTGTGCAATATATATTATATACTCAGTTATTCATAACTTCTTACATTTATGCTCAGAATATTTTTTATATTATTCTTGTATTTAGTATTAATGCAATTAGTTTATATAATGAATCTCAAAATTTCCAATATGGGAAAAATGTTTTTTACTTGCTGCTTCCGATTTCTTTAAAAATTATACAAATTATTGCAGAAAGGTGGCATTCCAAAAAAAATACCATACCACAAGCATATAGCTACCGTGAAATATATTAATTATACATTCCCAACTACTGCTACCTCTCGTGTGGCAAAACTAAGAACGCATTGTGGTCAGCTTTTTTTGATATTTTGGAATATCAAAATGCAAAAAATACATTTCTCCAAAAATTGATTCGCATTTATATCTATATCTATCAAACAAAAATCAATCAAATAATGATAAATAAAGAATTAGAAGATGTCATCTTGGAAAAAGTTTCAGAATATTTGTCTTTATATGATTCAGCATATGTTCATAAACAGTCCTTTGATTACTTTATTAATCATCGTTTAGCAAAAATTATTGAGGAAGAACCTACTATTACAGTACCCTTGGGTGATAATAAATATTATAATATACATTTTGGACAAGTTTTTGTGGACAAGCCTTATATAATTGATGAAAATCGACAAATTCGTTATATTTTACCGAATGAAGCTCGTCTTCGTGATTTAACCTATAGCAGTTTGATATCCGTTAATATTAGAACCTTTAAAACCGAGAAGAATGCAGCTGATGAAGTAATTTCAGAAACCAATTCTCAAGATTTTTATAAAATAAGCCTTGCACGCATTCCAATGATGATTGGTACATCTAAATGCAACCTCTACAACAAAAATAAGGAACAAAAACTCAAATCAGGAGAATGTGAATATGATAATGGAGGATATTTTATCATCAAAGGAAAAGAAAGAGCATTAGTCTCTCAAGAACGAATTAATTACAATATTGTTCATGTTTTTGATCAAAAGATGAATAGTAAATTTAATATGGTATCAGAAATTCGTAGCATGTCGGAAGAAACAGGTCATTCCGTTCTTATTCAAATGAAGCTGACCAATAATTTAGACAAGAGGATTTTGCTACAAATTCCCTATGTTTCCCAAGAGATTCCATTAGGTTATATATTCAAGGCGTATAATTTTAGTATGGAGGAAATCGTTCACATTTTGGATGTTAATTTGAAATCCGAATATGAAAAATATCCAGTCATTTATGCAATTGCGAAGAATATTACAAGAGATGCAGAAACGATTGGAAATCAAGAAAAAGCAATATCCTATATTACTCAGTTTTCTATGCATAGTCTGTCAAAAGATCGCAGGTTTTATTACATTCATCAAATTTTGAACAATGAATTATTTCCTCATTTGGGAATAACAAGTTCCAAGAACCAAAAAGGTTTTTTCCTTGGACATATGCTGTCTAAATTACTTTTTACTTTTGTAAAAAAACGATCCATTGATGATCGAGACCATATCAATAATAAGCGTCTTGAGGCAGCTGGTCATTTGGTAGCAGAACTGTTCCGAACGCTTTTCAAGAGATTTGTGCGTAGTATGGAACCTCAATTAATTAAAAGACCAGATATCTTGGTGGTAATGTCTAGAAATAATGTCATTACACAAGGCATCAAACATTGTTTTTCTACTGGTAATTGGGGTATTCCAAAATCAAATTATATACGAACAGGTGTATCACAAATTTTATCGCGTCTTACCTATAATTCTTTTTTATCACATCTTCGCAGAATATTGATTCCAATTGGAAAAGAAGGAAAAAACACCAAAATTCGTCAGTTGCATCCTTCTCAAATTGGTTATATTTGTCCTTTTGAAACTCCCGAAGGTCATTGTTTAACTGCAGATACACTTATTCTTGGAGGAGATGGCGTCACTTGTTGTCCCATTACAGATTTCAAAAATCCAGAATTAGAAGTTGTCACCGTCGATGTTACTAATGGAGAAGAGCATAAAACAAAAACTAGACAATATTTTGAAGTTCGACCAAAAGAATTGTATGAAATAACTTTAATTAATGACCGTTCCATTAAAGCTTCGGGTCTTCATCCATTTTTAGTCTTTAATTCCGAATCAGAATTGGAATGGAAAAAAGCAAAAGATATACAAATGTCAGATATGTTAGCGACTAGACCTATTCTAAAATGTATAGATAATATTCCAGCGTTAACTAAAATGCGGGTGTGTGGTCTGTTACGAGCTTTGTACAGGACAGATAAAAAATATTTGATTATTCCTGATTTTTTGGACTGGGATGAAGTAATGATGGATTTAAATGCTTGTTATAAACCCTTGGAATTTAATAAAAAGCATCGAAAGGTATTTTTAGCAGTGGAAAATATGGACACGAATGTTCTTATTCCTGAGTGGGTTCAAAAAAAGGGTCATATTCGAGACTATTGTATGGGATTTTTTTGCGGTATCGACATTGGCGAAAAGATTATAGATCAAAATATAATACGAGATTTAAATTGTGTTGCTCTTAATGGAGACTATCAACATAAACAAAAACTTTGGAAAGATTTTTTTAGCTTGGTTGCAAAAAATTTTGATATAAAATGGGAATCAGTCTCATTTGATGAAGAAAAGATTATGAAATTTTTTATTGAATTAACTGACAAAAATATTATTAATTTTATCGATACTTTTGGGTTTTACTATAATTCTGAATCTGAAAAAAATATGTTTATCTATCGAGATTTTTTAACGTCCAAGATAAAGAATGAGTCAATCGAATTTATTGAATACCTTTCTCACATTCGAGTATACAATAAAAGAATCACATTTTACCCAATTCAGAGTATACGGCGTCTTAAAGTAGAAATGACGATGGATTTTACGACTGTTAGTGATCATCATAATTTTATTGCCAATGGTTTTGTGACACACAATTCAGCAGGAATCGTAAAAAATATGACGCTAACTACACAGCTCAGTACAAAATTAAATTCCGTGTTTTTGAGAATGGTGTTGGAAGAAATTAAAGAAATTAACATGTCCTTTGATTTTGATAGTTCCATACTTGGATTCAAGGGTAAAGAATATTACAAAGTTTTGATGGATGGAAATTGGATTGGTTCTAGTCATAGTTCAAAGGTATATGATGTCATTTATGATTATAAAAATAAAGGCAGATTTTCACCCTACATGTCGGTATCGATAAACGAAAATGAACGCGAAGTGCTAATTTTTACCGACGAAGGTCGAATGGTTCGACCGCTTTGGAATGCAAAGAAATTTCCAACCATTCACGATATGAAAACAAAATCCATCGAAACATTGATTAAAGAACAATACATTATATTGATTGATTCCTACGAAATTGAAAATAATATTATTGCCATGACGCCTGATGAGCTTGAAAGAAGTAATTTTTATACTCTTTGTGAAATTCATCCCTCGCTAATAACAGGTTTATGCGTCGGTTTAATTCCCTATTCGGATCATACACAAGCACCTCGTATTACTTATCATGCATCAATGGGTAAACAAGCTATTGGTGTTTATGCAAGTACGAATAACATTCGTTCTGATACAATTGTGCATGTTTTACTTTATCCTGAGCGACCTCTAGTACAAACTCATATGGGTATGGTTTCAGGATGCAATGATATGGTGTTTGGTATGAATTTAATTGTAGCAGTTGCAATGTATACAGGTTTCAATCAGGAAGATTCAGTTATATTGAATCAGTCTGCGATTGACCGAGGAATGTTTCGATCCTTTGCATTTCGAACGATTCATGTCGAAGAACGCAAGAAATCCACAACACATACTGAAGATATAATGATGCCAGCTATTGAAATTCGAGCCAAGAGTTATAATTATTCAAAGCTCAATGCAAATGGAATTGTAAAAGCAGGAATTTTTGTTGGACCCAGTGATGTGATTGTCGGTCGCGTCCAGACGAAAAATATTAAAACGGGTGGTGAAGAAAAGACAGATACCAGTGTTTGTATAAAGTCTGGTGAGGAAGGTTATGTTGATAGGGTGTACATTAGCACTTCACCAGAAGGTTACAAGATGGTCAAAGTTAAAATTCGCAGTCTCAAAGTCCCAGAGATTGGTGACAAAGTTGCTTCTCGAGCCGCGCAGAAAGGAACCGTGGGAATGATTTTTCGACAAGAAGACATGCCATTTTGCAGTCAAACTGGAATGGTTCCTGATATTATTATTAACCCTCTTTGCTTGCCAAGTCGAATGACGATTAACCAAATTATTGAATGCATTGCCTCCAAATCTTCTGCACAAGAAGGCGTTTTCAGATTTGGAACACCTTTCACGAGGCATAGTACAGATGTTGTAGAATCTTTGTGCAATGATCTAGCGAAGAATGGATTTTCGGAAGATGGCAAAGAAGCCATGACAAATGGTTTTACAGGTGATCAATTCGAAGCACGCATCTTTATTGGACCTACTTATTACCATCGGCTCAAGCATTTGGTATCGGCCAAGATTCACGCACGCAACCACGGATCACTACAAGCATTGACAAGACAGCCCGTTGAAGGCCGCTCCCGAGACGGGGGATTACGCTTTGGCGAAATGGAACGTGATTGCATACAGTATTCTGTTCCAATTCCCCAAAAAAATGGTCTGTCTTTAAAAATAGGAACAATGGAAAATAATCAGTCTCAAGTTATGGGTTTCAGTATATTACAAAATGGTATTGTTGCTGGAAAACAAACAGGATTCTTGTACAAGGGTGAGAGGGATTGTGTTGAATTAACATTTCAGGATGGGAGAAAATTAAAATGCACACCGAATCATAAATTGCTAAACGAAAACAATGAATGGATTGATGCAAATAACACGAAAAATATTAGATTAAAAGTAGGGATTAATTATCCATTAATTGATGTACAGCAAGATATTAATGATTGTAATGGCTATATATTGAAGGCTGCTCAAATGGAATTTAAAACCAACGATCAAAATAATTTATTTAGAACTTTTGCTTTTGTTAGATTACTAGGACTTCTAATAACTGATGGTGGAATCTATAAAAGAGGTAAAACCTCTCATTGTGCATATGTTTCATTAGGTCATTTGATGGATGTCGAAGTATTTTTAAATGATTTAGAACTTATTACAGGAGAAAAAAGAACATTTTATAAAAATGATTTGTGTTATAGTGTAAGATTACCAAAATCATTATGTGACTCAATTTTAAAACTTGAAGGATTTATTGTCGGTGCGAAAGTAATTCAAGAGTCGATTTTGCCTTCATTTGCGCTTGACCCAAATATTCCATTGCCAATTTTAAGAGAATTTCTGGGAGCAATGTTTGGAGGTGATGGTCATACTTGTCATCTAGCTATGCATCGAGGCAAGCGTGATATATTAACTTCATTATCCTTTTCAAAATCTCGAGCTAAAAGTCAAACAAAATCTTTGGTAAACATGATGAACGATATGCAAAGATTATTAGGAAGATTTGGTATTTCAAAAGTTACTATTCAAAACTTGAAAGAGACTTCTCATTCAAAGAAAAATTACAATGACGAAGAAAATAAAGAAAAGGTTTATCAGTCAACTTTGCATCTTGATATGAATGAGCTTATTCCGTTTCATGAGAAAATAGGCTTTAGATACTGTTATCACAAATCTCAACGTCTAGAAGCCGCCGTCTCCTATAAGCGATTGCGAAACGAAGTCACTCGTCAACACAATTGGATTGTTGATCGCGTTGATAAGCTGACCAATTTTAGCGAAATCAAAAAAGCAGATCCTACCAAGATCGTCGGTACTAAAAAGGCTATAATTGAAGCAGTAAAAGAATTGAAAAAAATGGAGCCACTCATTCACGAATATGCAATTCCTTCCACTCATGATATTACCGATCACCTTATCAAAGGTACACAATTTGGTAAATTCACTTCCAAATCTTTTCCAAATGCGGAACAGTATCTCAAGGAAGTAGGTGCTTTTGAATGGTTCATTGATGACGATGATGCTGATCATAATTGTTATTCTGTAAGTCGAGAAACAATGGCATTGCCCACGATGAATTTAACTGTTCTTGATGTGCGACCTTGCGGCAAAGAAAAAGTCTTTGACATTGAAGTCGAAGAAATCAACTCCTTCTTAGCCAACGGTATCGTCGCACACAATTGTATGATTAGTCACGGAGTTTCTCGATTCTTGACAGAGCGGCTATTTGACATGTCGGATGTGTTTTCTGTACCCTTGTGTGCCAATTGTGGTGCTATGCCTCACGCAAGCGATATTTGCAATGTATGCGATTGTACCAACATTCGTCGTGTTCTTATTCCCTATGCTTGTAAATTACTTTTCCAAGAACTAATGGCAATGGGAATCAAAATCAACTTGTTCCCAGATGAAGACAAGAAATACAAAACTTTACCTCTGAATTAGCTTTACAAAAATAATGTTTGGGACAAAATTATTTTCTTGTAGCTCTTCTTCGACCTCTTCAAAGTAATCAAAGTCGTCAAACATATGGAAATCCCTCATCAAGGTTTTATACAAGGTTATCGATGAAATAATTGTATTCAGCATATAGATAATTACAACGATATACAAGAACATCATTTAGTAAATGCTGTCAAATGTTTAAATTACTCCTGAATTCCGGATTCATTTAGCCTAAAATAAAATTATTTTCTACAACCAAAAATTTCCATAGAACGAGTTTGGAGAAATGGTTTTCGCAATGCCTTTACTGCAATTTATGATTGTTGTTGTTGTTGCCATTGTAGTTGTAATAACCTCTTTTTTTGATTATCAATTAATTTGATGAGTTGTTGTCGTGATAATTGTTGTCCAACATCCTTGTTAAAAGAACGAACAAATTTAACTATGGTTTGTTTTGATATAGGATTTAATACAGAATCATGATCAAATCCTTTAATATAATCATGTAATCTACCAAGGTTTTGCTGCTGTTGTAGTTGTTGTTGCGATGGAGGAATAATGGTTGCTAAGCGTTGACGACGTTGTATTTGGGATTGATTTCGTAAGAATCTCCGTCTTTCACTTTTGACCATATTGACTAGTTCATCTTTAGTTGAATGTTGGTCAACATCTGGTTTGAAAGTCTTGACAAATTTAAGAATTGTTTGTTTCGAGAGGGGTTTTACAACAGAAAAATCTTCATAACCAGTTACAAATTCTCGTAATATTGATATTTGTTCTCGTTGTTTTTGCGCTTTTTGTTCTTGTTGTTGCTCTTGCTCTTGAATATGTAAAGGTTTAGGTAAAAAAGAAGTTTGTTGGAGTTTTGTTTGTTTTACAACAGATACCGGAACTGGTAATGGCAATGGTTGCAAGGGTGGCAGTGGTGGTACTGGAGGTGGTGATACTTTTTTTTTGGTTAATGGTTTAGATGATTTCTTTAACAATCTGGAAAGATCGTATTGATCTTGT
>Ga0214919_10004850_pt1 | contig 19367 bp, 20 predicted proteins | sample LL1503_MetaG_FD_177994 | JGI IMG/M metagenome (GOLD analysis project Ga0214919, IMG submission 177994) | Freshwater microbial communities from Lake Lanier, Atlanta, Georgia, United States - LL-1503 | ecosystem: Environmental > Aquatic > Freshwater > Lake | place: USA: Georgia | collected...
CATTTTGAAGTTCGACTTGCATATAAGACTCCTGAAGTTAAAGAACATCAACAAACTCAAGGCTGTTGATGCGATTGCAGGGTAATAAGCAAGACCGGTGCCAACTTTGGGTTGCCGCTTTGTGTCGGGAAAAAGGTGTTCAGTGGCGAATCATTGCCGTTCTAGGCGGCAAAACGGCAAAGGTTTGGCGTTTTTTGGGGTGTTTTATAAGCTTAACGGCATGTGGTGTTAAAAATATTTTCCACCGAACACCTCACTCAAGCCTTTATCTCTTAAGCTTTGGAGTGAAACAAAATTAAATTGAAACTGTTGCCAGCTCATTTCGACGGGGATTAGAACAATGAAGGGTTCGAAATTGTTTAATAACGGAACGTTGCTCGTTACAGGGGGTACCGGCTCATTTGGGCATCAATTTGTTTCTATGACATTAGAAAAATACTCCCCCAAGAAAATTATCATTTATTCGCGCGACGAAATAAAACAATGGGAAATGGCAAAAAAATTCAAGGATGAGCCGCGAATACGCTTTTTTATTGGAGATATTAGAGACAGAGAACGTTTATACAGAGCTATTGATGGGGTTGATTACGTGGTGCACGCTGCCGCTACCAAAATAGTACCGACCGCTGAATACAATCCTTTCGAGTGTGTCAAAACCAATATCAATGGAGCTATGAACCTTATTGATGCTTGTATTGACAGGAGGGTTAAGCGCGTAGTTGCTTTATCTACAGACAAGGCTAGTAGCCCTGTCAACCTATACGGCGCAACAAAATTGGCTTCAGATAAGTTATTTGTCGCTGGAAACTCTTACGCTGGTGGCCAAAATACAAGGTTTGCCGTTGTACGTTATGGAAACGTGATGGGGTCAAGGGGGTCGGTCATTCCATTTTTTCAGTCACTCAAAGAAACAGGGGTACTACCCATAACTGATGTCCGAATGACGCGGTTCATGATTTCACTTAAGCAAGGCGTGGAGCTTGTTTGGCATGCGTTTGATGATATGGTGGGTGGAGAGATTTACGTGAAGAAAATCCCTTCAATAAAGTTGACGGATCTTGCATCCGTGATTGCGCCACACGCAAAGATGCAAATAGTTGGTATTCGGCCTGGAGAAAAGATACATGAGCAAATGATTGGCATTGAGGATGCCCACTACACATATGAGTATACAGAACATTATAAAATCCTACCTGCAATTCATGAGTGGGATCAAGATGCTCATAGAATCAAAAACGGTACCCATGTAGCAGATGATTTTAGCTATACCAGTGATAAAAACACGGAATGGTTAAGTGCAGAGGCACTTCAAAAATGGTTAGATGAAAACCAAAAAATTATTGGAAATATCTAAATAATGCTTCCATACGGCCGACAAGACATTACGCAAGCTGATATTGATGCGGTGGTAGGTGTCTTGAAGTCAGACTTTTTGACTCAAGGCCCAATGGTTCCTCGCTTTGAGCATCTTATAGCACAAAGAGTAGGGGCCCATTTTGGGGTAGCCGTAAACAGTGCCACTTCGGCGCTTCACATTGCCTGCTTGGCGCTAGGCTTAGGTCCAGGGGATATTCTGTGGACTAGCCCAATCACTTTTGTTGCTTCTGCCAACTGCGGGCTGTATTGCGGCGCCAAAGTTGATTTTGTAGACATCGACCCACGTACCTATAACATTTGCCCACTGGCATTGGCACTAAAGCTAGAGCATGCGGAGCGTCATGGTGTTTTACCCAAGGTTGTTGTCGTTGTTCATTTTTGCGGACAGCCTTGTGATTTGGCGCCTATTTACGCTCTAGCTCAGCGTTACAACTTTAAAGTTATCGAGGATGCATCTCATGCCATTGGTGGGAGATATAGAGATGAACCCATCGGCAATTGTCGATACAGTGACATTACTGTTTTTAGTTTTCACCCCGTTAAGCTAATTACCACTGCCGAAGGCGGCATGGCGCTGACCAACAACAGAGAATTGGCTCGCAGAATGGAGTTACTGAGAAGCCATGGAGTCACGAGAGAATTGTCGGAGATGACTCACGATTCAGATGGTCCTTGGTTCTACCAGCAACTTGAGCTAGGCTATAACTATCGAATGACGGACATACACGCTGCTCTTGGTATCAGTCAGATGGAGAGGTTAGAACAGTATGTGAAACGCCGGCATGAGCTTGCTTTGCGTTACAACCACATGTTGCAATGTTTACCGGTCACCACTCCATGGCAACATCCTGACGGCTTTTCAGGCCTTCACCTGTACGTAATCAGGATTGACTTGTTACAGGTCAACAAGTCTCATAAAAGGATTTTTGAGGATATGCGTGAGGAAGGAATTGGGGTCAACCTTCATTACATTCCTGTCCATACGCAGCCTTATTTCCAACGGATGGGCTTTAAGAGTGGAGATTTTCCTAAATCTGAGAAATATTATTCAGAGTCCATGAGTCTGCCTATTTTTCAGACAATGACAGAAGCAGAGCAGGATTTGGTTGTTGCCGCTTTAAAAAAAGTTTTTTGTTTATAAAGCTTTCTCAAAGTTAGATTCTAAAAAATTTGGATGAGTTGGAGTTCTGGTAAAAGTAGTACTTCGACTCCGTGTCAAAGGTTAAAAAATCCTCCCGCACGACTGAAGCCTAAAGGGACAATTCAGAACTGACGCGCAGCTACGTGCTCCCTGTTGTTATTAGAAGTTTGGCTAAAAGCCATGAGCCGTTAAACTAATAAAAAAATTAAATGATCAAATTATTTAAACTTGGTGACACGATATTCGAGATAAATAGAAGCAAAATTTACAGTTTTGATCGACAGAAGCAAGAAACACTTAACTCTCTTAAACTTATAAATATTCTCCAATGATCTCTAACGAATCTATTAAATTTGAAGTATTTCAACTTGTGTCCCAGCTAATAGACAACAAGTCATTGGTCGTGACGGCAGATACACCTTTGATTGGTGAGGGCAGTATTTTGGACTCAATGAAATTGGTTGAGCTTTGTCTCTCGCTTGAGGATAAGGCTTCTGATATGGGTTTTGAATTTGATTGGACTTATGATGTTGCCATGTCTCGTACTCGGAGCATGTTTAGGTCTGCAGGTTCCTTGGCCTCCGAGTTTATTTTTCAAATGGATTCTAAAAAGTGATTGTCGTCACTGGTGCTAGCAAAGGGTTGGGAAGAGCCGTTTGTGAACGTTTGATGGAAAAAAATATCAACGTATTCGGTTTGGCCAGAAATGTTGAGAAACTTCCCTTTGCATCCATGAGTTGTGACGTGTCCTCGTATGAAAATATAAAAGCTGTAGTAAAGCACTTAAAAAAGGAAGGTGTTCAGGTCGAAGGACTTGTTAATGCGGCTGGCATTGCATCAATGAATTTGGCTGTCACCACACCTCAGATCGTCGCGCAAAAAATCATTAACACTAATTTGTTAGGTACTATTTATTGCTGTCAACTGATATCACCGATGATGCTTAGACACAAGCAAGGTTCGATCATCAATTTTTCAACCATTGCTGTCGCTTTAGGCTTAAAAGGTGAGTCTATCTATGCGGCGTCAAAGGCTGGAGTAGAAGGGTTCACACGTTCTTTTGCTAGAGAAATGGCAGACTTCAACGTTAGGGTGAATTGTATTGCGCCTGGGCCTATTGACACTAGCTTGCTTTCGGGAATAACGGTTAATCAAATTAATAAAATTGTCTCACAACAAATAATTCCTAAGCAGTTCAAGCCCGACTCTGTAGCAGATTTGGTTGAACTACTTTTAGACAGTCGAAGCAATTCGTTGTCTGGACAAGTCTTGCACGTCGGAGGCGTGTAATGAAGTTAATAGATAAGCTATCAGAAATATGGAGGGGAGTTAGTTATCCATTCCTAATTCATAAAGGCGAAGAGTTGCACTTTTCCGATATGGCTAATCAAATCCTTGTCAATTTAGATGCCATACGTAAAGGTGATGTAGTTGCCATTATTGGCGACTTCAATCCATTGTCCATACTAACGTTTTTGAGGTTGATTGATATACAAGTTATTGTTGTGCCACTTACGATAGAAACTAGAAATGAGCACGAATACTTTTTTGAATCGGCACTTGTTGATGTCGTAATTGATGGCAATCATATAAAACGTAGAAAACACAGTCAACAACATGTATATATTGATAATTTAAGAGCGTTAGAGCATGCAGGACTTGTCTTATTCTCAACTGGAACAACAGGACGTCCTAAAGCAATCATTCACGATCTAACTCTTTTCCTGAGCAGATTTGATACGCCACGCCCAACTCATAGAACCATCAATTTTTTGCTATTTGACCATATCGGTGGTGTCAATACGCTGTTTCATACCCTGTTCAATAAGGGAGTAGTTATCGCACCTGAATTCCGTACAGTCGATTCCATACTTGAAACTTGTCGGAATTATGAGGTTGAAGTTCTGCCAGCTACACCAACCTTTTTGCGAATGATGCTAATGAGTGGTGCTGTTCCTTGTAAAGTGCCAGCTTGTCTCAAAGTGATCACTTATGGTACTGAACGCATGGATCAACCAACGCTTGATGAACTTTGTAACTTACTACCTTTGATGGAATTTAGGCAAACGTTTGGAATGTCTGAGCTTGGTATTGTTCGAGTCAAGTCAGAAGCTAGAAACAGTTTGTTCATGAAAATTGGTGGTGAGGGTGTTGAAACTAGAGTAATAGATGGTTTACTGCAGATACGCTCAAGCTCTCGAATGCTTGGCTATCTGAATGCACCTTCGCCATTTGATGCTGAAGGCTGGTACGACACAAAAGATGTAGTTGAGGTTAAAGACCAATACTACAAGGTAACTGGACGCGTCAGTGAAGTGATTAATGTTGGTGGCCTTAAGTTTATGGCCAGCGAGGTTGAGCGAGTCGCCCTCAAATTCCCTAATGTGTCGCTAGTTAAGGCAACACCCAAACAAAATCCAATTACCGGTCAACATGTTGAGTTATTCGTTCAGCCGAAGAATGAAGAAACTGTTGACAAAGTTGAATTGATGAAATTTCTTAAAGAAAGACTGCAGCCGCATATGGTCCCCAAGCGTATTCTTTTAGAAAGTGTTGTGGTTGGACATAGGTTTAAAAAGGGCTGACTTGAAAAATTATAATTTAGCCTACTTAAAATGAGTTGAATGCTTTTGTTTTCGCATTTATAGTGATAAAGTCGTCCAAATTGTTGAATATCAGAAGGAGTTTCGTATGAATAGAATTGAATTCATTAAGCAGGTTTCAGAAATCCTCGAGATAGATCCTGAAAATCTAACTGGATCTGAAATTCTCGAAGAAATAGGCAATTGGGACAGTTTAAGTATCATTTCGTTTGTAGCAATGGTGGATGCAGAATTGAATCGAATTGTTTCTCCTGAAAAACTTAGACAAGCAAAGACCATAGATGACCTGGCTAATCTTGCTGGTATCTAAAACGGCACATTTAAATCTTTTATAGCTTCAAAACGTCCTTCATAACCTGCTTGATACAGTAAGTCGATGGATGCTTAACCAAAGTTGAATTTGCCAACCTTCACTTCACGCGCTCCCAGACTTGCTGGTATTTGTATTGCAAGCCCAGCAAATCATGAAGAGAATATTTCGCTTGCTGATCAGTTCGGTCAACAGGTAATGACTGACATTATTAATTCGACAGGCATTCAAAGACGTCCAATTGCTAAAACTGAAACTGTAGCTGAATTGGGTGCAATGGCTACTAAAAAGCTCCTTTTTAGCCTCAATTGGAGTCCAGAAAGTATTGATGCGCTAATAGTAGTCACACAAACACCAGACTACCCGCTACCTTCAACAGCTTGTCTTTTACAAAATGCCCTAGGCCTTAAACACTCTACGATTGCGTTTGATATCAATCTTGGTTGCTCAGGCTATGTTTATGGACTTTCGGTAGTTAATGGCTTAATGCAGTCAGCTGGATTAAAACGCACCCTTTTGATATGCGGTGATATTACAAGCCGTATGATCGATCTCAACGACAGAAGCCTAAGGCCACTCTTTGGGGATGTTGTTGCGGCAACCGCTTTAGAAGCGGCAGATGGGCCTGTCCTGACTACGGATCTGGGCTCTGACGGATCTGGTGCTCCGTATCTTATTTCACACAGTGGAGGAGCTAGAGATCCCGGTGTCCCACGATTATTTATGGATGGTGTTCAAGTCTTGGCATTTTCACTCAAAAGGGTTGCCACTTCAGTTAAGGCTGTACTAAAACTTGAGAACATGAATATAGAAGAAGTCGATGCAGTTGTTTTTCATCAAGCTAACGCAATGATGATCAAGCATCTCGCTCGTAAGATCGGCGCCAGTGACGCGCAATTAGCAATGGCAATCAAAGATTTTGGCAACACATCCTCGGCCTCAATTCCTGTAGCTCTAAGCAGTTGGCTTTTGCTTGCAAAAGATTCAAAGCATGAGTTTCAACTGTTAATGTCTGGCTTTGGCGTAGGCTGGTCCTGGGCTACGGCCATTTGGAAAACTACACGACCAGACGTGATTGAATTCGTTCAGTCACCATGAAAAAAAAGTTTTTTTTCTTCACTGAGGTCTCCCAATCTGTCGGGTTGGGGCACTTTATGAGGTGCTTTGCACTGGCTGAGGAAGCAGCGCATCAGGGTATAAGAAGTCATTTTTTTTTGAATCAAATTACACCTCAGGTTTGTGAATGTCTTGAATCTATTAAGGCTAATTGGGATACTGCAAGCTTCGATCTTGAAGAGATTTGCATTGAATATGAGGTTTCGGAATTTGACTGGTGGGTAATTGATAGCTACCAAGTGACGGCTGAATTCATTTGCAAACTAAGGAAGAGAAGCCGAGTTTTGGTCATGGACGATCTATGTTCATTAGATTTTTATGATTGCGATTTAATTCTGAATGCTTCCCCCCAAGCAGTCGCGTTGGGATATGAAGCTAAATTTACATCAACTAGGTTATTGGCAGGAGCTACCTACTCTCCAATTCGATCTGAATTCCGAAAAGAAAAGGTAGTGCATCAATCTGTAGTGTCTCCGAGCAGGCGAATAGCCATCATGATGGGAGGAAGCGATTCTCTGGGGTTGACAGAACCAGTGCTCAAACTATTACATAGTGCATTACCGAGCTATGAATTTTTGATCATTATGGGAGAAGCTGCGCTTGGCAAAAAATCATTAAATGAACAATGCAACACATTAGGGCGTATAAATTTTAAAATCAATCCACCAGCATTGGCGGAGCTATTACTAACTACTGATCTGGTGGTCTCAGCAGCAGGAGGAAGCATTGGCGAGCTATGTGCAATTGGTCAAATGGCTGTGGCTTTGGTTGTTGTTGATAATCAGATTGGAGCTTTTAAAAACTGCCCTTATCCAACCTTAGATTGCAGGAATGGTCTAGTTAATGAATTAGTACCAACGGTGATTAAGGCTTTAGAGGCATCCGATGAAAATTTTCAAATACGCAGGAACGCTCAGACACTGGTAGACGGAAATGGATGTCAACGCATTCTTCAAGAGATGTTGCAGCTCTAATAATGTACGATTTTCTCAGTTACAGATTAATCAGGACTGAAGATGCTCAGCTACTTATGGGCTGGCGTACTTCACCGACAGTTGCAAAAAATATGTTCACTGAAATTGAGAGAAATTTGAATAGGCAAATTGAATGGATAGAAAGTTGCAATAGAAGAACTGACTTTAAACATCGTATTATCAGAATTGAAAACAATGACGTTGGTTATTGCTCGATAAAAGTGACAAACCCATTACTTAAGATCGGGGAATTAGGTGTATACATAGGAGACCCGTCTACTCCTCGAGAATTATCAATTTACAATTTCCTTGGCACTGCAAATCATGCATTATTTACCATGGGCCTTAAAAAATTGGTTAACCAAATTTTAGATCACAATGACAGGACGCTACGTTTACAAGCTTTTAATGGATATCTACCTGTAGGTACAAAGAAAGGTGAGCCGAACGAACTTGGCTATTGCCCAACAATTCATTCATTTGAACTTACTAGGGAACGTTGGCACGAATTTCGCAATAAGTTTGGATATTACAAAGATTGGGATGGAAATTTGACAGGAATTGAACAGCGTAACCAGGAAGGAAAATCATGAGTCACACTGAATTCGCCATAGATGGCCGAATGATTGGGTCAGAGCACGAGCCCTATGTGATCTGTGAGCTTTCAGGTAACCACAATGGAAGTCTGGAGCGTGCCTTAAAAATGATTGAAGTCGCTGCCAGTACAGGTTGTGATGCCATAAAGCTCCAAACTTATACGCCAGATACTATTACGATGGATTGCGATCGCCCTGAATTTTGGCTACGAGGGGGGCTTTGGGATGGCAAAAGCCTTTATCAACTTTATGGGGAAGCCTACACACCCTACGAATGGCACCCGACATTGTTCGCTAAAGCACGTGAACTTGGCGTGACAATTTTCTCTTCACCATTTGATGTCAGCGCGGTTGACCTACTAGAGGGGTTAGAAACTCCTGCCTACAAAGTTGCTTCTTTTGAACTGGTAGATCTACCCTTGGTGGCCTATATAGCCTCAAAGCAGAAACCAATCATCATGTCCACTGGCATGGCAAATCACTCAGAAATTAAGGCAGCCGTTGACACCGCACGCTCTAACGGATGCAACCAATTGGTACTATTGCACTGCATAAGCAACTACCCAGCAGACATCCGAGACGCTAATGTTAGAACTGTTCCCGCTTTGGCTCACGAATTTGATTGCCCTGCAGGTCTTTCTGATCACACCATGGGATCTGCCGCCAGCGTATCAGCCGTTGCACTTGGTGCTTGTGTGATTGAAAAACACTTTACACTTTCTCGAAGCGATGGTGGGCCTGATGCCTCTTTTAGCTTGGAACCTCACGAGTTCAAGGCTCTTGTTAACGACTGTAAGTTAGCTCATCAAGCATTAGGTCACGCTCATTTTGAAGCACTTGGTAGTGAGCAAGGGTCTCTTCAGTTCCGAAGGTCAATCTACGTGATGCGTGATGTTGCCTGTGGGGAAATATTGAATACAGAACACATTCGATCAATTAGACCAGGTCTTGGTATGCCACCTGCCAAGCTTTGGAATGTAATAGGCAAACCCGCGTCTCGTGATCTAAAACGTGGTGAGCCATTACTGGCAGACATGGTGGAAGGAGGTGTCGAATGACGATTTCTCGAATTGAAGGTGTAGCACTTAGAGGTTTGAGGGCCTGCGTTCCTGAAGCCAGTAGAACATTAGAAGAAGAAAATATTTTTCACGAAAAGAACGAACGTGAGCGGCTTCAGAAAAGTATCGGTGTTGTTCGTCGACACATTGCACCACCAGGTGTCTGCACATCAGATTTATGTCAACGCGCTGCAGAAAAGCTTTTAGTTGATCTAGGATGGGAAAAGGATAACATAGACGTTTTGATTTTTGTTACCCAAACAGGTGACTACGTCATCCCAGCAACAGCGTGTGCTTTACAAGACAGAATGGGACTTTCATCATGTTTTGCCTTCGACATTAACTTAGGTTGCTCGGGCTATGTTTATGGACTATGGACTGCAGCATCTATTCTTAAAAGTATTCAAGTGCAAGGTCGACCTGCAAGAGCACTTGTTTTGGCAGGTGATATAAGCACGGCAAGGCTATTGCCTAGTGATCGCGCTTCTGTTCCACTATTTGGCGATGCTGGGTCAGCTACTGCATTAGAGATTGATAGTCAAGCAGAATCATGGACCGGCATATTTGGTACCGACGGTAGTGGCACTAAGCATATTTTTATAGAGGCAGGTGGTTTGCGGATGCCTCTCTTACCCCATTTGATTCCGAACGATATTTCCACTCAAGAGGCTTTATTCAAAGCTTCACGTTTGCACCTTAATGGTGTGGAAGTATTTAACTTCACTCTTAAAAACGTACCGCCATTGATTGAGCAACTTCTCACTGCTGCAGGGACAAACGTTGAAGGAATTGACTACTTCGTCATGCACCAAGCAAATCAAATGATGCTCAAACATCTAGCTAAAAAGAGTGGTGTTCCAGAATCTAAATCCCCCATAGCAATGGAGTGCTATGGTAATACTTCTTCTGCTTCCATACCACTTACCATCGCAGATCAACTTGCTGACAAATTTAATCAACCCCGTGAAATAGTCCTGGTGGGTTTTGGTGTGGGTTGGTCTTGGAGTGCACTCAAACTTAGCATCAACAGTATTCCGCGCCCTCAAGTGGATATTTATTAATGAACATCTCAAACTATGAAAGTCACCTTGGCTTAATTTTACCAGATCACTATGTCAGTGAAGAATTTTTTCCTCTTGAGATGAAGAGGATATTTGAACCCAGCTGGCTGTGCGTAGGTTTTACACAGGACTTGCGAAACGACCAAGACTTCATTACAGCTCAAATTGGTGAAAGAGGTATTGTGGTGCAAAATTTTGACGGAGAGTTGAGTGCTTTCCGAAATGTTTGTTCTCACCGTTACTCTCGAATCCAAACAGATCGAAGCGGTAACCGTCCTCTTCAATGTCCCTACCATGGCTGGACATATGACTCTAAAGGAACGCCCTGTGGTATCCCATTGAACCGACAGTGCTTTGGATTTGAAGACTCCGAGAAAGCGCTACTTGCGTTACAAAAATACGCAATAGATACCGTGGGCCATTTTGTTTTCGTGCGCATGAGCACAGAAGGACCCTCGCTCAAGGAATTTCTTGGCAATTTTTATGATGACCTTCTGCATGTCAGTGAGGTTTGCCCTGACCGATTCGAATCAACTAGTTTCGACTGGGCTGCAAATTGGAAAGTCGGTATGGACAACGCAGCCGAAGCCTATCACGTGCCATTCGTACATCCAGATACGTTCGGAGTTATTTTGCCATTAGATCTGGAAATTACAACAGACGCAGAACATAGTAGGTATACCGGTCATCTTAAAGATGCGTCTATCAATTGGTGGCGAAATGTACAAAAGGCTATCAATTTGCAACCAAGCCAACGTTACCCTGAATATAGCAATTTTCTTATTTTTCCAAACATTGTTGTAACTTATAGCTTCGGCGCTTTTCTAACCTTCCAGACCTTTGATCCTGTAAATACAAATAGTCTGCGTATTAATAGTACCGCTTGGCTGGCGAAGAATAATGGCAGGGCTGCCCGTAGTATGGTAGTGGACTCGTTGAAAAATTTCTCAGAAGTAGTGCGTAACGAAGACCGAAATATCTGCGCACATGTTCAGGCAGGCTTGCGCGACATGCCAAGTAATCGTCCCCTGATGTTGGGAAAACTCGAGGGAAGGATTACTCACTTTCAGAGAGCATACATTAGCCGAATGGTCGGAGTTTAAATGATCTCAGATAACGCCTCACCAGACTTCAATCCCATGTCTCTTGTGGGAAAAAACATCATGGTTACTGGAGCGAGCAGCGGCATAGGTAGAGCAACTGCAATTTATGCATCACGTCTTGGTGCGCGACTGATTATTTGTGGGCGAAATAGTGAGCGACTTTTGTCTGTATCATCTGAGCTTCATGGTTCTGGCCATGTCATAAAGATTTTCGACTTTGCGCAAATTGACAAAATCGTGCCTTGGTTGAAGTCTGTTTGCTTAGAAATAGGGCCGCTCAATGGATTAGCACATTGCGCAGCAGTTCAGGCAACCAGACCCATTCAAACCATAGATCCAGAATTTGTTACAGAAATCCTTTTGCAAAATTTGGGCGCTTCACTGATGTTAGCGCAAGCTTTCCGCCTTAAAGCCTGCCATGCCCCGCAGGCGTCACTTGTTTATGTTTCCTCATCCGCAGCTCTTCGAAATGCACCAGGTAATGTTGTCTATGCCGCAAGCAAAGGCGGTATTGTTTCTGCAGTCAAAGGACTAGGAGTCGAGTTAGTTCGTGACGGCATACGAGTCAACGCAGTCGCGCCAGCAATGGTTGATACTCCTATGTCCAAAAAATTTCGAGAAATCCTATCTGAGGAAAATTTCCAAAGGGTTATTGCCATGCATCCCCTTGGCTTTGGTAAACCTGAAGATGTCGCGGCGTCTATTAACTTCTTATTGGCTGATACATCAAGGTGGATTACCGGCTCTGTACTTTGTGTTGATGGAGGTTTCTTGGCATGACCAATTGGGCCAGATTAATAATCTACCGACTATAAAAAATATCTTTTTAAAATTGAAAATGCTGACTATTAATATTTTCAATTTTTTTAGATAACGACCTTTTAAAAGATCAGTGGATTCAAGCAAGTGTTACTTAAATCACCTGAAGCGTAGGAGGCTGAAAATGTTAGCATTCAATGCTTCTTGTCTTGCCAGTCGAAGCTATCCATGTACTTCAAATATCTCAACAAAGTAGAAAGTTATCAGATCTACACCACTCAAGTTCGACACTTGCAGCATCATTTTTCGGTGGTTATTCACTAAAAATACTCGTGGAATCAACATGTTAGCGAATGTTGATACTTGATTTTTGTAGTGGTATGTTGCCAATGAAAAGTAGTTTAACACTTTTCCTAAGTTTGTTATACTTTGAGCCATGTTCATCAAGGTCACCCAAGCTGCGGGCCGGCGCTACGCCCAACTCGTTGAGTCCTATCGCAATGAGGAGGGCAAGCCGCGCCAACGAACGATTTGCACGCTGGGGCGTTTAGACACCGGCGCAGAGGTGGATCACCTCATCGCTGCGCTTCAAAAAGCAAAGGGGCTCACGGCCCGCGCCTCCTCTTTGGAGGGTTTGCGATTTGTGGCCTCCAAAGACGTGGGAGATGTTTGGGCGCTGCATCAACTATGGCTGAGCTTGGGGTTTGAGGACTTATCGCGGGCTTGGAGGTCCTCAAAGAGTGAGGTTGAGGTGCTAGCTTGTCTGCGCTCTATGGTGTTCAACCGTTTGTGTGACCCCTCTAGCAAGTTGGGGGTGCTCAGATGGCTTGAAACGGTTGCATTGCCTGTGGGCTTTGGCTTTGCTGATGGGTTGCCAGAGCACCACCATCTTCTTCGGGCCATGGACGTTGTTGATGATCACAGTGAGGCCTTGGGTGTTCGGCTTGCAACGTTGATGAGGCCATTGATTGACCAAGAGTTATCGGTTGTCTTCTACGACCTGACGACGGTGGGCGTTTGCGGAGAAACAGTATTAGAGGGTGATGTTCGAGCCTACGGCATGAGCAAGTCAGGCTCGGTGGCTAGGCAATTTGTTCTCTCGCTGGTTCAAACGGCTGAGGGCTTACCCATCTCGCATGAGGTGCACCCTGGCAACACAGCAGAGACCAAGACTTTATTGCCCATGATTGAGGGGTTGCTTAAAAGATACCCACTCAAGAGAATTGTCCTCATTGCGGATCGTGGCTTGCTCAGTATGAACAACCTTGATGATATTGAGAAATTGCAAGAGACTTTGAAATTAAGAGGACAGAGCGTTCAGCTGGACTACATCATGGCGGTGCCTGCGGCGCGGCACGGCGACTTCGCGCAAGACCTTCAAGCGTTGCAGCTCAAGCAACCGACAGATCAGCCCTGGTGCGCAGAGACAAAATGGAGTGGCAAGCGCATGGTTGTTGCGCACGACCCTGAAGGCGCGAGCCGCAGAGCGCAAAAGAGGAACAAGTCGATCAAAGAGCTTGAGGATTTGGCTTTAAAGTGGAGTGGCAAACTTGACGCTCAAGACACGGGCATCAAAAAGGGCAAAGGCCGCCCCATGTCAGACTCGGGGGCTAAGGCGCGGTTTTATCATGCGGTCAAAGATGCAAGTCTTGCGCACATTATTAAAGTGGATCTCAAGGGAGATCTCTTCAGTTACGAGATCGATGAGGCGCGCAAAAAATACCTTGAGATGCTGGATGGCAAATTGCTGTTGGTGACCAACACAGATCTGGCGCCTGGTGAGGTGGTGAGTCGTTACAAAAGCTTGGCTGACATTGAGCGCGGCTTTAGGGTCTTGAAATCAGATATTGAAATTGGCCCTGTCTACCACCGCTTACCCCGAAGAATAAGGGCGCATGCGATGGTCTGCTTTATGGCCCTGATACTGTACCGGGTGATGAGGATGAGACTGCAAGCGGCAAATCGAGGTGAGTCGCCCACCACATTGCTTGCACAATTTAAAAGGATACAACAACAAACCGTGCAGACCGAGGATGGACAAAGCATGAACGGGATCACTGAAATAGATCCTGCTCAGAAATCACTCTTCAACGCTCTGGAGCTGAAAGCACCCACACCAAATAATCTTCTTACTTCCAGTTTGTAGTCTACGTTTATTAGGGTGAGTCTAATGAAATCAACACTTTACACTTCGCAAGTGTCGAACTTAAGACACCATTGGTTCTTGGGGACGATTACCGGCATACATGCGCTTGAGCTTGCCGTTCTCGGCCTCAAGATCCTTAATCCGTTTGAGCTCATTGGCTGAGATCCCCGCGTACTTGCTCTTCCACTGGTAATAGGTTGCGTTGCTGATGCCGTGTTTACGGCAAACTTCCCCCACAGCCAATCCAGACTCTCCCTCAGCCAAGATTGCAACAATCTGGCTCTCCGTGAACTTTGACTTCCTCATCTCTTCGCATTAAAGAAATGGAAGCCTCTATTTTCATATTGTTTTCAATTTGGGGGAGTTTACGCCGCCAAGCCTGTTCAGGGAGAAACGATCGGTAACTTAAACATACCAGCGGTACTGGAATACAGGGTCAAGATCAGCCATCGACTATGTTCTTAGATAAACTCTGTTTATATATTGATCAAATTTAGCATTAGCAATATTTTTTAACGTTGGTTCCTTAGGCCCGTGTGGGCTTACATTCAGGTTGTACTGAGCGCTTAGAATTAAACGGAATCCAATTTTAGGTAGTTGCCCTCTATGAATACCAAAAGTGTCAGCAATGAACGAACTTCCTGCTTGACCGGCCACTTTCAGTGCATTTTTTGGATCGTAGTTTCTCCATAACAATTCTTCCGAAATGGCTGCCCCAGTATCAATCAATTGATCCCTATGACTACCGCGTACATATTCATGTGGCCCCTGTTCTGACCCAACACCCGTAAGGTAGAAAAATACTTTGAAGCCCGCGATGCTGTCAAAGTCTCTGTGGAATTGTTGAGTACCTTTAGCAATCGAACGCTCTCCATACGACCACCAACAACCAATATTGTCAATAGTTGGCTTGCAGCCTATGTAGGCCTCAGCCAATTTTAGAAGATGAGGGCTATTAAATAATTGCATTACATGTGGAGCGCTCACAATCTGCTCGGAAGTGTACATAGCCATATTGCATTCAATACTTGGCACTCGATCCCAATCAAATTTGCCCAAGTGTGGACGGTAAGGATCATGGCAGGATTCAGACTTGAAAAAGTTCTGGATGTTGAGCAATTGATCTGGAGGAATTGGTGGCATATCAGTGACTATGCCATCAGCCTGCAACATTTGAAGGTGTTTTTTTGTTGCATCTGCGAGTTGCAAATCATTGCTACGAGGCTTGAACCTAGCCCAAACAGAAGCAAGTCGGTGACGTGTTGTGGGATCAGTGACTAAGGGTAACAGCTTGTAGGCGGTTTGTCGTTTATCTTGCCGAACCGCATACAAGTAATCCTGCCAAGACGGAATTCGAGTTCTTAATTTATGACTCCAACTCAGCTTTAAGTTATTCATATCAATAGCTTTATAAAATAAATTACTTTTAAAAAAGGCACTTTAATATTTATGCTCTGTTAAGCCCTAATTCAAACGCTTAAATCCACCATGACAAATTGGCCCCTTAAGCAAGCTCATTACATCGCGTCCTTCTTCACACTGTTTGATTATTTCAAATATAGGATCCAATGCCTCAAAAAATTCTTCAAGAACTTCTGGGGTGTGATCAATACAAACATAAACACTATTTCCTGCTAAGTAGCCTTTTGCTAGCATCTCTTGAGTTATCAGTGTTTTGTACGCCAAAGATTTTTCACTTATAAAGCTGTATCCAGTCAAAGCGGGAAGTCCCCAATGAGAAATTTTTAAGTCATATTTGTCTGCAAGTGATTGCCAGCCTTTTCTGATATTTAAACCAGTTTGAGTAATAGATTCCCAAGATTTGATGCGATCCATCACCTCTAACGTTTTAAGCGCTGCGCTTGGACCTATGCGCTCTGTCCAAAAGGTACTACTAATGAACGTTGACTGTGCGGCTTCCATAACTTCACGCTTACCAATGGTAGCTGTGATGCCGTAACCATTACCCAATGCTTTGCCAAACATTGCCATATCCGGTTCAACACCATATTTCTTATGCAGACCACCAAACGTTTCTCGAAAACCAGAGGTACATTCATCAAAGATTAAAACTATGCCGCGCTCAGTTGCAAGCTTGCGTACTTTATGTAAAAAATCGTCTTCGGGCCCCATGTTCCTAACAACTTCCATTTTTATAACACCAATGTCATGTGCCGCAACCAAAGATTCAAGCTCAGCAAAGTTGTTGTAGTTAAACGGAAAGACCGTGCCTTTCAAATTTCGTGGAACTCCGTTTGGCTGAAGTCCTGGCAATAAATGGCCATCTAAGCTTTGATCCTCACTTAAATTAGCAGACAGATACCAATCGTGCCAACCGTGATAGCCACAAATAGCAACATTGTCTTTACCTGAAGCTGCACGAGCAATTCGAATCGCTATGGCGTTGGCTTCCCCACCTGAGCGCGCAAACCTTGCCATGTGCGCCCAAGGATGCATTTCAATTAACTTCTCCGCTAAATATACCTCTTCAGGGCAATTTAAAGTAGACATATTGCCGGCAGTTACAGTTTGCTGAACTGCAGCATCCACCTCCGGGTGGCCGTAACCCAAAATATTTGTACCGATGCCCATGATGCACATGTCGGTGTATTCATTACCATCTAAATCCCAAACCTTACAACCCTTAGCTTTGCTGAAATAAGCTGGCCACTGGTCTGGCAGAAACATTTCTGCTCTTTTGGATAGCAACATGTTGCCGCCAGGAATCACTTGCTTTGCACGTTTCCATAATTTTTGGCCAGTGCCCATGGTGGCTCCTTCATTTCTAGCTAAATGCTTGTTAGCATTAAACAATTCATGCTGCTTAATCTGTAGCTCATGAACTTCTTTCCAAGAGAAATCTATGCGGGGTTGAAAGTGATGAAATATTTTTTCAATCACATCGAAATCTGATTGCTCATCCACCGTCCAACGTAGCGCTGACAAATCACGATCATTTTGCATTGACGCAGTTTTAAATTTTCCAGAACTGCTTATGTAGGGCGTGACGTGCTCTCTGTCAAAAGATTCAGTTGTTACCTGCGCACAATACTTCAAGGCTTCAAAGCTGAAAACTTCTATATCTAAACCATCTGGAAATGTAGGCGGGCTGGTATTGCAGAAATAGTCAACATCTGCTGCTTTAAACTGCCTAATTACTTCATCAACTAAGACGGGATCAACCAACGGACAATCACCCGTAATACGCACAACGATGTCTGCGTTATGTTTTTTGGCAGCTTGTAAGTATCGATCTAAAACATCATTTTCGCTACCTTGCTCACATTCGAAACCTACGCTTTTAACGTGTGCTATCAAAGGTAGGTTCCTTTGGTCAACCGAAGTTGCAACTATTATTTTGCTTATTTCTTTAGACCGCGATAAACGAGAAAGTAGTAGCTCAATCATTGGAGTGCCGCCGATTGGCATCATGACCTTGTTAGGTAATCGAGTGGAGCCCATACGAGCCTGAACGAGTGCAACAATATTCAAAGTAAATTCCAATTTGTAGGATTGATCAGTTTTAAATCATCACTTTGCAGATTAGGTAAGTCAATGTTAAAAGGCAATTTAGAACATTTTAGAATTTCGGACAGCTGGGCCACGCTATCTGCACCTACGACTACTCGGTCAACTTCAGGAAAAGAAAGTGGAAAAGCAAGTGAAGCATTCAATGCTGAAACATCATTGTTACTTAGCCAACTGTGCCATGTTTGCCATAAATTTGACCAAGTAGAAAATTTATGGGGTATTTCGGTTTGTGCAATTAACAGAAGGCCTTGCAAAAAAGTTGAGCGCGTATGAACTTCGACTCCAAGATCTTTCAATCGATAAAGCCAACCGCTTGAATGCAAGCGTCTATCAATTAGGTTGAACGGTGCTTGAACTAAGTCAAAGCTATAGTTAGATGTCAAAGTATCAAGTTCGGAAGGTGAGTAAATTGAAATACCTATTTTTTGAACCAGCCCGCTGACCTTCAAATCTTGTAATGCTTTGTAAAGCTCAGGACCATTTGATCTAAGCAAATTTTCTGGACGGTGAAGAAGCAAGCCGTAAACTTCATTTAAACCTAACCTCGCAAGAGAAGCATGAACTTGTTCAAGAACCCAACCCCCAATACTCTCACAACCCTCAGGCATGTCAGGCAATTTAGTGACGACTTTAAATGAGTTGATTCCAATTTCACCCAAGCGTTCTTCACTAACACCATAGGCAGATGCGGTATCCAGTGCATCTAAACCATTAGCCTTAGCAAACATCATCATGGCGTTAGCTACGGAGCGGGATACTTGCCCATTTTGATTAGCAATGCCGTAAGCAAGGCCGAATTGCACGGTACCAAGGCTTAAACGATTAAAATTAATAGACATACTGAACGTTTATAACCTAAATGAATGTTGATAAATAAAATGATTTTTTAAAATTCGAGAATTGAGATGATGCCATGCCAAAATACAGATAACTACAATTGGCTTATTAGAATACAATCTAACGGGTACTACAAACCACCTGCAGATACATTGCTGAAATTATCTAATAGCTGTTTTCAATTTTTAAAAAATTCTAATAACTTTATATTGATTATTCTTTGGTTGTTAGAAATTGTAAAAAATATTGCAAATCTTATCTATAAAAATAGTATGAAAATAACGCATTTTAATAACTCATTTATTTTGGTAAATGAAGGCGATGAATCAATAATATGTGATCCTTGGGTAGGAAAGGCGAATAATGGAGGATGGCAAAGTTTCCCTGAGTTTTCAATGGGTGCGCTTAGTGCTAAATTAATCAGTGCAGAATGGGTATACATATCACATTTGCATAGTGATCACTTTAATCCTATTACAATTAAATTATTAAGACTGCGTGATAAAAAATTCATTATCAAAAAATATAAAAATAATACTTTAAAAAATAGATTATTAAAAATTGGAATTACAAAAATATATGAGCTCAACCCATTTGAAGTTTACAAATTTGGTTCTTTTGAATTATCAACCGAGATTTTCCAATAGGAATCGATGCTTGATTGTGACCGATCAATTTCGCCCTCTCCAGTCTTGTCATTTCTAATGGACACCAATAGAAATGCTCAATAGAATCAATGCGTTATCCGCTTCAAA